>JAAIGE0101421032.1_pt1 | contig 73325 bp, 88 predicted proteins | sample 6487951 | NCBI WGS metagenome assembly JAAIGE01 (sample SAMN13974128, study PRJNA590717) | phyllosphere metagenome | biome: tomato field; feature: multiple bacterial spot infested tomato fields; material: tomato leaves; isolation source: leaves from tomato fields | host: Solanum lycopersicum ...
CCCCCCCCCCCCCCCCACTCCCTAGAAGTATCTTGCAGGGAACGGGTAAATCGGTTGATCCATGTAGACTCCCAGCATCAGGTGGAGACAAAACAGATGCAGCAAGAGATCTCCCGCTCCTCACACCTTCGGGTGCTGCTCAACCGGGTAACACCGGCTAGGTAGATTGATCTTGCACTAGGCCATCCTTCGGGGTGGCCTTTTTATTTGGACAACCATTGAACCAAGGAGCAAACATGACACCCGAAGAACTGAGTAAATTACCCGTAGGCACACTGCTGCTAAACACTTCCTACAGTCGTTTGGTGAGGGTATACAAAGAATCTTTACCTGATGGGCGTGTGATCACTGCGGATGTTCGTTCAAGCATGAAAGAGTTTGTGCGTAGTGATGATCTCATAAACCCAGCAGCCCCAGAACACACAATATTTTACACCAGACAAAGCCTTAATGACTCTTGGAGACCTACGACAGAAGAAAGTATCTTTTCCAATTCAGGAATCTGGGAACCTTTCGTTGTGTACAGTCGAGAAGAAAAAGACTACATGGATGCCATGCAGTTAATGCTTGGTAAGACGATACTCACCCACATATACGGTGCTCGGGAAAACGCTTTGATTAACTACCCACCCACCTACCTGAAAATAGATCTATCTTTAGATTAATAGGGGAAATCCTGCAAAATTTTTGCATGGGGAAAATTGTGATAGGTAGGTTCTGTTGTGGTGTTACACCACTGGACACCCTCCCATTTACACAAGCACCCCCCCGGTCTTTACACTCTGACCACACTAGGGTGCCCCCCCTTTAGTCCGTGGCTCCGCCACTGCTGAGTGTTTGGCCGAGCCATACATCGAGTGAGCCATCGCCATGTTGCCATGTTTGCCACCGTGTATGTCTGAGCCAGACAACTCATTAGCAATCCCATTGATCCACTTAGGAGTTCACCATGTCTACTACCCGTCTGTCCTTTGGTGCTGTACTTGGCACTGTGCAATCTGCTGCCACCACTGTCACTGCAACACTGGACACCGTATCCACTGCTGTGGGTATGGCTACCTCATTCGTCAGTCAAGCTGCTGACAACCAACGTCTCCGTCAGATCGCTGACAAAGAGGACTTCATCGAAGCTCTCATCATGGAGAAGGCTGAACAACGTGCAACTGCACACCTCAAGGCCGAGAAGTTCTGTGGTAAATCCACCGAGCATGCCAAGCACTATGGCGAAGCCTACAAGCGTTACGAGTCTCTGCTCCGTACTCCAGAAGATCTGGAAAAGATGAAAGCCGACGCTGAGTAACCCTGTGTAAGGAATGGGGAGTCTAAGGATTCCCTGTTTCAGTGCTACCCTTCAGTTCCACATAATAACTCTGTCTTCCCTCAATCCCATCTGCAATTCCCTGCAATCCTAAACCTGCCCTAAAGGCTATCCACTTCCTCTGTTCCCTCAACATGAGTCTATTTTCATGACATCCATCCTCACTGTGGTCCTCGCTGTATCCATTGCTTACTGCACTATCGTCGTGAGCATCACATCAATCGGTCTGTACTTCCTCGGCATTTAATCGGAGCTATCCTCATGCCCATTCGCAAAGGCAGCACTGTGTTCCTCACTGGAGTGGTCATTGGGATGACTATTGGTTCAATGTTGCTCTCTGGTTTTCCAGTCATCATTGGCCTGTCCGTCATTGCTGGTGTGTCCTACGTCTGCTACGAAGATGTCACTTCCAGCCGCTAATCCATTGCAGCTCCGCTGCTCATGAGCACTTCCGCTCGTTCATTCCTTCAAGGAGTTCCACATCATGGCTATCGACTTCAACCGTCCAACTTTCGGTGCAAAACCTGCTGCTTCCACCCCTGCTGCTGCTGACGAACGTCCAAAGGCCGAGTTCTGGCTCAATATCGGCTTCGAGTCCGAGGTGATCGACCAAGAAACCGGCAAGCCTCGCTTCGTTTCCCTGCCTCAAGGCATTCCGCTGGACACCATGGAAGAGCTGCCGACCAACTCACGCAACAACGAGTTCGCTGCCTTCCAATCCGCACGCAACGACCTGCTGGAACAACTGATCGCCCATGCTCAACACCTGCAACCCGGTGAAGACTGCGTGATCAACCTGTCCATCCAACTGCGTCGTGTCAACGCTGCTCCTGAACCGATCAACCCGGACGAAAACCCGTTCACCCGCAAGCTGTCCCTGTAATCGGCCTTGGGGTCTCCGCTAACCGTGGAGGCCCCAAAAGCCTTGTATGTGATAGTCCATCAAATAGGTATGCCGATCATGTCGAAAGTTCATGTAAAAGTAACAAACCAAGAAGACCAAGTTTGGTACTCACTGCGTAATTCTCTTGAAGAATCCTTGCTGCACATCAGCAGTTTCATGGAGCAAGAAGACGAACTGAGCACACACATTATTGGTCGCTCAATACGTGAAAGGCTCAATAAAAACATTGAGCCAATGAAAGTCATCGAATGGCTGCAAACCTGTGGTTGCATAGTAACTGTCAGAAAACTGCCTGAACAACTGCGGGAAAATCATGGAGAGTACCCATGCAGTGGAGACCCAAGAGAAATTTTGGTGCTGGGAGGCGACCACAAGGCAAAAATGGCCAGTTTCAGAATAAAACATGGAACATCCACGAGCCTCATGGTGCTAGTGCATGAAGCAGAAATTCGTCAAATCATCTGTCAACTCAACAAAGTATTAGCAGAGGAAGAGCGACCATGAAATTGACCACTGCTGATTACATCAGGATGGACCCAACAATCGAAGGTCCATACGTACTGGTCACCATAAACAGGCACTTCCATCTTGGTCTGTGGGAAGTGCGTGGACAAGCTGGGGAACAACATGCTGGCTGGTTTGTTACCTTCAATGGCAATTCCAAACAAAGAAGACAACAACAACGCAAACTGCTAAGGGACCTAAACAAATGATGCGATACATGTGCGACATCCACCCAAGCGATGAATTGGTGGCTTACACAACTGATGCTGAGCATCCAGTCATCCAACATTTTGCTTTAGTCATGGCAAATAATGATAAAGACAAAATCAGTGTGTTGCTCACCCGTGATGCAGCAATTGTGCTGAAAAACCAACTCAACGATTTCATACTGAATGGGCACAAATAATGATCACTGCAAACGATAGCAAAGCACGTAGCTTCAGCGAACTTCGTGATGTCATTGGCTACATCGAAAATGGTGGTGGCCAAAGCATCAAGATCTTTCAGGACGATGCTACAGGCACATGGCATCTACATGTCATCCAACATTTTGGTGGAGTACATGAGTACTGGGCAGACTCTCTGCAAGGAGTAATCGAGAAAGCCCATGCGAAACACCACGAACTGCTTGAACCAAAGGGATAAATAGCTATGACCAAAGAATTGGCAAGATCCCAGATGCTGAATGCTCTTATTCGCATTAAAGAAGAGGGGCCTTCAGAATATAGCCATGGTATCTGTAATTCCGTCGAAGCCTATTTGGGGAAGGTGGAATGGTCGGTGAAGCGTGAGGTGATGTACAACCTGATGCCAAATCTGTTCAGATCATGGAAAAAGTTCAATGGGAGTATCCAATATCCCGTGCCTAGTGGTGTTGAATATTTCTCTGAATACGCCATGTACGCGAATGTATCTCCCGGAGAAATGTGGAACCCAAACAGTCAGTATGGGGCAAACAGACTAGAACTGTTGGACCACATGATCAAAACCTTGAAGGAGTGGAAATAGCCATGCTCACCGAAATTCAGAAAAAGATTCTGGTTGCTCTGAAAAACACAAAGAAAAACAAAAATATCACTGTGGGTATCTGCCACCACATTCACAATTTCTATGGGAATAGGCAAGTAAGCCCAAAAGAGTTATCAGAAGAGTATGAAAAACTCTTCCGTATGTGGCCAAAATTCAGTGGGAACATTCAGTTCCCGGTGTCGGGAATCGATGGGATGAGTGCAGAAGAAAGCTATGTCTACACCAAAAACCTGTGGAGGCAAAGCAGTCAATACGGTCGTGATCGTATGGAGCTTCTGGACTTCATGATCAGTCAACTCGAAAGTCAACTTTCTAAAACCTAAGTAGACCAAAAATGGTCATTTTAGGGTAAAGCAGCCTAAAGGCTGGGTAGACATAAATAGGAGAGAAATATGAAGTACACGATGCTGCTGTTGGTTGCTCTGCTGGTTGGCTGTGGCCCTCAGGTAGGGGATGTGGAACCAGTGGAAACTAGTGAATACGTTGGCCACTTCACCCGCTACACAGAGCTTCGCCGGGTAAATGATCTGGAGATGGGAGTGGTTTGTTACAAGGTGACCTACAATGATGGGTTGAGCTGCGTAAAAGTGAGGTGACTCATGCTTGTAATGTATGCAGTAAAAAGCATTCATGGCGATCTGTGGTTGCCATGGGTAAAGGGAAGCAACTCCAAAGCTGAGTTGTGTGATCCAAAGGAACAATCACCCAGACTGTTCAAGTCATACGCCGGTGCAGCTCAAGCCATGAGAGCTTGGGCCAAAGGTGTGCATCATGGCTATGGTAGCTGGGAAGAACCAGATGATCCTTATTCAAGTGGAAGTGCATACTTCTACCTTGATCGTATAGAAATCATCCCACAAAAACATCGTCGGATCGAGGATGTGCAAGTGGTCGAAGTCACCATGTTGGTGAGGGAGTTGGGATGACTAGAGATATCTTAGAGAGAGCTGGTCGTCTCACTTCAGGTAACACGCCGCTGCATATGCGACGTAAGCACTTAACCAATCAGTTGCGTGACACGGAGCACATGCTACGTACCACGGTAAACAACTGGCCAAAAGAATTTGATCTGCCTGCTGATCATAAGCTCTTTGAGCTGTTGGAGGTAATGCTGATCGTAGCCGATGAAATGGAGACACCATGAAAACCTACAACTGGATTGATCCAAGCAAAGCTGAAGACCGTAACGTTCGGTGTGGTAACTGTGATCGTCCAGTTAAGGGACACATCAGAGTGTGTCCACATTGCAACGCCAAGTTCACGGCCAACATGCATGGCTACGCAAGGCTGTGCAGAAACTCGATGTGCCTTCGCACTGAAATGGGTGGCCATGCTGGTGGGCTTTGTCGTTTCCACTACGAACGTAGAAAAGAAAGACAGGCGCGTAGTGCACGTCAACCAAACTGTCCTTGCGGGAGTAAGGCACCTTTCGATAACAAATACTGTCGTCGATGCCAAGAACTGGTAATAGACACCAACACAACAGAGGAACAACCCATGGGCCGCATCATTGCTGTAATTGGTACTGCTGGTCGAGATAAAACCATTACAATGACCAGCAAACATTGGGATTTCATGTGCCAGACTCTGGCCGATGAATTGCAACCGGGAGATAAACTGGTGAGTGGCGGTGCTGCATGGGCAGATCATGTGGCAATCTGGGCATTTGGAACAGATTTAGTTAAAGAACTGACTCTGCATCTTCCTGCTCCAATAGTAAATGGCATATTTACAGGTGAGTACGGTACGAGTGGTAACGCTTGTAATTACTATCATGAACGCTTCAGTCGCACTATGGGTTTCGACAGTCGAGACCACATCATGCAAGCAATCAACCACAATAAAGTAAACGTCACCAGTCAGCCTGTAAAACAAGGTTATGCCGCAATGGCTGCCCGTAATGCTTTAGTTGCAAATGATTGTACACATATGGTGGCCTTCACCTTTGGGCAAGGTGATGAACCTACTGATGGTGGGACCAAGATCACTTGGAACATGGCTGCTAACAAGCAGCGTGCACACGTTTCACTAATACGCTAGAGGTATCTTAGATGACCAAGATCACTGTAGTAAATAAGCATCACGGTCTCACTGGTGTTTACATCGGTCGAGGTTCTGCCCTTGGTAACCCGTTTCCGATTGACAACGCCAAGGGCATGACTCGTGCTGTTGTGATCGACAAGTACCGTAGTTGGTTGAAACAGAAGATCAAGTATGAAGACTTGGCTGTGTGCAACGCACTCAACTACATCGCTGAAGAAGCACTAAAGCCTGAAGGTGTAAACCTGCAATGCTTCTGTGCACCCAAAGCCTGTCACGGTGACGTGATCAAGGAAATCGTACTCAATGCATTAAAGGAGCAAACATGAAAGCAATCTGTAGAACAACAGGTAGCGAGGTAAGGACTTGTCCTTGCTATCGTTGTAATCCAAACAAACAAATGGAATACCGACACCATGGCAAATCCAAACACGGGAGCAGTACACAAGGTCAAAGTCACATTGCCACTGGTAACGGTGGCAATGTGCGGAAGATCAGTACACACCCATAAGGTGTCCAATAATGACACTGAAGTCACTTGCACAAACTGTTTGAAAATGGCCAACAAAAGGATGAATGAAAATGGGTAAACCAAAACAAGTATTTGTCTTTGGCTCTAACACTGCTGGTATCCACGGTGCTGGTGCTGCCAAGTTTGCTTACAACACCAAAGGTGCTCGTTACGGCCAAGGCTACGGCCATGTTGGTGATAGCTGGGCTATCCCCACTAAAGATGATGAAATTGAAAGCTTGCCTCTTGATCTCATCAGTGCATTTGTTGCTGGCTTCTTGGCCTATGCGACAGTCAAACGTCGTATACCGTTTTACGTAACCCGGATCGGCTGTGGTCGGGCTGGCTACAAGGACAAGGACATTGCTCCGATGTTCGTGGGTGCTCCAGTCAACTGCATGTTCGATGAGGCATGGCGTCCATACTTGGGTGACCAGTACACTTACTTCATTCCGGGGAACAACTAATGGCCAAGATACTAGGCACTGGTCACGTAAATGTGACTGCAACTATGGAGTTTAGCGAGCCTGAACTTCGTGCACTTGATGCACTGGTCGGTTACGGCGATGATGCCTTCATCAAAGTGTTCTACGAGCACTTGGGCAAGAGCTACATGCAGCAGCATGAAGCCGGTCTTCGCACATTGTTCATGAGCATCCGCTCTGAAGTTCCGAACATCCTCAGCCGTACTGATGCAGCACGCAAGGCATTCAGTCGTACTTAATCAATTGAAGGAAGCGAGACATGTCTCAAGATGCAATCAATCTGATCTCCCACCAGCGTGAGCTGGAAAAGTTGTTCAACAAGAACCAAACGATTACTCGCATCAAAGCTGAGTTTATTGACTGTGATAGCTTTGATTTCGGTGCCTACTTCGAAGCCAACGATATTCCCACTGGGTTCGGTTTCGATGTCTTAGTTCAGATGGCATTGCATAAGCGTTGCCAATTACCAACTTTAGTCGGCATCATGGACAAACACTTCAACAATGTCCAAAAGACTGCTGACATGCTCCGTAAGTGTGCTGAACTGGATCTTCTTGACTGGTCACCACATCTGAACATTTTCATTGTAAAGTTCACAATCAGTGCTGATGTTCAAGAAGAATTGGACAGATTTCAGTATCCATTGCCTATGGTTGTGAGGCCAAGGCTAGTCCGTTCTAATCGTGATACCGGCATGTTGGAAAGTGGTGGGAGTCTGATTCTCAAGAATAACCACCATGAAGATGACATCTGTCTGGATCACATCAATCGTGCCAACAGCATCAAGTTCGCCATCAACTTTCATGTGGCCGACATGGTAAAGAACCAATGGCGAGGACTGGATAAAGCCAAGCCGGGTGAAACTCGTGACGACTTCAATCGTCGCAAGAAAGCATTCGAAAAGTACGATAAAACTGCTCGTGAGATCATGAAGATCGTGACTGCTCATGGCAACGAGTTCCACATGCTGCACAAGTATGACAAGCGTGGTCGTTCCTACTGTCAAGGCTACCACATCAACTACCAAGGTGCTCCTTGGAACAAAGCTGTAGTAGAACTGGCTAACAAGGAGTTGATCGAATGAGAACCAAGAAGGTTATTGTTGGGGCTTACAAGAGAACTTTGTTAACCAAGTTTGAAGATGCCGTGCGTGACACGGCATTAATGGGCACAAGACCCCCACACGAATGGGAAAGCATTCGTGAAGAATATGAAAGAAGCAGGAACCTGCTTCTGAAACACCTCAACAAGTAAAAGCCATTACAATTAAGCACTCAATCAGGAGTAAGAAGCATGGAACTGTTCACACCTCGTCAATATCTTCAAATGGATATTGCTAACCACTTCGGTCTGGATAAAGAAGACTGGAGTGTTCGTCTCGACTGGTTCGAGAAGCATAAGAATTGTTTGGGCATGATGCTGAGTAAAGCTGAAGTGCCTGCTCAATACTTTGCTGCCATCTCTGCATGGGATGATGTAAAGAACGGTAAACCCATTGGTTATCCAATTGCTCTGGATGCCACTGCATCTGGCATGCAAATTCTGGCCTGTTTGACCGGTGATCGTAAGGCTGCCGAACTGTGCAACGTGGTAAATACCGGCTCACGTCGTGATGCCTATACTGAAGTCTATAAGCTTATGCTTATTCGAGTAGGCAGCCAAGGGCGTGTAACCCGTGAAATGGTCAAATCGGCTGTTATGACCGCACTGTACAATAGTGAAGCCATTCCAAAGAAGGTATTCGGTGAGGGTCCGCTGTTGGCCATGTTCTACCTGACCATGGAAGAAGAAGCACCGGCAGTATGGGAACTGAACAAGTACTACAAGGCTATGTGGGACGCTACTCGTCTGACCTACTCGTGGGTACTGCCAGATAACTTCCACGTACATTGCAAGGTTACTGATTACGTGACGGAACAAGTGCTCTTCTTGGATCAGCATTTTGATGTTATTACCAAGCATCATCAGCCAACGGCTGAAGGTCGTTCGCTATCAGCCAACACTACACACTCCATTGACGGCATGATCGTTCGCGAGATCGGTCGCCGTTGTAACTACAAACCAAAAATGGTGCAAGCAGTAGTTGATCTGCTTGATAACCCTGAACAATGGAATGCAGATTGTGTCGATGATTCCAGCCAAACTCTCCAAGCTTTACTTAAACGTTACGAGGCTTCTGGTTACCTCAGTGCCCGGATTCTGGAGTGCATACATCCCGGAAATGTTCACTTGGTTCCACAGGGTGCAGTAAAGGAGCTGATCAACAGCTTGCCTGCCAAACCATTTGAAGTGTTCTCCATCCACGACTGCTTCCGTTGCTTGCCAAATTACGCTAACGATCTGCGTAAGCAATACAATCTGCAACTCCACCTCATTGCAAAATCCAACATGCTGTCAGACATCCTGTCTCAGTTGCTGGGCTATGAAATGCAGGTGGGCAAGCTAGACCCAACTATGGCTGACGACATCCTGCAATCCAATTACGCTCTGTCCTGATACACTGGCTCAATCCCTTCGGGGGTTGAGCCTTATTTTTTCTTGAACCAAGAGGAACACCCATGAAACTCCGTAGCTACTACAACCCCACCGCCAAGATTGCTGAAGTTCGTTTACAAGCAGATGCAGCTCCTGCTGCTCCGTTTGTACTGCTGGGTGACATCATCCACGAGGCCGATGACAATGCCAGTGGCATGCAGAAAATGGCTATCAGCCATGTCATCTTCCAACATGTGCAAGAACAGCTTTACCTGCAATACGGTGGGCAGAATATGCAGTCGGTCACCATCACCAATGGTGGCACCTTTGTCATGATCAAACGTGTACTGGTCAATCGCGACCAGAACCGTGTGGGCATCGGCCACAGTAACACCATCAGCGTGACCTTCGATCCAGTCGATGCAAGTCATGACCCAGTTCAGTTCATGGTCAGCAATCCTGACCTGATCGACATCGTTTCCAATACCGGTAACGGCGTTTTGACCTTTCGCAACAAAGGCAAAGGCGAACTGTTCATCAAGGTGCGTACCACTGGTTACGAGCAGGATTTCCCTTACGAGTTCGATGAAGAACTGGACCCAGCCATCAAGGTGGCAAGTATCACCTTGGCTCCAGCCAACGTCACGCTGACCGTAGCTGCACCAACGCAGCAACTGAATGCAACTGTCCTTCCAGCCAATGCAACTGAAAAAGGCCTCACCTACACCAGTAGCGATACTGCTGTTGCTACTGTGTCGGCAACTGGTCTGGTAACCCGTGTGGCCAACGGTACTGCTGTAATCACTGCTACTGCCAAAGATGGTAGCGGTGTGATTGCCACGAAGAACGTAACTGCCACTGCCTAAGGTGAGATAGGCAATAAAAAACCCCTCTAAATAGAGGGGTTTTCTTTTAATCTTTTTCTTGGGTTGTCTCCCTTTCTAGGCCCGATACGTTCGGGCCTTTTCATTCCTCAAGGAGTATCACATGGCCGCAGGTGCCCTGTTCGAAAAACGTGGCGAACGCCGTAAAACTGCTGCTGAACCAGTGAGCAAAGAAATTTTGACCACTGCCGCAGGCAACATTGTGTTCCCATCGCAGCAAACAATTCACCGAAAGATCACGCATGCACTCGGTGTATTCCTCGAATCTGAAGCACGTATCCGACCACACTTTCACCTGACTGGTGAGTCTGGCTCCGGCAAAAGCTTCTTGACCAAAATGGTGTGCGAAGAGCACAAGGTCCCCTTCATCGAAGTAAACGCTGCCGGTCTTACTGCTGAAGGTCTCTCCGGTAATTCACTGTCCAAAGCACTCACCAAGCTGAAAGAGCACTGGAATGAACCGAACGTTATTTTCGTTGATGAGTTCGACAAACTGTTCCAGCGTAACGGGGAAACCACTGAAGGTTTCCGTACCAACGTGCAAGACGAGTTCTTGACTGCACTCGAAAGCAAATACGTCTCGGTGTTCAGCGACTACGGCAAGTATCCACAGATCGTTGTAGAGAACAGCTTGTTCATCTTTGCCGGGGCGTACAGTAACCAAAAGATCACGAACATTCGTGAACTGAAAGATGCTGGGCTGCGTACCGAGTTTGTTGGCCGTGTGCCTCTGGTCTTCATGACAGAAAGCGTACCAATGGATGAGCTGCGTGCTTCCATTCCCCAACTGGCTCTGTTCAGGAACTACCGAGCACTGGCTGCTAACAAGCGAACCAAGGAAGCCGCTGATGTGGCCGGGATCGTGAAAATCATGGTGGAGCAATCCGATGAAATGAATATCGGTATCCGCATGCTCAACTCAGCCATACACCAGCATTTCATGAGGAATGTGTGATGCAGACATACAAGAGCCCCTCCGATATGAAGCTGAAAGTAGTGAACAAGCCTCGGCCTGAACCAAAGAAGCTTCGTGAGCTGAAGCGGGGTGCCACGATTATGTTTCGTGAGTCGCCCCATATGGTGGTTGAGGTGAACCTGTACCACGCCATCAAGAGCCATAGTCGCTTCACTTCTATCGATAAGGCAGTCAAAGACTCCTTCTGCGTGCTAAATCTCGGCACCGGTCGGGTCTACGTGCCCAACGACGAGGAGATGGAGCAGCCGACGATCATGCTCAACATGGAAGCCACTGCGGAGTATATCTGATGCTCAAACGTTACCTTTTGTTTGCCTATCAGGACTACTACCCAAGCGGTGGTTGGGATGATTTCAAGGATAGCTTCGATATCTTGGAAGCGGCTAACAAAGTTAAAGCTGCTTATGAATCTGACGGCTATCCAAACGTAACCGTGGTGGATAGTTTCACCGGCAAATATGCAGAGGATGTGGAATGTCAGCACCAAACAACCAACCCATAACCAAGCAACAACATGACCGCTTTAAGGCCTATTACAAGACCAACAAGGGGTGGCTGTGGCTGTCTCTGGTTCTGGACAAACGCAACATCCATGACAGCCATGTGCTGGCTTGCCAGCGTCATGCCGCTCAACACGGTGATCAGGAAGCCTACGAGCTGTGCGACATCCTCTTGACCATGAGCAAGTCCCAACGTGTGAAGCTGGGCAAGGAGCAGTTCTGATGGAAGTCTTCTATGCATTCTGCATCTGGACGGTGGTTACCTGCGGGATAGCTTTCGGTGCTGGTCGCTATATGCCTTTGGGCGACGTAGCTCAGGACATCGAGCGCACTGGTGAGGTCGAGATTCAGAAGACCATCTACCAGTGCAAGCCCGTGGCCCTCAAGGTCAAGGAACGTCGAGTTGAGATCGAGAAATGACCTGTCATCTACCTCTCGACATTGACCTAACCGAACTGGCCAATCGTCGGGAGGAGATCATCTCCCGGATCTATGAAAGAGTCGAAGTTCAAGACCTAGGCTTTGTAGTAGATAGTCAACCATCTCCCTGTCACATCTGGACTGGTCCTGACTCAGGAATTGGTCGGGGTGGTGGATATGGCCGCATGTCCCTCAATTCTCAGACCGTTGCTGTGCATCTGGTCGTCTACACCCACTACTTCGGGTATATCCCCGGTAAGAAGCAAGTGGACCACAAGTGCAACAACCGTCTCTGCTGTAACCCGGCTCACCTTGAGCTGGTGTCCCACAAGACAAATCAACGGCGTCGTGCGAAGCGAGCCAAGGAGGAATGATGAGTAGTGTCGATATGTGTGAGCACGACTGGCCTGGGTCTGGCTGCAAAGAATGCTTTCCAGACAAAAAACCAGAGGGTGTGGGGTTCCGATTTGATGTGTGCATGACCCCCGATGATCCGGCTTGTGATGAGCAAGATGAGAAGGGAGAAGAATAATGGTCAAGGGCAAGGCTCTGCTGGTCATTACCCGTCTCGAAGATGCAAGCTGGGGGGGGGGGGAGAAACACTGGGAAGTCCGCTACTTCATCCAGTCATGCAACCAAGCTCACTATCAGCATCGGGACGCTGTAAATGAATGCTTTGACCTGATGGAGTGGGATTTAATTCCACTCCCGAATCAGGCCAACAAGCTGAACGTCGGCGATACGCTGCGTGCTGCTGTGGTCTACGAAATGCATTACCCGTCCTACGAGAATCGTGAAGACGGTGACGAACTGTACCTGACCAAGGTGCGAGTCCGTCGAATCCAACGAGCCAAACGGTAGCGGATCGTAATCTGTTTCTTGGTTCGAAAAACCCCTTATTCCCTAAAACGGAGCTACACCCATGAGCAACTTCGTATCGTTCGCCGCTGCTGTTACCGGCCAATTGGCCGTAATGCAGCAAGGTGAGCTTTTCACTGCTGCTGTCGAGAAGGATGCAATCTGGGATGCCTATCTGGCTGCTTTTCCAGAAGGTTCCAACCCAATCTTCCGTACTCGCACAGAGCATGATGGTTCCTACGACCGTAACTTCATCAAAAACTTCGGTCGTGTTCTCAGCATCGTTGACGGTGCTCTGGTTTCGGTATGGGCTGACTTTGAAGACCTGCCGTATCCCTACGATGTTGTGGCCTGCAAGCTGGACGCTTTCGTGCGTAACACTGGCATTCAGCAACTTTTCCGTTCGAAAGAAGTTGCCTATGGCAGCAAGCCAAACTGGGAACAAGTTCCCGGTGGTGAAGCAATCCTGTGGTCTCACTTCTACGGCCAAGTAGCTCCGGCCCATTTCACCAAGACCCCAGAAGCTACCATCGGCGAAGCCAACGGCCACGTTCAAGTGTTCCGCCGTGGTCTGAACGAGATCACTCCTGAGGCCGTGCAATCGGTTCTCGACCTGATCGCCCAAGGCTCGCTGTACCGTGGCGACGAGTTCCGTGTCGGTGTCGCTTCGTTTCAGAAGATGCAAAAGGCTTATCTCAAGCTTTCCAACATCAAACGCAATATCTACATCTGGGCGAACTACACCAAGCCCGGTGCTCGCATTCGCAATACCTCTATTGGCCAGTTGCTCCAAGACCTCTCCGAAGGCAAAGAGCTGGAAGCCAGCGTTGCTGCGTTCGAGAAGATGGTAGCCCCGGAAAACTACAAGCGGACTACCGCTCTGATCACCCCGGCCATGATCAAGAACGCCACCAGCACTCTCGCAGAGCTGGGCCTGACCAGTGCCATCGAACGTCGCCATGCAACTCTGGCCGATGTGAGCATCAACGACGTGATCTGGGCTGACGGTGCTGCCAAGGCTGTCATGCGTGACGGTCTGGCTGACCTGTTGATGGCCAGTGGTCAAGTAAAACCGGCAAAGTCCAAACTGGCTACCGATATCTCCATCGCCGACTTCATGTCGCAGGTGGTGCCAGGCATGACCTCGATGGAACTGCTGCTGGCCAACGGCCTGACCAACAACCTGATGAGCATCACCGCCCCAGTGCATGCTGATGCAGGGAAGTTGTTCAAGTGGAACAACCAGTTCGCATGGTCGTACAGCGGCAACATCACCGATTCCATCAAGGAAAAAGTGAAACGTGCCGGTGGCAATACCAATGCTCAACTGCGTGTCTCGCTGGCATGGTTCAACCCGGATGACCTCGACATTCATTGCGGAGCACCAGAAGGTCACATTCATTTCGGCAACAAGATGGGTGTGCTTGATCTGGACATGAACGCTTGGGGCAAGTCGTCTGCGACTGAACCAGTGGAAAACCTTCAGTGGGCGAATCCTCGCGATGGTCAGTACAAGGTACAGGTCCACCAGTACAACGCACGTTCCAAAGATCGTCCGGGCTTCGTCATCGAAGTTGAAAACGCTGGCAAGGTCACCCAGTACAGCTATACCACTTCTGTCCGGGGCACAGTTGATGCAATCACCTTCACTGTCAAAAACGGTTTGATCACCGAACTGACCGTAGGCAAGGGCTTGACTGGCCAAGGCATTCAGCAAGAAGTGTGGGGCTTGAAGACCGAACAGTTCATCAAGGTCAATACCCTGATGTTCAGCCCGAACTTCTGGGAAGGCAACGCCACTGGCAACAAGCACTGGTTCTTCCTGCTGGATGGTGCTGTGAATGACCAGCCAGTACGTGGCATCTACAATGAATACCTGCGTGATGAGCTGACGCCACATCGCAAGGTGTTCGAGGTGCTGGGTGCACAAACCATGTGTCCTGCCGTCGATCAGCAACTGTCCGGTCTGGGCTTCTCGTCCACCCGTGGCGATACCGTTACTGCCTCCGTGGTCCTGACCACCGGTGAGCAGAAAATCTTCAACATCAAGTTCTAAGGACTTTCCATGAGCCTGTTCGAAAAAGCTACACGGCAAAAGCTGCGTTTCCAATCCATCAAGGGCGAGCTGTCGGTTGAGCAACTGTGGGATCTTCCACTGACCTCTACCAATGGTTTCGACCTCGACACCATCGCAAAAGCTGTAAACAAAACGGTCAAGGAAACTGACGAAGAGTCGTTCGTGAAGCCGGTTGTATCGGCCAACGTACTTCCGGCTTTGCGTCTGGAAGTGGTCAAACATGTCATCGCAGTGAAACTCGCTGAAGCTGATAAGGCCACGAAAGCAGCAGCAAAACGTCAAGAACGCCAGCAACTGCTGGAAGCTCTGGCCAACAGTAAGCAGAACGAGCTGGCTGGCCTGTCGCCGGAAGAAATCCAAAAGCGTCTCGATGCTTTGGATGCCTAACGGCAAGTGTGCAAAAGGGAGAGCCTTCGGGTTCTCCCTTTTCTTTTTTAGAAATTCAATCACTTGGAGCGTAACTGATGACTCCGTTGAACCAAGGGAGACAGTACACAACTGACCCTCCTCAGTGCTTACGCACCGCTGCACTGGTGGACACTAGTGATGTCGGTGAAACCATGGGCCAGTATTTAGGCCAGCACGATTACACCTTTGAACAAAAGGATGTTGGTCGTCTCATCGAGGTGATCGAAAACATGAGTCCCGGCTTTGTGAGCTGGGGCTTTGGTTCGATCTTCTCTGATCTCCGGGAGAAACATCCCGATTCATACCCCTACATAAAGGAAGAGTGACATGTCTTCATACCAGCGTAGCTACGAAATGATCCTCGACTACCTGCTGCAATTCAGCATGTCGATTATCACCAGCGACCAACCAGAAAGCCAGCACCCACGTACCTTCGGCTCGACCGTTGGTTTCGTCACCGGCAGCTTTAGCAGTGCCGGTGCTCAGGTGGGTGACTTGATTCGCCTCACTTCGACACAGGACAAGGAATACCGGCTGGGCTGGCTGATTGCCACTCGCCTTGTTGGTCACGACACCGAGTACCTGATCCAGTCACTCAAGACTGGCAAGTTCTGCTGGTGGTCGAACGTGGGCGTGGACTACTTCCACCGGACAACGCTGGGCTATCACCCGGAATGGAAGTGGACCGACGAGCAGCACGAGTTCAACGACCGTTGGATGGGTGCCTGTCAGGAGTACCACGACCCGTATATCTGGCCCCCCTTGTGGGCCGACTTCAACGACGATGGCACCGTTTCCGTGGGCGTTCGTATGCGTCACGATCAAGAGGGTGACCCCCGCCCAACCATCAAACTTACCAACTGGCAGTCTGCCCGACGTAAAGGTCTGGCCGATGTCTATCTGGCTCTGACCCAGATGGCTGCTGCCCAACAGAAGGAGGCACGCCGTGTCCGCGACCAACATCTACCGGACTAGCCCTCTACGTAAAGGAAGAGTGATATGTACGCTCCTGATCCAAACGAAAAACTAGACTTTGATTGTCTGGATAAACGGCTGTATCTCGCTTTGCAAAGGGTTCTGCCTTATGCAGATGCTGAAAGAAGCAACCTATGGGTTATTTTCAATGCTGATGACGATGCTCAAATGGAAGCTGAAGCCATTAAAGCTGACCAAGCCATCACTGACGCGAAGCATGTCATGTACTGCTTCGAGAACAGCTATGGTCCTCTGCCTGACTGGGCTGTTAGTCGCAACTTCAGCTATAAGCTGGTAGCAGGTGCCCAACTTTGTACCAAAGATGGTCGTGTGAGCGGCAATGCTCATGTGCTCCGTTCCTACATGAAAGATACTGGGCGAGAGCTGAATAAGCTGTATGACTGCATCACTGATGCTGGTTCATACATGCGTGGCTTGTCAGAGCAAGATATCAATCAACAGTACTGGATCGGTGATTTTATCTCTAACCCAGAAACACTCATCGACCGGTTCGGCAAGCATGACGAAGACTACGGTCTGCCGGAGAATCCACATGTCTGACGTAAATATTTACCGGGCTAGTCCCCGAAAGATCAAAAAGTTTGCCCTGAAGTGTCTCTATGCAGGTCTGGTGCCGTACATCCAGTCCTCGCCGGGAATGGGCAAATCTTCCATCGTGCGCACAATTGCACGGGAACTGAACCTGAAGTTGATAGACCATCGTCTGTCTACTTCGGCACCAGAAGACCTGTCTGGCCTGCCCCGTTTCAACGAGCGTGGTGAAGCTGTGTTTGCCCCGTTTGCTGAACTGTTTCCCATTCGTGGGCAAGAGCTGCCGGACAAACACGATGACAACGGTAAGGTCATCGGTAAATACGATGGTTGGCTCGTATTTCTGGATGAGTTTAATTCAGCGTCGAAATCGGTTCAGGCTGCTGCTTACAAACTGATCCTTGATCGCATGGTAGGTCAGCAATACCTGCACGACAACTGCCTGATGGCTTGTGCAGGCAACCTCGCCACTGACCGGGCAATCGTCAACACCATCAGCACTGCAATGCAGAGCCGAGTGATCCATTTGGAGATGGAAGTTGACTTCGATGACTGGCTGCTGGACGTAGCTCTTCCGCAAAACTACGACAGCCGGATTATTGCGTATCTCTCGCAGCATCCATCGAAGCTGATGGATTTCAATCCACAGCACAACGAAAAAACCTTCTCATGCCCTCGGACGTGGGGATTCATGAACTCCCTGATTAAAGATCAGCCAGTTACCGACGAAGAAACCACACTCTACGCCGGTACGATCACATCAGGTGTAGCCACCAACTTTGTACAGTTCACCAAGGTCTACTCCTCCATGCCAAAGGTGGCCGATATTCTGGCCGACCCTGAGAGCTATCCAGTACCGACCGACATGAACACGAAGTGGGCTACCGTTAGTTCATTGCTCGAGCATGTGACCGAGGATAACCTCGACACACTCTCCAAATTCGTAGATCGAATGGATACCACTTTCCGCATCCTGTTCTATCGTTCAGTGATGGTTCGTCAACCCCAGCTTCGCCATGTGAAAGCTTTTACCAAGGCACTGGTGACGCTTCAACGTTATCTTCAGGAGTAGGCCATGAGCCAAGAAAGCTATGACGAAATAGCTCTCAACAAGGAGCTGGATAAGGTCAAGTCCCGTGTCTTTATTAATAAGGGCACGGCTGGTTTCTTGGCTCCGTTGATGTGCTCTATGGACTTCTATTGGATGCCCGCTATTAAAACAGCATGCACCAATGGTCGATTTATCGGCTGGTCCCCCTCGTTTTTCCTCGGCTTGGAACCTGCCACCCGTGAAACAGTGCTGGTGCACGAACTGTGGCACCCAGCACTGCTGCATATGGTTCGCCGTGGTAGTCGTGACCCCAAGGTATGGAATTGGGCTTGTGATATTCGGATCAATAACGATCTGGAAAAAGCAGGCTATAGCTTCAAAGGCATTGAATGGTGCTGGAAGGACCACGACTATGATGCAAATGGGCGTATGGCCGAAGAGGACATCTACGATCTGCTCATGGAGTCTGGGGAACAACCACCACCCTCTCCATTTGACGGCCAACCTGATTACGACATGCAGGAACCAACGGAAGAAGAAATCCGTGAAATCGTTAATGCTGTGGTCAGAGCTGTGCATGAGAACCAAGCAGCCAATGGTGCAGGCAACGTGCCGGGGATCATTCAGGAAACTTTGGATAAGTTCCTTGAACCGATCATCCCTTGGGAAGTCGAGCTGATGAAATTCTGCACCGACTTGCTGGAGGAAGACTGGTCTTGGGCACGTCCTAACCGTCGTCATCAAGACATATACCTGCCGTCGCAGACACTAGATGAGGGTCGTTTGGAGCATCTCATCTATTATCTCGATGTATCAGGATCGTGCTCAAATGCTGACGTACTACGTTTCAATTCTGAAGTGAAGTACATCAAGGAAGTGATGAACCCACAAAAGCTTACGCTCGTGCAGTTCACCACTGACATCGTTCACGAAGCCACCTTTATGGAGAATGACCCTTTCGAGGAAACCATTCGCTATGGCACTGGTGGAACTTCGTTCACCGAAGTAAGGGAGCATATGCAACGTCATCAACCAACGGCTGCCATTATCTTCTCAGATATGGATTGCCCACCGATGAAGCCTCTCGACTTCGATATACCAACTATCTGGGTAGGCATCCGTGCTGCTGGGCGTAAAGTGCCCTTCGGACGAATTATCCATATCAGGAAATAGCACATGATTATCAATGGCTTTCAGTTACTGGATGCTGCTCCTATCAAGGACATGGCCACCAGTAAATTTGTTGCAAAAGGTGGAACTTCTGCCGGACTCGGTGAAGCTGGATACGACATTCGTATCAAGCAAGAAGTGGTGTTCTCACGTAACAGTCACGGAATGTCCGTAATCGTAGATAACAATGGATTCTGGAAGCAAGGGCGGTTCACCATAGCCTCGGCCATCGAAGAGTTCCAGATGCCTGACGACCTGACCGGCGTAGTCCATGACAAGTCCACTTGGGCACGTCGTGGCTTGTCACTGTTCAACACAGTGGTCGAACCGGGATGGAAAGGTTTTCTGACACTTGAGCTGGTCTACCATGGGGAAGATGAATTGATTATCCCTGCTGGTTCCGGTATCGCTCAGGTCTTGTTCCACCGCAACAGTGAGCATGCTGCATACTCAGGCAAGTATCAAAATCAACCTGATCGGCCAGTTCCTGCTATCGATTCCAAGTAAGTCTTTCTTGGGCTGAATTACCCCAAAATTTCGGGAGAATCCCATGAGTTTCATCCGTGTTACCGATGCAAAGTCCGGCGAGCGAATTGATCTGAACTCTGACCACATTCAAGCCTTTCGTGGCTTGGGTGACGGGCAAGGCAGTCAGATCGCTCTGGCAGACGGCACAAACTACAACGTAAAGGATTCTGCCCGATCCCTGCGTGGCTACATCAAAAAAGCACAAGGCGGAATCCCAGAGCCCTGCGAGGACGAATAAGTCTTACATGGTGGCAGATATCCCCCTGCGTGCCCGGAGCATACCGGTCAAAGCCCAATGCAGCGAAAGCTGTATTGGTCAGATAGCAGAACTGCTTGGAGCAAAACCATTCATGACCAAGATAAGTCCTTGTATGCCAAGGCAATGGTAAAAAGTAAACCTTCGGGAAGAAATCGTGATCTATGGTTTGGGGTTCGATTCCCCTCGCTTGCAGAAGTAGGGCCCTACGTGCTGCTATCTGAACCAATACAGCTTTTAATCCCCAAGGTAGCTCAGATGGTAGAGCAGCAGGCGTAATAGCCGCACGGGTCAGTGGTTCGAGTCCACTCCGAGGGGACCAGTTTCACAAAGTGTAGTTTTATGGAGGTTGGTTGATGAGGATGGGTCGGTTCGAAGCCGTAAAAGACCCCACTCCGCAGCATTCGTAGTGAGGCCCTTGTGCTAATACGACAACCTCCCCCCTTTCCCGTAGGTGGCAACTGCCTTCCCAGTTGTATAAAAATGGAGCAATACCTATGTCGCAATTCCTGAAAGCCAAAAATGCTGAAACTGGTGAAAACGTGCTGGTGGCCGTATCGCAAATCGCTGCCGTGCAAGCCGAAGGCAGTGCCACGGAAATCACTCTGGTAGACGGCAACATCGTGCCTACCACTTTGGGCTTCCAGTCCGTGGTCAATCGTCTGAAAGAGCTGGGCAGCGAAATCGCCTAACCCGGTCTGCGTCTGTGATGGACCATCCTTGTGATGGTACATCCGAGGGTGTTCTGATCTAGGGCATGAAGTGATTACCATGGCACTGGCACATGCTCCCCGAATACCTCTCCCGGTTTTGCAAGCCGTGAGGGAGAGGCTGGTCAGAACACCCTCGGATGTACCAACCTATTGATAACGGAGTAAACAATGAGGCGGTAAGCCATAGTACAAGCAGCAGTTCACCTACATGTGGGCGAGCTATAAAACTGGGCAAAAGGCATCAAAAACCTAAGGGACATTATCGTCTCTTGGGTTTTTTAATTTTTATCGGAGACTGATATGAAAAAACTCTTCGGTGCAAGACCCACGTTAATGATTTTAGATGACGTGGAAATTCCTAATAAGGGAGAGATTGACTTCTCTAAATTGGAGGAACACATAGTTAACTACGGGCATGGGATCATACAAACAAAATACACAGAGCACGGTATCGTATGTGAAGTCATTGACCCCATAGTGCTCAAAGAAAATGTGTCTTTAACTGGTAGAACTTGGGACTACCATCCTGAGTTGCAATTATTACCGGGCAGTGTTGAAAAGCATAACGAGGCTTGGTCAGCTATATTGGGGCTTAATGCAGGAAGGGGAAGCTCCAAAACCATACTCAATCTTGAACTTGCAAAATTTGCCTTGGGTTTGCAGGAAAGTCCTGCTGCCGATCATCCATCTCGTAAACGCGAACCAAAGGGACCAAGAGGTCGCTGGGGAAAACTATGAGCAAGATTGAACTGCTTTATGCAAATGCACTCGTCAATGGCAACTCGTTGCTTCGATTTACCTACACCAACCATCGGGGCATTACTGAAGAACGTGAAGTTCGTCCAATCAGTATTGAGTTCGGGAAGATAAACGAAAACAAGCCCCCATGCTGGATGCTGCGTAGCTTCTGCCGGGATAGAAACTGTTATCGCAACTTTGTCATGTCAAAGATGCGTAACATCCGTGTGGTGCAGCAATGAAAAAGCGTGGGCACAGTAATGTATTCACGGTGCCAAAGTGGATGCAAAACCTGCGTGCTGTTGAGCCAGAAGGTAACATGACCCCGGATCAGGTGGCTTATATCATCGAGCTTAACATTTTGCTCAATGACAACGATCTAGGGCAACTCCGGGCATGCATCTATTCCTTGGTTCCCAAGGTCCCGCTCAAGCATCAGAAGGTGCTAAAAGCGTTCATCGCCTGCACTGACAGCAACATGCTGAAAGAAGTGCAGGCGTTCATCTTACAGGTCAACACCAAGTTGGCCGAACTACCCAAGGTAGAGGAACATGTCGAACCAAGAAGAAAAGAACTCTGTGCTGAAACCAGTGGGGAAAGTCCTGTGCGTAGCACAGACAGCGACTGGGGGGATGATTGGAATCGCTCAAGTCGATATAAACCTCGCTCCCGTGGGAACCGAGCTGTTCGTGCAGCCAAGCGAGGGCAGGCTGAAACTTGAAATAGAAGTGGCCAATGAAAATGCTCTGCATTGGCAAAAGGCTCTTCGAGATGCTAACGAAAGAATCACTGAGCTACGTAATGAAAAATATCGTCTACGCGATCTACTCCATGCTACGCACATACTCATAGAACACAGCGATTTCAGTTGTGTTGAGGAAACTGCTCTTCAAATGCATGATTTGCAAAAACTCATTAAAGGAGCATTGGGCTAATGCAACATGATCGTGCAATGCGTGTGCTAGAAGGCCAAACAACTGCTGCACAGCGTGTTTTCAAAGCTGTACCAAAGCAAGAGTTCTGGTCCTTGGGGCAAATCTCTAATGAGATGGAACGTGTAGCCAAACACAACATGACCAAGAGTGAAATCTCTGGCTGTCTTCGCTGTTTAGTCGAAGCTGGACTTGTAGTGGAAGCTGGTCAACTGACTTTCCGTTCCAATGTTAAACCCCCGAAACCCGCTGCTATACAGGAGGCATCTGTTGTGACTGCACCCCCGAAAAAATCCCCAATTGCCAAGCCGTCCCTCATGGATCAACTCTTTGGTCTGGCCACTGACTTACGTGCTGTGGCTGAAAAAATCGAAGCTACAGCCATGGAAGTGGACTCGGCCATTATCGAAGCCGGTAAGGGCAACGAACAGCTCAAAGCCCTGCAATCAACCTTGCGTGGGTTGCTGGGAAGTGACGGTGAGTAATGGCCGAAACCAAAAACACACTGGAGCAGCGTAACGAAGCTCAAGCCAAGACCATCCAAAAGCAGGCTCAAGAAATTAAACGGCTTCGTCAGGAACTGATCGAGGCTGATATCTGGAGTCGTTTTGCAGGCTATCTTTTAGAGAATTGCGAGAAGCAAGAGATCACAGAAGAAAGCTTGCAATATTGGATGTCCGAAATGCTCCACAAGGAAAAGGAAGCTGGTGTAGTTGTTTTGCCCCCAACCGGCATTGTTGATTAATTGCTATCCTTTCATGGGGTCGTTGACCCGTTACTCCCTAAATTCAAGGAACCGACACATGTGCCTCGTCTGTGAAATCCGTCGTATCGAAGAACTGGAACGTGCTGGTGCTGAAGCCGACATCAACCAGAAAAACGCTGAAGCCGTAGCCAACCTGACCAACTCCATTCTGGAACTGGAAAATTTTGGCCGTACCGACTTGGCCAAACGTGTTGAAGTGGCTCTGAGTCGCATTCTGCCACCGAAACCGGCTGATGAACCCCAGCAAGCCACCGATGACGGTATTGCCGTGAGTGCAGCAGGCATCAATACCAGCGCCGGGACCCAGAAAGCAGAACCAACCGAAGGCATGCCAGCACGGCTGCTGGAACTGCTGGAAGAACTCGGTGAATACGGCGTCGTGCAGATCGGCGAGTTTACCCGCCACTAAGTTGCAAATGCGAGGTGAGTTTGGCATTCTGCCAGCTCACTAACCAAACCCTATGAACCAAGAGGAACACAAACATGCGTAGTATCCGCGCCTTCCTGTCGTATTGTTGTATCTCACTGATGGCCTGTCTGGGCTTTGCCGGTTCAGCACTGGCCAGTGAAAACCAGCTCACTTACCTCCTGCATGGAGCCGTCGCGAATGTCGGTTTCCACGGTGCCGAATCGGCCAAGTTCCGTGCCGAGCAGACCTACATGGTCGGCTTGAATGCTGAGCGATTGTGCATCGGTTCGCACTTCATTACTGAAAGCAATGGTTATCGTCTGGCCGAGCTGGTCAACACTCTGAGTGACAGCGAGGTGGCCAAGGGCAAGACTGGCGTAAGTGCTGGCAATGTCGCCTGAGTACACAACTGCCTGGTGCACCGGGGCTAGCTAAGAGCGAGCGCCTCGATCAAAAACCCCCGACTATCCCTCGGGGGTTTTTTATTTTTCAGATATCCATCAATCACAGGAGATACCCATGGGTTTCGAAGCTAAGATCATCGCCCACTCTGTTGGACCGCATGGTCAGGAACTGGTGACTACCCAGTTCAAGTACCCCCGATTCATCCATGCTGAGTTCATGACCCATCGTGAGTTCAGTCGTAATGCCAGTTCATCTCGTGCCATCCCGGTGGCCAAGATGATCGAGCAGGTGCGCAACGACCCGGCCATGCCAATCCACTGGGGTGCCAATCAACCCGGCATGCAAGCCAGTCAGGAACTGGACGACGATATTGCCCGTCTCTGCGAGACCCACTGGAAACAGTGTGCTGAATACGCTGCCGATCAGGCCGAGTACATGAGCAAACTGGGCCTACACAAGCAAGCGACCAACCGTGTATTGGAGCCGTTCCAGTGGATGCACGTCATTGCTACCACTGCCCGCACCAACAACTTCATGGGCCTGCGTGCTCACAAAGATGCTCAGCCTGAGATCAAGCATCTTGCTAAAATCTGGGGTGAAGCTCTGGCCCAGTCGGTGCCGGATCAACTGGGGCTGCATTCATGGCACCTGCCGTACATACAGCCGGATGACTACGCTCGTGCAGAACAGCACCTGCTGATCGGGCGTATCACCCGTGACATGCCAAGCCAAGCACAAATTACCAACGTGCTGATCGCCATGTCTGCGGCTCGTTGTGCCCGTGTGTCGTATCTGACCCACGAAGGCAAGATACCATCGGTGACGGATGACCTTAATCTGTACGAGCGTCTGGTTGGTTCCAAGCCACTACATGCCAGTCCAACCGAGCACCAAGCTACTCCAGACCGAAAAATCTGGAATAGCTGCCAAAATACGGAATTATGGGTAAACCCTAAACTGCACGGTAATCTGCCGGGCTGGCAACAATTCCGCAAAATGCTGCCGGGAGAATATATCTCCTAACCAGCCATTACTTGGTTCGTAGCCCTCGCAAGAGGGCTGCTTCATTCCCTTAAAGGAGTTTCTCATGCAAGTCAGTCAAATGTCCGATGCCGTAACTCATGCAGTACTCGGCAAGAAAGAATCTGTTGAGATGGGTGTCAGTGACTCCGCTGCCTTGATGCACATCTTTTCCACAGCTCTGTATACCTACCCAAAGCTGGCGACAGTTCGGGAAATTATCTGCAATGGGTGGGATGGCCACATTGTCAGTAAGTGCACAGACAAAGCACTGTCTATCACCGTTGACGACAAAAACATCGTCATTCGTGATTATGGCCCCGGCATTCCTCACGAAAAGATCGGACCGATCTATGGTGTGTTTGGTAACTCAACTAAGCGTGATGACGACTCTGTGACTGGTGGCTTTGGCCTCGGTTCCAAAGCACCGTTCAGCTATACCGACAACTTTGAAGTTGTCAGCCACCATGCCGGGGTAAAGTCGATCTACCGTGTGTCAAAATCGAGTATGGAAAAAGGTGGAAAGCCCACTATTGACACCATCGTGCAGATTCCTACGGAGGAGTCTGGCATTCGTGTGACAATTCCACTAAAGACTCCTCACGATACTGCCGAGTTCATTCGATTGATTCGTGAAGTACTCATTCTCGGTGAAATCCAAGCCGACTTGAATGGTGAGCGTGTAATAGTGCTGCCTACTGCAGCCACGCACACAGGCTACATCATCAACAGCTTTCATGGCACGTTGACTCAAAAAATCAACTTGCGGTATGGAAATGTGGTCTACCCAATCCCCCGGATGGAACATTACGGGGAAATGTGGGATCAAGTTACCCGGAATATGCAGCAACTGTGGTCCCAAGCCAATATCATTTTCTTGGCCGAGCCTGACACGATCACTATTGCACCCAGCCGGGAAGCTCTGATCTTTACTGAAGCAACGGTTGAAACCGTAAAAGGACTTTTGGCCAAGTTCAATCCAAAACAAGCTGAAATATCCAAGCAAGTAAATGGGCAGGTTAACCGCACACAGGTAAATAAGCTCATTCGCAACGGTGCACCAGCAAAACGAACTTCAGACCTCACACAAGAAATTGAATTGCCTGCTATTAAAGGGGCAATTGTTGATCATGAAGCAGGTATCTGGGCCTATGAGCTTCGCCGTGCAGCACTTCACGAAATGCTGTCTCGCCGTTCTTTGATTTACAAAGAAGGGGATATGGTGACCAAGAAGTTCCACCACGCTGTGCATACCTTGCCGGGGATGGACAAGCTGTTGGGTAAAGCTTTCTTGAAGGCCGGTCGGATGTTTGAAGCTGTACGCAAAAAAGCATCTGGTATCTACGGCTACCATGGTCGATACGCTCGTTTGCGACCTGAAAGCATTCTCAAGGCTGCACTGGACAAGCACATCACAGGCCCATTGGTTCGTGCTGTCAAGGCAACCGAGTGCATGGACTTGGAACGCTTAACCTATGTTTACGAGCCGTATGCGGATAATTCCACAATCCGGTTCATAAACCCATGGAAACAGTACCCCAGTGCTGTGCATCAGCTATATGGGTATGCGTTTAAACGTGTGCTTCTGGCCCGTTCGCAAACTGCCATCAAGGAGTTCATGGACGCCCAGTACTACACCCATGGCGACAAGCGTCGTACTGGCTGGGTTATCTATCAATTGCCCAACCATGAAAAGCATTACGAAGACATCAAAGCTGTCTTTAAAAAGCTTGGTTACGATGTGCATATGCATATTCCTGCCCGTGCTTTAGCAACTTACACCCGTACTGGCAGTGCTGAACCAAAGGAAAAATCTCCCAAGAAGCCAACCGTCAAACGTAAGGGTTACCTGACACTGACCAGTTCGTATGACGGGGAAGACTTCCTGCTGACAACCGCTCGTACCAAATGTAAGCCAGAGGATCATACATTCGATCCGGTGGCCTATGTGGTGCTGAACCCTTCAACTGGACGGTCAAGTCGGTTTTCCGATTTCGAAACTGCAACAGCTTGTAGGCAGGTCTGTAAGATATTAGGACACCAAATTGCCGTGGTTACTACCAGTCAGGTCGTTAAATTCACAGAAAAGGGGATTCCCGAAGTGAGTCAATATGTCACCCAGTATGTAGACGACACTTTGTCCTCTGCACCCGATTTCCGCCGTTACTTGGCGTTCACCAAATACTTCAATACCTCAGAGAGTCGCCGGGGTAATGGGGTAGACGGTATCTTGCGTAATCTATGCTTGCACAAGGAACTATCCGACACGTTGGACTTCCCGTTCCGCTTCACAATTTCCCCGGAAACTATGTCTCTGGTCACCTTCTTTGAAGACGACAGTACTTGGGGTGTGAAAAGAAAGTTGATGAAGTGTCTTGAAGTTGAATCCAAGATCAAGATGCATGATCAAGTCACAGAGTTGAGGGTCAGATTGAAAACGTCCCCTTGGGCAAGCTATCTGAACCTGCACCACATCGGCGAAGCCTTGGAAAACATGGCTCCCGGCGATGAAAAACTCGCTGTTCCCTATCAACTCACCCGCAATCTTCTGAAGGAAGTGCCCGTATGAATTACCCGATCAAGATCGTCTGCTGTGTGGTCGATCAGCACAATGTCACCCTGTATAAGGAGGATGGTGAAACTATCGTCATCCAGCAAGGTGATAATCGTCTGAAAGACCTCGTAGCCAACATGGTCCCAGCCTTCGAACAATCCGGTCCGCAATTCTACATGCTGACTGCCGAAGACATGGCCGACCGCAATACCTTCGCTGACACCGAAAAGAAGATGGGCGGTGTCGCTCGCTTCTTCAAGATGGTCAAATCCAAGGCCAAGGAACTGCTGGAAAAGTTTGCCGAGCCAATTGCTCCCTTGGTTCTGGGCAGCACCAAAAAACCAGAACCTGTCATTGTAGATGGCATCGAGCTGGAACAAGATGATGTTGTTGTTCTGGCCCCAGAAGAACAACGTCCTTTGACCAAATCGGCTGCTGCTGTGGCTGAAATCATGGCCACAGCTATTCCTGCCAGTGCATCGGGCTTCTCTGAACCAGATGCACAAGGTGCTGAAGCGACTACTGTAATTGCTGTACTGGATGACAATACAGTAATCCCCGGTGTGGAAGCTCTGGCTCAACAAGCTAAGGCTGTCTCTTCTGGGGTCAGTTCTGGCGCTGCCATGGCCAACTTCCTGCGTCGTGCTGGCTCGATCAAACGTGGGCACTCCGTCGAAGACCTGCTGAAGTTCGTCCAGAAGGGCGAACTGCCGTTGGCCGACGATGGTTCGGTGCTGGTCTATAAGCTGCTGAACCGCACCAGTGAGGAAGGCGTCTTCGTGGACGTTCACTCCGGCAACGTGCGTCAGCGTGTTGGCTCGTTCGTCCACATGGCAGAGCGTCTGGTTGATCCGAACCGTAGTCGGGACTGCTCCAACGGTCTGCATGTGGCCCGTCGTGATTACCTGGGTACCTTCAGTGGTAACGTCTGCGTGCTGGCCAAGCTGGCTCCAGAAGATGTAATCGCCGTGCCTCAGTACGATGCCCGTAAACTTCGTGCTAAGGGTTACCACATCATCGCCGAGCTGTCTGATGCAGACCGTACTCGCGTCAGAAGTGATAATCCAATGGAAGATCAGGTACTGCTGGGCAACTGCGTGGCCGGTAACCACATTGGCATTATCGAAATGGTCGAGATCACTGCTGCTCAAGGTGGTGGGCTACGCATCACTCCAGTGAAAGAAGGTGAAGAGGTCATGTTGGACAATTCACTGAAAAGTGAGTCCCTTGACCATCTCAAAACTGGCACCTCTAAAAATGCCAAAATCGACGCCCGTGCTCTGGCACTGGACTTGGCTACACCGGGAACCAAGGACCAAACCGTCCAGACTCTCGTGGGGGAAGGTGGTGTAATCCTTGCTGAGCCTGTTCTGAATCCGCCATCTCCGGTTGTTGCGGTAACAGGACAAGACGGCAGTACGCTTGCCCTGAGTGCGGATGGTGTGGCCACTTTGGTTAAAAAACCTGTGGCCAAGCTCAACGAGAAGGAACTGCTGCTCAAGGCATGGGGTGATGCTGCCACTGACGACGAGAAGCTCAAAGCTGCCAAGAGCATCGTTGCCTTCAAGAAGGCCAAGAAGAAGTCGTATGCTGCATTGGGCATCCCGACTTTGATTTGGTCCATGGTCAATGAAATGGTGGATAACGCCAGCAAGCCCCAACCGGTTGCTGCTACGCCTATGGCTAGCACTGTGGCAGCTCTTGAGGCTAATGCAGGCAAGCCAGTGAAACGTAGTGATCTGGAAGTGCCAGCGACCAAGAAACCTACTTCCACTGGCTCGGCGAAAGCCCCTGCCAAACAAAAAGTTGCCAAGGCCCCGGCCAAAGCTAAACTCACTCCGGCCAAACCGGCCCCTGCCGACAAGGGCAAGAAAATGACTCAACAAGAAGAAATGGCGAAACTGGTTGCTCTCTACGAGAAGAACCCGGACAAGCCAAACGCTCGTGCCATCTATGCCTTCAAGCAGAAGGCCAAGAAAGGCTGGGATGTGCTGGGCGTCACTGATGCCAAGTTCATCAAGAAAATCACCGAGCGGGCCAAGCTGTAAGCAGTAAAGTTGTAGGAAGATACCTCTAGGTCTATTAGACTTAGAGGTATCTTTTTATGGAGGTAATCCGCAATGTCTGCTGTCTATCGTAAAAATCGTAAGGCTTCTGATGCTGACGTTCTTCGTCTCAACTCAGTAGGTCTGTCCCTCTCAACTGTTGCCAATCTTATTGGCTGCCACCCAACGACCATCACCTTACGGCTTAAATCATTGGGAGTGGAACCGGCAGACACACGCCGGACTTTCATGGAGGACGTATTCGTTCGATTGGCCCCAAATACACAGGAATGGCTTGCGGATCACCTGCGTGATAGAAACATTTCCGTTAAAACCTATGTTCGCCAGCTCATAGAGCAGGCTTACCAGAACCAAGGAAAACCATGAACACTACCTTCGAAAACTGCACCCTGCTCGACACCAAGACTTGGTTCGAGAAAGCTCGGCCTGAGCCAACCATGCAACATTCCAACTCCCAATTGGGATGCCACTTCGAGGAAGTGTCTGAACAATTGGAGCAACTGGAAGGCAACGATCTGAATACTCAGTACCTGATCGACGAGGCCTACGAGGCCATGGTTCGTTTGGCCAATTACATCAAGGCCAATTCGGACAAGGAACTGGTTACCGTAAAATCTCCAGTGCTCTACCTCGACAGCCTGTGTGATCAGATTGTCACGGCAACCGGTGTGGCCCACACCCAAGGCTACGATATCGTGGGTGCCATGACCGAAGTCAACCGTTCGAACTTCTCCAAATTCGGCGAAGATGGTAAGCCTCTGTTCGACGAGAACAAGAAGGTTATCAAAGGCCCCCTGTACAGCAAGGCTGTGCTGTTCCCATATCTGCCTCGTTAAAGGTAGAAGTTTTATAGATAACCCCCGACAATCGGGGGTTTTTCGTAGGAGAAATCCCTGATGCTCGAAAAAGTAAAGAAGCTGCCCCTGAACGAGGGACAGACTCTGGCTTCCGAAGGCTTCCTGCAATTCTTGCTGGGGCCAGACAAAGAACTCCGTATCACCGGTCCCGGTGGTGTAGGCAAGACCTTTCTCATGGGCCATATGATCGACGAGATCATCCCTATGTATCAGGAAACTTGCCAGATGATGGGCATTCCCCCTGAGTACCACGCTGTCTACATGACGGCGACCACGAACAAAGCAGCCGAGGTTCTGGGTCTGCAAACTGGCCGACCGACCAGCACTGTACATTCGCATTTCGGTCTGAAGGTTCAGTCGGACTTCGATACCGGCGTTAGCAAGGTAACGAAATCTTCAGCATGGACGGTGTACCACAATATCATCCTGTTCATCGACGAAGCCTCCATGATCGACTCCGATCTGTATGATCTGATCCATGAAGGAACTTGCAAGTGCAAGATCGTCTACGTCGGTGACAAGGACCAATTGGCTCCGGTGAAGGAATCCCTCTCGCCGGTCTACAAGCGTCCGATGGAAACCTTCGAGCTGCTGGAGCCAATGCGTACTGCCATTCCTGAGCTGCAAGCCTTGAATGCTCAAACACGTCTGGCTGTGACTACTCAAGAATTTCTGCCGATCCAAATCGTACCGGGCATCATCGACTGGCTGTCGGGTGAAGAGTTCGAGCAAGAGATTGCCGACAACTTCCTTGACCCGGACAATGACAACGTAATTCTGGCATACACCAACTCTCGGGTCATCGAGTACAACAGCCACATCCGTGAGATGCGTGGTATGCCTGCTGAGTTCGTAAAAGGCGAACATCTTATAAGTGCCAGTGCCAATCGCTTCGGCAAACGCTCTATCAGCATCGAAGACGAACTGACCATTTTGGAACTGGAAGATATGGCTGTGCCTTTCGAGGTCAACCATGACACCACGCTGGAAGTGAAATACGCCACCCTGCAAAACAGCTTCGGCGAGATCATAACTGATGTCCCCATCCCGGTAGATCGTGCCCACTACGACGCTCTGGTGAAATACTTCAAGCGTCTGAAGAACTGGCGTGTGTACTACAAGCTGAAAGAACAGCTACCTGACCTACGTCAGCGTGATGCCCGTACAATCTACAAGATTCAGGGTTCGTCCGTCAGTGGTACGGTCTACATCGACGCTGCCAACCTGTCCACCTGCCACAACCCAGCACAAGCAGCTCGCCTGCTGTATGTGGGTGTGTCTCGTGCTCGTAAACGTGTGGCCTTCTACGACAGTCTCGCCACCAAGTACGGTGGTCTGATTCTGTAAGGGGGTATGCCATGCGTCTGCAACGTGGACTGGAGTTAATCGGTGAGCTGGTGAAAGCCTTGTTCGAAGCTGAAGAGCGACGGATAGATAAGGCCATCGAAGACCTCGACCGGAGTAACCGTGAGGTCAAGGGTCACCAAAAGCACGGCTTCATGTTTCAAGGCCGTGTGTTCGTGGCGAAGAATGCCCCGTACCAGCGTTCGGACGCAGGCACGGTTTCATTGGCTTTCGAGCTGCACAAGAAGGGCAACTTTCTGGTGAAGGACATCCGTACAGTGGATGACGACAAGAAGATGATCGAGCAGATCACCTACTTACTGATTCAGGACTGTGGGTCGATTCAAGACCTACGAGACGCTTTACCTGAATCAATGGTCAACTTGTCAGATGAGCTGATGAAATACCCACGCTTGAACCAAGAGGGCTATACGCTATCAGGGAACGAGCGAGCTGTACGGCAGTTCAACAAGCTGAAGGACAAAATCGACTTCTACACGGCGACTCGCCTGATCTATTGAGGTGACCATGCGTTATCTTTTCTTTACTGAACACGAACAAGAAGAGTATCCAGTAGTCTTCTTGGTTCCCCAGATCCAACGGGATGAGTTTCGCAAGAACTACATCACCCCGTATGGAATGGACCCGAAAGACGTGCTGGTGATTGATTTGCACCTTGCCAGTGGCAAGAAGAAAACCCCCATGGGGGAAATGCGGCAGTACCTTACCGAAGAGGTGGTGCCAGTTCTGCAAGAGGCCAAGACCAAATTCGTGGCTGTCACTGACGCCGAGTACTTCAAGGCGTTGACCAAGGCAGCCAAGACCGAGGTTCACCTCGGCTACATGCTGCCGAGCGAGTTTGGTGACTTCCAAGTCATTTACGTGCCGAACTACAAGGCCAGATTCTATGACCCCGTTAAGGTCGGAGCCAAGATCGATCTGGGCATGAAGGCTCTGATGAGTGCCGTCCGTGGCAACTATCAGGCACCGGGCAGTGGAATTATCCACTATGCTGAGTACCCATCTCGGCCAGAGGACATTGAACAGTGGCTGGTAAAGCTATTGAACATGAACTGCCCGTTGACGGTGGACATCGAAGGCTTCGACCTGAAGCATGACAAATGTGGTATTGGCACCATTTCCTTTGCGTGGAACAAGAACGAGGGCATTGCCTTCGCCGTGGACTATCAGCAGGAAGAGTGGACCGAGAAGCGTGGCAATGCGACCGTGAAGTTCTACGGCAAGCAGGGCTACAACCATGAAGTCCGGTCAATGCTGAAGGAGTTCTTCAAGCAGTTTCTTCAGAAAGCGATTTACCACAACATCGCCTTCGACGTGTACGTACTTATCTACCAGCTCTTCATGACCGATATTCTCGATCAGGAAGGTTTGCTAGAAGGCATGGACACCATGCTGCGCAACTGGGACTGCACCAAGCTGATTGCCTATCTGGCAACCAACTCGTGTGCAGGCAACAAACTCAGCCTGAAAGACCAAGCCCACGAGTTCGCTGGCAACTATGCCATGGGCGATGAGGACATCAAGGACATCCGTCGTATCCCGCTACCTACGCTGCTGGAGTACAACTTGGTGGACTCGTTAGCTACTTGGTTCGTCTACGAGAAGCGTCACCCACAGATGGTGCTCGACATGCAGTCGGACATCTATCACCAGCTCTTCAAACCATCAACACTGGACATTGTACAGATGCAGTTGACCGGCATGCCGGTTGATATGAAGCGGGTTAAGGAGGTGAAGAAGCTGCTCCAGAAGGACAGCGACGAGGCAATGGCCCGGATCAGAAACAACCCGGTCATTCAGGAATACCAGTACTTCCGTAAGGAACGCTGGGTAGCTGAGTACAACGCCACACGGGTCAAGAAGCGAGTAACCCTCGCTGACGCCGACAAGGAAATGAAGAAGCCCAAGTCGGAGGTACGGTTCAACCCCAACTCGCCTGACCAACTGGTTGAGCTACTGTTCGAGGGTCTGGGCCTGCCAGTGCTTGCCCGAACCAAGACGAAACAACCATCGGCTGATGGGGACTCGTTGGAGGCACTGGTCCACCACACTGACAACCCGGACATCAAGTCATTGCTGGAAGCCCTCAAAGACTTCAAGGATGTGGATAAGATCCTCACCACATTCATTGTCGCCTTGGAAGGAGCATCCCTTGGCAAAGACGGATGGTATTACCTGTTCGGTAATTTCAACCTAGGAGGCACAGTATCTGGTCGCCTGTCTTCCAGTAAACCAAACCTTCAAAATCTGCCAGCAGGTGCTGAAGGCGAGAAGACTGCCAAAGGACGGTACGGTAAGTGGATCAAGTCCTGTTTCAGGGCACCACCCGGATGGTTATTCATAGGTCTGGACTTTGCTTCATTGGAAGACCGGATCTCGGCCCTAACTACCAAAGACCCGAACAAGCTGAAGGTGTACACCGACGGTTACGACGGCCACTGCCTACGGGCATACGCCTACTTCGGGGATCAAATGCCCGACATTGATCCGACCTCGGTTGAATCGATTAACAGCATCGCATCGAAATACAAGCCTCAACGGGCTGAATCTAAGGCACCAACGTTTGCATTGACCTATCAGGGGACATTCAGAACTTTGATGGTCAATTGTGGCTTTTCTCAAGAAAAAGCCATGGGCGTAGAAGAGCGTTACCAAGAACTCTACAAGCATTCGGTGCAGTGGATCGCCAACAAGTTGGATGAGGCAGCGAAAGTGGGCTATGTCACTACAGCTTTCGGGCTACGTGTACGCACCCCTTTGCTGCACCAAGTGATCCGTGGCAACAGCCGCACCCCGTTCGAGGCAGAAGCTGAGGGCAGGACTGCCGGTAACGCTCTGGGCCAAGGCTGGTGCTTGCTCAACAGTCGGGCATGGAACGAGTTCATGGAACCAGTAAGAAAAGACCCTGAACTGCGTATGCACATTCGCCCCTGTGCCCAGATTCACGATGCAGGGTATGCCATAGTCAAAGACCATATGCCAACTGTGCTCTACATGAATGAGCACTTGGTCAATGCCGTCAACTGGCAAGACCATGACGACATCCGTCACCCGGATGTTGGACTTGGTGGGGAACTGTCCCTGTTCTGGCCTACTTGGGCTGAAGAGATGGAAATACCTAACGGAGCTTCCGAAGACAAGATCCGTGAGTTGATTGCATTCCACTGTGCAAAAGTAGAGTAAACATTTCATGGGGTGGGAATAGACTCACCCCAGTTTTAGGAGAAGTTCATGCAAACAGTCAAACCTACCGGTACTACAGCAGCAACCAAACGGTACTACTTCCTCGCTACTGGCTATGTGTACTTTCACCCGCAAGGTAAGCCCGAGGCTGTGGAAAGTACCTTTCTGAACAGTGTTTTCGCCAACGATACAGGCGTTGTTTCGGCCAGTGATTTGGGCAACGCCCAGCGTGGTCTGATGCAAAACCTGCAAAATCGTGCTGAAGGTCCTGTTGAAGTGGTGGATGTTCAATTCGCTGCCATCAACCATCTGGGCCATATGCTGCCAAGTGAATTCCACAACATCCCGGCTCCTGCCCCGGCTGCCGAGTAATGTCGGCTGACCAAAAGCTCACTGGTGGTTTAGTCAATTACTACTTGGCTCAGATCACTCATCCGCAACGGGTGGAGCAAGTGCCCTATCAGGCCGAGTGCGAAGACATCATTCGTGCACTCAATATGACTTTCGACGAAGCCTGTGAATTCAAGGCTATCTGGCGTACTGCTGCCGCCCGTCAGGGTAACGGCAAGCCGGGCCAGAAGGCCCTGTACGATGCTGAGAAGCGTGTGCACTATGCAAACGCATCCTTGCGTCAGCTTCAGCAAGAGCAAGCAGTGGAAGAAGTAGGTGGCTGGCGTAAAAACCTTACCGGTAAGGCACCGGGGCCATTTAACCGCAATGTTGAGGTCCTACTTGTAGACGGTACGACCTTTGACAAACCCCGTAACATCGGGGAGCTTGTCTGGTCGCTAAACCAGCCCAGCTCGATTGAACGCTACCGCTTCGTCGATTGAACCAAGGGGATCATCATAAGGATGGTCCCCACTTTTTTCGGAGGTGTATATGAGTTCATCTTGTAAACCCAATCCTTATCATAACCGCACAAGCGGGCGTACCACTCGAATCATTGCTAAAGCTGTGGTCGAGTGTCTTGAAAAACCCGGTGAGTGGGTAATTATCCGGGATCACTATGATGTTCAGTCCGAACATGTCCACGCAGCCAAGACTGTTAGTGACATATTGGGCTGGATGGGTGTTTCACATACCCGTAATGAAAATAAAGTGTTGGTAGGTCCACTATGATCACAAACAATACAGGTGTGTCTTTGGCTTTGGCCGTCTGGCTTGTCCATGACGAATATGATTACAGCAAGATGGAGAACTACATTTCGGCAACCAGCCTGATGAAGCCGATCCGTCAAATTGTGCTGCCCCGTCGTATTCCTGTCAAAGACCGAATTGCCCCTGACGTGGTGGACTTCATTCCTCGTGCATTGGGGCACTCGATTCACGACTCCATCGAAAAGTCGTGGGTCAAAGGCTACAAGACCAATCTCGCGAAGCTGGGTTACCCTGAGTCGGTAATTAACCGTATTCTGGTCAACCCGACTGATGAGGAACTTGCAGCAGCGAAAGACCCGATCCCGGTCTATATCGAGCAGCGTGCCATGAAAAAGGTCATCGCAGCCGGTAAAGAATGGGTTGTCGGTGGTAAGTTCGACATGGTGTCTGAAGGGCTGGTACAAGACTTCAAAACTACTTCAGCGTATACGTGGGTGTACGGTGGCCGGGACGATGAGCACCAATTACAGGGAAGTCTCTACCGTTGGCTCAACCCGGACAAAATCACTGAGCATTTCATCAGGATCAACTACCTGTTCACTGACTGGCAGAAATTTCAAGCCAGACAAAATCCCAAATATCCCCAAGAACGGGTGGAACACAAAGACATCCCTCTTTTGGATGTGACCGACACTGAGGCATGGGTCGTGAACAAGCTGGTTCAGGTAGACAAGTTCATGTCAGTACCAGAGTCACAAATTCCTTTGTGTACTGACGAAGAACTGTGGATGTCTGACCCAAAGTTCAAGTATTTCGCTAACCCAGCTAACGTAGGCGGGCGATCCACAAAGAACTTCGAAAGCCTCGCCGAAGCCAAGGCCTATCAGGCTGAAAAAGGTGGTAAAGGCATTATCGTCACCGAGAAGGGTGAACCCAAGCGGTGCGACTACTGCGATGCGTTCGCTGTCTGCAAGCAAAAGGACTCCTTTCCCAAGTACCAATCTTAACAACCCGAGGTATCCATGATTGACTTGACCGGGGTCACTCACCACCCGGCGATTGAAGAAATCGTCGAGGTGTTGTGCAACAAGACCCAAAACACCGACAGAGGCTTTTTCCGTGCGGAAATGGCCTACTTCCTCAGCAAGATGGCCAGCTCCATGCGAGCTACCATTTCCACGAAAGACCGTGGTGAAATCCCGGTCAATATGTATGTCTTGAACTTGGCCACCTCTGGGTACGGTAAAGGCCATTCTGTAGCAATCGTTGAAGGCCAGATCATCAATGGTTTCCGTAAGCGTTTCATGGAAGACACCTTCCCGGTTGTCGCCGAGAAGCATCTGTGGGACATCGCCAATGATCGTGCCCTGCGTAATGGCACCGACCAGCAGGAAGAATTCGAGAAAGCTGAAGCCGAATTCAGGCGTGCTGGTGCTTTGCCATTCACTTTTGATTCGGCCACTGGCCCTGCTGTCAAACAACTGCGTCACAAACTGGTGATGTCCAACTGTGGTTCTTTGAATCTGCAAGTAGACGAAATAGGCACCAATTTGCAAGCTTCGTTGGAGCCATTAGCTCTGTATTTGGAGCTGTATGATCAAGGGTTGATCAAGCCAAAACTTACCAAGAACACTAACGAGAACCAACGGAACGAAGACTTGGAAGGGAAAACCCCAGCCAACCTGCTGATGTTCGGTACTCCATCTAAGTTGTTCGACGGTGGCCCTACCGAAGATGCGTTTTACAGTCTGCTCGATACTGGCTATGCACGCCGGACCCTGTTTGGCTTCGGCCAAGCGTCGGACAAGGCTCACAACACGCAGACCCCGGCTGAAATCTATGCCTCGCTGGTCAACCCCACCAACTCGGCATCGGTGGACAAGTGGGCAAACTTGTTCCATGACCTTGCTGACCCGGCCATGTTCGGCTGGAAAATGCAGGTCGAGGACGATGTGGGCATCGAGCTGCTGACTTACAAGATTCACTGTGAGAAGGCAGCAGGCGAGTTCGCTGAGCACGAGGAAATCCGCAAGGCCGAGATGGAGCACCGCTACTTCAAAGCTCTCAAGTTGGCTGGTGCATTGGCTTTCGTGGACAAGAGCCTCGAAGTGGAGATGATCCACCTCAAGCAAGCGATCCTGCTGGTCGAAGAGTCGGGTGCAGCGTTCACCAAAATCCTGACCCGTGAAAAAGCCTATGTGAAGTTGGCGAAGTACATCGCTGATGTGGAAGGAGAGCTGACACACTCCGACCTGCACGAAGCCCTGCCGTTCTACCCACGCTCCATCGGGCCACGGAACGACATGATCACGCTGGCCACGGCATGGGGATACACCCGGCACATTCTGATCAAAAAACGATTCATCGACGGGATCGAGTTCTTTTACGGCGAGAAGCTGAAGGAGACCAACCTCGACGAGCTGATTGTCTCGTACAGTGATCACTGGGCGTACAACTACAACAACGACGTTGCTCCATTCGGCGAGCTTCAGACGCTAATGCAGGCACCGGGCATGCACTGGGCCAACCACCACTTCAAAGGTGGCCACCGTGCCCGTGAGAACGTGATCCAAGGTTTCAATATGATCACGGTCGATGTTGACTCTGGCACATCTTTGGTGATGGCACAGGAGCTGCTGGCTGAATACAAGTTCGCCACGTACACCACCAAGCGTCATCAGACTGATGGGCATGGTGACCGCTTCCGAATCCTGATCCCGATGAACTACACGCTCTATCTGGATCAAGACGACTACAAGCAGTTCATGACCAACGTCCTCCAGTGGCTACCATTCCCGGCTCCAACCGATGAAGCTGCGAACCAACCGGAGAAGAAGTGGGAGTGCTTTGAAGGTGGGCAGTTCTTCCTGAACGAAGAGGGTGCCCTGCTGGATGTACTCCAGTTTATTCCACGTACCACCGTCAACGACAAGTACCAAGAGCAGTTCAAGAAGGTCGAGTCTCTCGATAATCTGGAACGTTGGTTTGCTGGCCGGATTGCTTCAGGTAACCGTAATAACCAGATGATCAAGTTTGCCTTGGCTCTGGTGGATAACGGTATGTCCCTGTTGGAAGTCAGTAAGGCTGTCCATGGCTTCAACCAGAAGATCAGTAACCCGTTGGATGAAGAAGAGCTTGACTCGACCGTAATGGTGACAGTCGGTAAACGCTTCGCTCGGGCGTAACCATAACCGCCTGTCAGTCTTTTATGGCTGGCAGGCACACAGGAGAAACCAATGTCACAGAACAAAAACATCGTTGAGGGCTACGAAGTCAGCACCAGCAAAGTTGTTTACCAGCAGGTCACCCGGCACGGTTATCACCAAGTCCGGTTGCAGACTGGTAAAGGCGATGCACGGGGCAGGCAAGTGTTCTCAGTGCATAGACTTGTTGCTGAGGCATTTCTCCCGAACCCAGAAGGATTGCCAGAAGTGAACCACAAAAGTGGGAACAAATCCGATAACTCGGTCAGCAATCTGGAATGGGTGACGAGCAGGAACAACGTGGCTCATGCTGTAGCGAATAAGCTATACCGCTCGCCTAAGGCTGGTACTGGAAAGTTCAACGAGCTGCACTCTCGTAGCCGCCCTATTGCCCAATACACGAAGGATGGGGTGTTCGTCAAAGAATATCCTTCACTTCAAGAAGCTGGGCGACAAGGGTTTCACGTCGGCAATGTCTGTTCAGCTTTGAACGGTCGTTACAAATCCACAGGAGGCTTCCTTTGGAAGTATGTAAATGAGTCAGAATAAAAACATCGTTTTATTGATGGGTAAACCGAACACTGGCAAGACCAGTTCACTTCGCAACTTGGATCAGTCGAGCATGGTATATCTCAATGCTGACTTGAAGGAGCCTCCATTTCGAGATCGCTTCTTGTCCAGCGTAGAGATCGCTGATGCCAAAGATGTGGTCACATACATCGAACAGATCGAAGAAGAGGCAGCAGCTACTGGTGCTGTACTCGATACGATCACATTCCTGATGCAGATGTTCGAGCGTCAGTATGTGGCCCCATTTGCAGGCACCAAAACCGGCCAGTCGGCATGGGGTGATTACGGTAATTTCTACCGTGAGTTCATACATGCTATTAAGTCGGGAACCAAGGACTACGCCATTCTCGCCCACGAGGACGAGGCTCTCAACGAGCAGGCCATGACCATGGAAAGCCGGGTACCGGTCAAAGGTGCTGTGGGTAAGGTAGGTGTCGAAGCTGACTTCACTACCATTCTGCGTACCATGCAAATCCCCGTGTCGAAACTCAAAGGACACGAAAATGACCTTCTCAACATCACCGATGCTGAGAAAGAAGACGGTGTTAAGTACGTCTTCACCACGCGAATCACTAAGGAAACTGCCGGGGGCAAAATGCGTTCGGCAATGGGCCTGTGGAAGCGTGAAGAGCTGTACATCGACAATGACCTTGACCTCGTGTTCAAGCGTTTGCGTGAGTACTACGGCTAACCCTGCAACACCTGCGTGAAGATTTACTGGTGGGGAAATCGTTCCTCACCGGCATGCCCCAAATTGAAAAGGAAATATCGATGACTAATCCGTTTGCCCAACTGAAATCCGAAGGTCTGGAAGAAGCTCAAGACCGTCTGGGCGGTGGCTATGTGCCCCGTAATTCCGATGCCTATGACATGAAGATCAAGGCTTTCTACGCTGGCCAATCCGATGGTGGTGCCCGCAATGTGTCTGTCATTCTCGAAGACGAGAAAGGTGAACACCGTGAAACGGTCTACGTGACCAACAAGAAGGGCGAGAACTGGTTCCTGAACAAGGAAGACAACTCGAAAAAAGTTCCTCTGCCGGGCTTCACCACTATCGATGACATCTGCCTCGCTGCCACTGGCCTGCCACTGGCCGATCAGGAGTGGGAAGAAAAAACCATCAAGCTCTATGACTTCGATGCGAAGAAAGAGCTGCCCAAAGCCGTCATGATGGCCACCGGCGTAATCGGCCAAACCATCACCGTGGGTCTGATCCAGACGCTGAAAAACAAGGGCGTCAAGCAACCAGATGGCACCTACGAGGATGGCCCGGAAGAGCGTACCGAGGTCAACATCAACAAGGTCTTCCATACCGAAACCAAGATGACCATGGCCGAAGCCCGTGCTGGCAAGCAAGAAGGCGAGTTTTACCAGTCGTGGATTGACCGTAACAAGGGCACCGTTATCGACAAACGCACCATCAAGGACGGTGCCGGTGGCAAGCCTGTTGCTGGCAAGCCGGTAGCCTCGGGTGCTGCCGGTGGCGAAACTGCTCCGAAGAAATCCCTCTTCGGTGCGAAGAAGTAAGTCGTGATCATTCCCGTGTCGGGCCATGACCCGAGCTTTACCCATTGGGGTACAGCAGAAGGTCAGTTATGTCTGGACACTGGGGTTCTCACTGACGTGACGGTTGCCATGGCCATCACTGCTAAGACGACAGTTAAATCTGTACGAACAAACAGTGATGACCTGCAACGAGCTGAAGTGCTCGCACAACATGCCCTTTCGGTAGGCCACCGTACTCGTGTGAGCTTTGGCGAGTTTCCTGTTGGTTCTCAATCTGCCAGTGCAATGAAGTCCTACGGGGTGACATTGGGCATCGGTGGGGCAATGCGAACCAGTGGGATCATAGTCATCGAGGTGCAGGCCAGAGCCTCCAAAAAGGCTTTGACTGGGAACCCCAATGCCAGCAAGGCTGACATGATCGAGGCAGCTATGGCTCTCTACCCAGATGCTGGGTGGAAATACCATAACAAAAAGCTGACCAACGACAATGAGCACATGGCTGATGCCATAGCTGCCATTCATGCTGGAGTACTCACACCCGAGTTCCAGCAACTCATGACCCTTTTACAGAAGGTGAAGTAAACCATGCAAATCCTGTTCAATCCCGCTGAAGTGCGTGAGCTGGTTCTCAATCATGTTCAAGCAACCTTCGCAGTGAGTGCAGAAGACAACTTTGTTGTTGAAATGCACGACGACGGTTCTGTTGCCGTAGGCATCAATGAAGATGTCTCGCCGCATGAAGATCAACCAAGCACGCAGGATCAGGAAAAACCTGCCAAGCGTCCTCGTCGCACCAAGGCACAAATCCAAGCTGATGAAGCTCTGGATGCACGTCAGGCCGAAGATGCCAAGGCCAACTCCTCGGATGCCCAAGCTACAGATGGTGCCGAGGTGAAGGACTCAGCCCCGACCACCTCTGCCAACAATGTAGCAGCTTCGGACACTGCATCGAGTTCGGATGTTGGTGGCGAAGTTGAAAACCCGGTGACTCCCCAAACCGAACAATCCACTGAACCTCCCGTGGTTGTAGAACCAGAGGAAGAACCTGAGCCTGAAGTCGAAGAAGAACCTGAAGTCGAACAACCGGCAAGAACTCCGACTGCCTCGCTGTTCGCAAATCTGCGTAAGCCGAAGTAAGGCATGGGCCGCATACTCCTAGTGGTGTGTGGCCTGTTGGCCTTGGTGTATCTACTTACTATGGCCATCATTGCCGCTGCACCATGGATTGCCATAGGTATAGTGGTAGCTGTTTTACTGCTTTGGCTCTGGTGGGTAGATTACCCATCCAGCAAATAATTAAATCCCCACCAAGTAGTGGGGATTTTTTAATTGGAGAATAGAATGGCTGAGCAAACTGAAATACAGACGTGGTATGAAAACTTCTTGCGTAATGCACAAGTGTTCGAAGAGAACTCTATCATTCCTCAAAGAGTGATGAAGGCAAAGCGTAAGGTCAAACACATGGTACGCTTTGGCTCTAAATCCAGAGTCATGAGTACACCATGGGGATACTTGGTTGCATGTTATGTAACCCATGATCCTAACTCATGTGCTGTAAGAATCACAGGCACAGGAAAAATAGGCAATCTTGTTGGTGCCCCATACCACAAAAATGGCAACACCACTTTTGTTGGTATCCTCGAAGAGGAAATAAAGGACTGGCCAGAACTGCTGTTTAATGCGTACCACAGGATTCCTTTGAAAAGGAACGTGGAAGTTGCACTGCAAAATGCTGGGGTACACATATCCAGAAATTAATAAAAAACCCCTCAATCGAGGGGTTTTTATTTTTGGTGGAGACGCTAGGATTCGAACCTAGGGTGTATCAATGTGCCGGGTTACAGCCGGTTTGCTTCGACCGCTTGCATACATCTCCATAAATTGGAAGGGGAACAAGGATTCGAACCTTGGAAATGTCGGGATCAAAACCCGATGCCTTGGACCACTTGGCTATTCCCCTATTTGACCACCGAACAGGCTAAATCCATTTAGCCTTCAGTGTTCGGTGCAGAGCCAAGATTAGAGATAACCTTGGTATCTGTCAAGCCGGTTTACTGTGTCAAGTTCACCCATGGGTTCAACATCATGGAGTGGATACCTTGTCCGGGGCCTATGGAACGATCCAGAGTCCCATCAAACAGCTTGGCGAAGATGTTGTCTTCAGTAGGCAAACCTACAGTGCCGAACAGAGTCGGTGCCGGAGTGAGGGTAGCCAGTAGCGTGTGGATCGGGTTATTGCGGATCATTGACATCGCCACTTTGGCCGAACGAATCTTGAAGTTGTAGAACCACAGCAGACCCATAGATTCCATAGAGCCACGGAACCGGCCAGATAGACGGTCGTAGTTTACGAACTCTTCAGTGATACGAGCCAGAGCAGCTTTGCTATCTAAACCCTTACGGTTCACCAGATCATCATACAAGGTAGCCTTGGCCAAGAAGTCACCGTACTCCACAGCCTTTTGCAGGCCTTGGAACAGGGCAGTGTCCTTAGTAACCAGAGCATAACGGCCCAGAGTCGAACCCCAACCCGGCAGTTTCTGGGCAGCCTGCTCCATGTATGCCTGAAGACGACCAGAGGTCAGGTTGATCTCTGCACGAGTCATGCCTGCATCAGAGATGCCAGTGAACTCGCCAGCTTCGATCAGAGGCCAAATGCTCATGCGACGGTGGCTGTCATTGATTGACTGAATCTCAGTTTCCAGCTTACGAGTAGTGCGTGGATCAGTGGAAGCACGCAGCTCAGCCTCAGCTTCGATACGGCGAACCAAGGAGCGAGTGTATGCTTCAACTTCAGCAGTCTTCTTCGGCATAGAAGAAACAATATGGTTGAGTGGAACACCACGAGCAGCCAACTGAAAGACGTTGGAGATCATGTTCACCGCAGGGACGACCACCGACTTGACCACAATCAGAACCTTGGCATCTGCCACAACGTTCTGAACCAGTTTTTCAGCATTCATCAGTGTCTTGTAAGCATCATTGCCCAAAGCAGCAACAGCCAAGTTTCTAACGGCTTTCTGTGTGGCATTGCTCCAGCGAGTGTTACCAGTCCACGCATCACCAATAGATGCAGAACGGTAACCAAAAGCATCGTTCAACATGTCTTTACGGACAAAGAACTTACCCCCGAACTTCGATTCTACATAGGCCTTGGTCTCACGGCTCATCAAACGAACAGCATCCTTCAAAACTGGGTCACTGGTGTTGAGCACATCTACGTACTGACGAGCATTATCCGATGACTCACGCAGGTCTTTCTCGTACATGTCGTAGAGATTATCAATCAGTTGCTCATTGAAATTTTGAGCAAAGCCTTCCTCAACCTGCCGTCCACGCCATTGGCCGATGGCCTTGGCCAGATTGCCCGGAGCCTGCACACGTTCCATAACCGCAGGGTCAAGGGCACGCTCGAAGGCGATCAGCGAACCGGCTTCATCGTAGACCGGCAGCAGAGGCTCTTTACCCACTTCACGATGCATACGTTTAGCCAGCAGCTTCACTTCGGCAGCATCAGTGATGACGCCAGCAGTTTGGCCAATGGTCAGGCCAGACGCAGTATTTACACCACCAGCAGTCTGCACAACGTTCTGCATGATGCCCTGCTCAAATGCACCACGAGCAGCAACTGGGATGAAGTAGTAGCCACGCTTCAGACCGCGTTCGAGAGTCGAACCCTCATAATCACCTACACGCTCGTAGGATTGCTCCAGCAGGCGAGAGTATTGGCTATCGTGTGCAACAACCATGGACACACCCTCGTTTAGCATCTGAGGAATATATCCCTTGTAAGCGTTCATCTTGGCCATACCAGTAGCCTTACGAGCTTCTTCCTGACGTTGGCCATTGAGGTAAGACAGGCTGAATGCCAGACCCTTACCTTCCTCTTGAACCAAGGAAGCAAGAGTATCCTTATCCCCTTGGCTCAGCTCCTGCATTGCGTACATGGAGATCAGGTTGTCCAGCTTGGCCACGTCGATGACTGGGTTACCAGCCAGACCTTCACCATTCAGACGTGCTACCGATTCAGCGTTACGCAGCAGGTTGGCACCCGCTTCACCGGTCACCATGAACTTGGCTAGTTGCTTAGCCTTACGGAGGTGAGCCTTGATATGTGGGTTAGCCAGATCAGTTTCTAGTGCCTTGATAGCAGCAGTTAGTTCGGCTGGCTTAGTAACCAAGTCCAGTACCTGTTCGGCTTTCATGGTGCTCATCAGTGCAGCCAGATCGGTCTTGCCCATTGCGTTATGCAAGCTCGACCATTCAGCATCCGTCAGTTCACGAGAGAACTCCGAAGCCAGTCTGACCGGTAGGTCTTCACGGTACTGCTGGCGAGTACGCTGCACCACCGACTTCACTGCCTTGATCATGTCATAGACATTGGCATTGTTCAGGGTACGGCCTACCAGATCACCGATCAGATCACGTACTGCTTGAGGAGTACGCAAGGTCTTGTTGACTGAAGCGATGGTGGCTTGAGCCACACCCTCAGCAGCAGTTTCATTGATCACTGCTGCCACGGCAGCACCCACACCGGCAACAGTCCGGTCAAGCTTGTTGGCAGCATTCTTATTGGCACGGGTAGCATTGTTCAACAGGGCAGCCGAAAGCTGGCTCAGACCATTAACAGTCAGGTCGTTGGCACGATCTAGTACGCCTTGGCCCTTAGAAGCCATTTGGTCAATGAAGGTCTCTTTGTCGTTGATCACCTTGGCCATGTGAGCATTCAGAGAGTCGATGGCTTGCTGTACGTTGGAGGCTTTAGCCGATTGACCGGCCATGCGTTGACCCAAGGAATCCATAGCTTTGTTGCCGTAGTTCTCCAGCAGGGCATCCAGAGTGCCCGCACCGCTGTAAGCCGACTTCGGCAGGTCCATCTTTTCCAGCACAGAGCGGAACTCGGTGTTGGTAGTGGCTAGAGCCAAGAAGGCAGGCAACAACGAGGAACGTCCTTTCACGTCTTGGGTAACAAGGAACTTACCGGACAGTACATCGAACTTCTTGGAAGCGTAGTAACGATCAGCCGGATCGGTGCTATTCGAGTCAGCCATGAACAACTCAACCGACAGATTCTTCATGACATGAGTGTACAGACTCTGTACGGCAGCCATGCTGTTCGGATCGATGGCAGCCTCAGTACTCAGAGCAGTCACAATAGTCTTGAAGGTACTGGCTTCTTGCATGTTCATGTTGAAGCCATGAGCCATGAACGACTGAGCCACACGGAAACCATTCTGTATTGCTTTGTGCATTGCCGAGGCAGGATCGAATCGGCCAGCAACAGGAGCTTCGTTCAGGTAGCGACCAATGGTCTTATCCAGAGCCTCATTGATGGAGGTCAGACGATCATTGTCACCGAACTGACTGTTCTGGAACAGAGTCGAGCTGTTGAACTTCTCAGACAGCTTCGGCTGTTCATGCATCAGGATTGAGCTGTTGAACAGTAGATTAGAGAACAGGTCTTTGCCAGCAGTTGCCTTGATACCTAGCAGTGACTTGATGTAGCCGACCACTGCGTCACGTAGCTTGCCGAACTTGCTTACTTGGGTCCGCTCAGCGATACGCGACAGCGACTCACTGGCCAGAGTCCAAGCCATGAACTCGTTCAGGGCAGCAGCTTTGTTGCCAGCAATCAGATGGGTATTGATAGCAGAAAGTGCCGAACTATAAGTGTTGTTCACCTGCTCATTAGTCTGAGTCAACTCAGAAGCCTTGGTGCGGAACTGCTCCATCATGCTTTCCAGACGACCAACTGCATCCGAAACAATCTTCGGTGCCTTGCCCTCGTAATGAGCCAAGGTAGCCTCGAACGTGGCAGCGTGTATCAACTCATGAGTCAGAGTCTCAGTAGTTGGGTCGATAATGTAGATTGTCTTGCTGCCAATGTTGGTGTAGCCCGAGATGGCACCGGACGGAGTGCTCGAAGCAGACGGCAAGGACAACGAAGCGTTGTAGTCAGCGATCTGCTGAGCATCGCCCAAAACGATGTTGTAGTCCTGTGCTGTCAGAGAGCTAATCACTTCGTTGAGCACCGCACGCTGATTGGCTGGCAGAGCTTGGCCTACTTGGCTCAGGTCTGCACCACTCAGCACAGTGACGCCGGAGTCGTGTGGAGTGCCCAGATCGTAGAATTCTTCGTGGACTTGACGGTTGGTCTGCTCACCACGGATACGATTCAGCTCGACGTTGTAGTAAGCAGTCAGTTGGTCAGCAATGGCATCAGCGTCTTGGCCTACCAATGGTAGGTCGCCCTGCTTGGTGAACGGCGACATACCAGCAGCCATCTGGTCTACCGAGATTTGCACACGATTCATCACACGATGACGGGCTTCGATCTGCATCTGGGCCTCGTTCAGTTGGCCAACCAAGTCCTGCATGGCTTGTATCACATCACTCTCTGGCATGATCTCAGAGCCAAGGCCGAACAGAGCTTTAGATAGAGCCAGACGTTGTTTTTTGGGCATACCAGTTAGCTTAGCATCGGACATAAAGTCAGCGAACGACTTGTGCACAGCAGCCAGAGGGTTGCCCATCCAGCTATCGAAGACAGCCTTGTTGGCTACTTCGGAACCGGCTTCCACCTGATCTAACGGCATATTCATACCGTCGAAGATCTTCAGGGTGCCAGTCGGTGCACCTTTAGCCACCGAGATGTTTTGCATCATCTGGCCATCACCAGCACCAATGTTCATAAACGGGATACCAGAAACGCCAGCATCACGAGGACCATTCACAAATGCGTCAGTACGAAGCTTGCCATCGAGAGAGCGAGCAAAGTCAGTAAGGCTAAGATCAGTAGTCTGGCTGCCAGCGATAAAGAAGTCCTGAGTGCCAGTCCGAACCAAGGGAGCAAGGTGCTCCAGCTTGGCACGGACAGCATCGAGTTCTTTTACCGTCAGGAAGTCACCTTTCTTCCAGCTTGGGTCTTTGGCCTTCTCGGTCAGAGCAGCTTCAACTTCAGCCTTAAAGGCGTGTTCGAGGACGATGGACTGGACCTGAGTTGCCTGACGCAGGATTTCAGCAGTGCCCATCAGTTCAGAACCGACAGTTGCTTGAATCGCATCACGCATCGGGTCAACGAACATCAGCCGCATATTGGCCTGCATGTTCTCGATGGAATCCTTATCGAAGGTGAACTTCACAGGGTCCAGACGCTTTGGTGGGGTGGACTTAGCACCAACCACAGCCAGTTCACCCTTGACGTTCTTCACACGGGAAGTAGTCAGAGCAGTGTAAGCAGCAGCAAAGCGTTGCAGGCGAGCCTGTGCATCTTCAAGGCTAACGGACTGTGGACCAAACATAGCTTCAGCCAACGAAATGTTTTCATCGTTGGCCTGAGCCTCAGCCACTTGGCTCATACGCTCATACACCGAATCGATGATCGCTTTGGTGATCTTGGCAGCGATACCACCTGCACCCGAACCATAGATGGTGATGGTCAAGGGGTTCTTGGCAATACCACGTTGCAACGTCAGCGTCTCACCGTCGAACTGAAGGTCGCCCCCAAGGAACTCATCCATCATGGAAAACAGGGCGTTGAACTGATCAGTCACACGCTCGTTGCCAGCGTACTGGCTACGCAAAGAGGCCACGGCAGCTTTCAGCTTGTCAGTGGTAGCTTGGTACAGGTCAGTCGAGTCACCACCTTCCACGTTGGAGTTGACAGTCTCAGCACCACGATTGAAGAACAGACCACCTTTAGCGATGTTGCGTACCCAGTCGGCTTTGAACATGCCAGTGGTGAACAGCACCATTGCGTTGATTGGTCCATTGGTAACACCGTCCGCTTCCACATAAGCAGCAGTCTTGAAGGCTGACTTGTCACCAGTTTCAAGGTAGCGAGCGTATTCCATCACAGCGTGCAGACCCATGGGGGTCAGTGGCTCACCAGCAGATTTGAAGTTATCAATCAAGGTGTCAACAACACCTGAAGATAATGATGGAGCATTTAAGACTTGGCTGGCATCGAAACCCTTGGTCCAGTTACGCAGAGCCTCAACCGATGGAGCCAGAGGACCAGTCAGCATGGCTTCCACCTTCGCACGGCTGCGAAACGGGAACATCTTGTGCACCTTCACACCCAGCATCTGAGCCAAGCCCAAGGTGAACTGCTTGTAGCCAGTGCCCGTCTCGCTACTCAGGTCGAGGGTGGATTGAGTAGGCAGGATTGCCTCACGGATCAGCTTGTTCGACTGAGGGTTGTACTTGCCCAGCATTTGCAGACGGGCCACACGGGTCATGTTGAAACCGTAGCGGATCGGGGTAGTTGCAAGGTCACCAGTGTTGGCCACTTGAGCTACCACATTTTGCAGGTGATCAAATGCAGCGACAGTCGAACGATTCACACCATCCATCGACTGACGATGGTTTTCGTTCATAGCACGGCCTTCGGTGTTGCCAGCACCGAACATACGCAGAACAGCATCACGGCCCATGGCCGAGTAGAAGCCAGCCATATGGGTGTTTACGTAGTAAGGAGTGGCCTGCTCATTCTTGATCGCTTCAAGTTGTTGAGCAGTATTTTTCACTCCCGGATTACGCAACTGGTCAGTTGCTACTGGAGGCTTAGTATCCTCACCAATGTAGTTAGCCATCTCTGGCTCAATCATGACAGCCTGCTCGATTGCCTCGGGAAAGGCGTTGATAGGAGACTCAGGATTGAGTGGAGAGCTACCTTCACGGTTGGGGATCAGCCGGTCAATAGTACGGACCTGCCCAGCAGGCAGACCATCCTTCTCGGTCAGGGTCGTGGTTTCTACAGACAGCCAACCACCCTTCATCATTACACTGAGCAACTCAGCAGCAATGGCTTCAGGGATACCCTCTTGGTAACCGATGGCCCCGTCCGGGCTGTTTTGCAGACCCCAGTAGTTACGGACCTTCGATGCCAGAGAACGTTTGGCTTCGGTGACACTCATCCCTTGGTTCAAAGCTTCGACCACACGGTCACTGATAGTGGCTTCGGTCATACCGAAAGCCTCAGCAATATCCTTGGCATCCATGATGGTGCCGTATTGGTCAGAGTTCAGGAACCACTGTATACCGGCCAGCACTGCTGTTTGGATCAACTCAGGGTTGTACACCAGAGTTCCGTCGGATTCCTCAGTGATGTTCAATGCCTTACCGTCAACAAAGCGGTTAGCTTCTTCGCCACCGAGCACACGAGCCAACATGTTCTTCTTACCGAGGAACGATTGAAGGTTGTCGTCAAGCTCGCCAACGAAATCTTCCGCTGTAGACAGGAAGTCGCGATAAGCACGGGCAATCTCGGGGGTGTATTCACCGTTAAGACTGGAACCAAGGAAAGCAGTAAAGCTAGCAGAATCACGCAATGCAGAACGAATGTCAGCAATCGGGGTTTCACTCCCGATGGTACGAGTGCGTTGCTGGGTGGGTAGCTTGAATGCAGTGTGGAAGAAATTGGGTACAGTGTTCAGCAGGCTTGGGTAGGCAGCAGCCATACCTTCCGGCTGATCAATGCTCACAGTTGTTTCTTCTACGGCAGGTTCTGCTACGGTTTCAACAGGCACTTGCTTGTTTACAGAGGCTTGTTCAGCCACTGGTTCCGGTTGAACTACCGGCTGTGTCGGTGTCTCAACAGGGGTAACGTTTTGTTCAGGAGCCGGTGCCACATCTGGAGTGGTATCCTCGGCAACAACTTCAGGAGCTGCTGCAACCACAGGCTTCAGACGTGCCACAACTTCAGCAGCCGGACCAACCAATTTAGCATCCAGCGGAGTAACAGACAGATGCTCACCATTAAGATCAGGGAAAGCCGTGACAAGGCCATTGTAAACGTCGGCAAGAAGCTGGGCTTCACCAGCAACCTTTTGAGCAAACTTTACGGAGTTCTCATTCCCGGTACGCACCGCAACTTTAGAACCGCTGGTTACTGGCTTGCCCCCAACAAAGACCTCGTAGTTGAGTCCTTGTGCATTCGGATTCCCCGCAGCAAGGTGGGCGTTGAGAGCACCGACTTTGTTGCTCATGCCTTGAGCGAAGTTATGAAGATCGATCAAACGATCTCGTGCGAGATCAGTGTCACCAGACTTCCACGCTCCCATGATGCCTTTAGCATGCTGGACCAGAGATTTCCCTTTTTCCCCGTCTACCGAGCGAACGTTAAGCGTCACTGGGTCAATTTCACCGTTGGCTTGGGCCAGTTGATCCGCAGCCTGTACCGCACGCAGTAATGCTACAGAAGTATCGAGAGCAGCTTTCTGACGTGGAGTAACTTGTAGGTTGCCCTGCTGGATTTGATAAAGGATCTGCTCATTGGTGCCGAGATTGCCTTTTTCAGGAGCCAATTCAGCAATACCCAATGCATCAGACACAGCCTGTTGCCCCTCAGGAGTGGCAAGGGTTTGTGCATCGACAGTCTCGGCTTTGCGAGCTTCGGACTTTTCGATAGCAGTCAGAACAGTGTCGATGGCAGTCATAACTTTCGGGGTGTTCTGGATAGCACCCATCAAACCTTGATATTGAGCAACGATCTGAGCAGCTTGGCTGTCACCCGGAAGAGCCGACAAAGCAGCAGGATCGGAGTTCAGCAGCGAGGTGTAATCCTGAACCAAGGTGTTCAGGTAGAAACCAGCACGCAATTGCTCAGATGATCCTTCCTCGCTTGAGTTGACGATTTCAGCCATACGCTGGATTGCACCCACACGGTTGGTCACATCACCCATTGCCTCTTGGAAGACAGTCGGAGCTTCAGTGGCAGCATCATAGGTGTTGGCAGCCATCAATTGATCAACGTAAGCATTACCTTCCGCTTGGGATTCAGCAGGTGCAGCAGCAACAGCTTCACGCAGTACTGCTTCAGCAACAGGAGCAGACGCTTGTGCTTGGGCAGCAGCAACTTCAACACGCTGGTCACTGACTGGGGAAGCCTGATTGTTGGCTTCAGTAACACCTGCTGCACGTTCAGCAATGGAGTTGACCAATTTGCCTGTGGAGGCACGAGCCAGACCCGGTGCACCGAGTACAGCAGACATGCCCATACCATAAAGAGCACCTTCACCAATTTGGCGACCTACGCCTTCAGTGAGTTCTTTATTGGTATTAGCCAACTGGCTTTCAGCAGTGTTCTGGAAGAACTGACTGGTGCCCCCTTGGATCGCTTCTTCAAGAGTTTCACGACCAATATTGGCCAAAGTTTGAGTGAGAGAGCCAGAACCAATGGCAGACAGGTCACCTTCAAAACGGGAAACCAGACGGCCAGTAGCAGCAGCTACAGGAGCAGTCAAGCCAGCAGACAGCAGACCAGTACGGTTGGCCACAGTGGTTTTAGCTTCTTGAGGAGAAGCACCATTGGAAATCAACTCCCGGTACATTGGAGACTCAGCCATCAAAGTGGCATGGTCACGGTCCATGATATCGGCAGCGATTTGCTGGTAAGCACCACCACCTTCTGTGGCAGCAATAGCAGTGGTTACACCGAGGCGACCACCAGAAATAGCAGCAGCACCGCGAGCCAAAGGACCAACTCCAACAAAGGAGCCGAGGGCATTGGCCACACCAGAGACAAAAGTAGCGGAGTCATCCGTAGCATTGTCTACTGAGTCGATCACATCACGACCAATACGCTTCAGACCAGCAACAATTTCAGTGTCACCACTCTGAATGTCCTTAGCCATCTGAGCAGCATTATCACGATTGTCGAGGGCATTTTTAGCCTCGACCAGTCGTTCACGAGCTTGAAGCGTAGGAGACAACTCACTCTGCATGAAGTCGTTGAATTCAGCAGTTTTCTGAGCAACATAAGTACCAGCATCTTCACTGGCAATGCCAGCAGCCAAAGCGCCAACACCACCGAGCATACTGCCCAGACCAGTACCAACGTTAACGTTGAAGTCATCCCACACTTGGGCAGCAGAACGAGAACCGGGGTTCTGCGTTTGGGACAGTTGATTCTGACCCCCAGCCTGACCGCCTATGAAGTCTTTACCTTCTGAACCGTATTTAGCAATCATGCCAAATTGACTCAAGTTGCGAAGATCATTTTCCAGCTCATTGGTTGTAGCAGCTCCTTGGCCAGTTTCAGCACCAAGAGCATTCTGAAAATATTGATCAGGAGTTAGAGCACTAGTAGCAGGTGGAGTAACTAGAGCTTCAGCACCCATCGCAGTTTTCTTAGCTGCTGAAGCACTGGAAACAGCATCACGCTTACCAGACATAGCAGCATCAAGAGCAGCCATTTTGGTAGCAGCCGGTGTTGGAAGAGTAGGCTTCTGAGGAACAATGCTATCCATCAGCTTACTGAAATCTGAATCTGACAAAGGACCATTAGCCAGTGACTGAGCGGGGTTACTTTGTGAAGTGTACGCAGCATCAGCATTAGCACCGGGGAGCAATTGGCTACCGGTCGCTTGGTTCAAGAGGTCGTTTACTGTGGCCATCATTGGACCCTATATGAGGATATGTTTGAGGAGGACTTTAGCATTAAAAATAAAAAAGCCCCAGCATTTCTGCTGAGGCTAGCATGTTACTCCTTCCAGTTACTGCCGGACAGGCCGAAGGTTTGGATCAGTCTGTTGACCGGCCAGTGCACGTTGCAAAGCTTCAGTTGCACGAGCAACCCGTGCTTCTGCACGATCAGTGCTGAGACGTGGTTGTGTTTGCTGACGTGCACGCAAAGCAGTCAGTTCTTGTACAGCAGTTTGCAGAGACTGTTGAGCAGAAGCAACACCAGCACCACGAGCCTGTGTGTCAATGTTAGCCAAACTTTGGTAGTCAGTTCGACCACTGGCAGCAGCAGCCAACATGTTTGCAAACCGCTCGTCATTAACACCCACGCCATCGCCCAGACTAGTAGTCCCAACAAAATCACGGGTAAATGGAATGGAGCTGGCTGGGGAGAAACTTCTTTCCAGTGCAGCACCCACCTGTGCAGCAGACAGCCCAGGGTTATCGGCCATACCACGAGTAATCTCACGAGCAATTGCTCGACGATCACCCTCAGGGAAAGTGGAACCAATGAGATCATTAACTACCTGTGCTGGACTACGGGTATCCGTTAGGGTCCGTTGAGTGTCAGCGACAGTATCGATGGTGTTGTTTTGAGCGACCCGACGGCTAATTTCAGCAGCAGAACGACCAGCCAGATCATTCAGACTACGTGGATTATCTGGCAGAGACTGACCAGTCTCGCCGAGTGCCAAAATGTGTCGCATCTCTTCCCACGAGTAGTTCTTATACGCACCCGGAGTAGAGTTTGGCAGCGAAGCCCAAGTCTTTGTCAGGTCACGATCTTTACGCTCATCGAAAAGAGCTTTGGCCAGTTTCTCTTGGTTCTCGGGAGTGAAAGGCTGATCTTTCCAATTTTCACCAAGGACTTTAGGAGCAAAATCTTCAATGGTTGCTTTGTTGATTTGGAAAGCACCCATTGGGCTGTGCCCTTGCGTACGAATGCTTTCATCCTGCACACCCATCACTTGGCTGATCGGCATGGAGCTAACCGGCTGAGTAGTGCCTTGGAAGTTGAAAGTAGTGTCGTAAGCAGAACCAGAAGCAGTGCCTGCACCTTGGGAACCAGCAGGAGCAGATACTCGGCCACGACCCCCAGCACCAGCAGGGGCTGTACCACCCCCAATGGGAGCGTACAAATTGCCAAAGTTCATACTCAGCAATTGATTGGTTGCTGCATATTGCTCCGGCGTCAGGACACCAGATGCTTCAAGAGCATTACGAGCATCGTCTGCTGTAGCAGATTGACGCATGATATCCGTAGCCGTATTAGTAGCCACACGTTGCAATTCACGAAGACGATTTTGCTCTTCGTTCTGGAATTGCCGATTGTCATTGTTCAAATTCTGACTCCGAAGAGTTGCAGATCTGGACAACATAGCTTGTTGCTGCTCAGGAGACAGTGCAGCCAGTGCAGGATCAGTAATACCCAACTGTCGTGCCAATGGGGCACGAGCATTGTCCTGAATTTGATTTTCACTGGCCAAACGATCTTGAGCGTATTGACGGCTCTGATTGAGCTGACGAGCATTAGCTTGGTCAAGCAGAGTATTAACTCGGCTACCCAGTGCACCCAAAGCATTGGTGGAAAGGCCTTCAGGACTCACTTGGCCAGAACGGATTGCTTGACTGAGCTGATCGGCATCAGTGAATTGCAGAGCCTGACCCAGAGCAGCACGATCCCTCTGGTCTTGTTGTTGGGCTTGAAAACGATCAATACCAGCATTGAGGCCAGTTGTGGCGTTTGCCAGTAGATTACCGAAATTGCGGTAGCCCTCTTGCACAGGTGCAAAATTGGGGGCATCCACATTACGCCATGTTAAAACAGCCATAAGGCCCCCTTACCGTGTCAGACGGTTACGTTCGATCTGGGCAGCAACATCAGCACTCGAAGTGCCCTCGGTGATGCCCCGAGCACGCAGACGATCTTCCAGTGCAGTGTTGTACGACTGAATGGAATTATTCAGGTTTGTGTTGGCAACCTGTTTGGTGAAGTTGAACTGGTCCTTCGCCAAGCTATTAGCTTGGTACGCACCCCACAAACTGCCAAGGGAGCCCAGACCCTGCAAAGCCAATTGACCTGTAGGCATGTTGAAGCCTAGACCGGGTTGGGCAGCCGAAGTGGCCGTGGGGGACCACGTATTTGTGGGGGCAGCAAAAGTCTGAGCAGAGTCAGACGAACCCATACCGAGAAGCTGACCCAGTTGGCTCAGAATGTCAGTAGAGTTCTGTTGTGGAAAAATGGCCATATTTGGTCTCCAGTTATAGAAACTACAGATTAACATCCAACGAGATGCTAGCGTAATTTTCAAGCATAGACAGGCTTATCTCAGCAATGTCCGTGCCTGTCATAAGGGTCCGAACCAAGAAAGAATCACTGCTCTCCCCTGCTTGAGCAATCGTATCGGTGAATGCTCGGGAAGTCAGGTATGGGGACCCAGACGACAGATTCTTTGCAGTTAACTCCTTGATTTGAGTCTGAATTCTATTGGCTTCCTCTGTAAGCTTGCCGATTTCAGACTGCATATCAGCTACCTCACCTTGGAGGTATTCAGAATATCCTTTACCCACAGAGCTAGTAAGCTTCATGAGATTTTCTGGCTGGCTCAACTGACCAAGAACACCAGACATTGGCTGGTTATTAGCGTAAGCAGAACCATAGGCAACAGCAACCATACCGGCAATTGTGCCAATAATGATCCCCACTTTTTCGCCGAAAATAGCAGTGGCACCCACCTGAAGAATCCTGATGAGCAGCATTGCAGCAATAGCATTGGCAATAGTTCCAACGAACAGTGCCATTGCTCCAGCAAAACCTAAAGCTGTGCCAATGCTCAGGGAGGAACCAAGAACACCAGCAGAAGCACCTGTGCCAGCACCGGCTGTCGTTACAGAGACTGCGACTACCACAACAATTAGGGCCAGATTGAGGATACCCCCTTCATACCATTTTCTTTTTGTTTCTTCGTAACAGTTGAAGATCATGAAACCAAGGTAGTTACCTAGCTGGTTTGCATCAACCAACCCCAAACTGTTGAAGATGTTCACATCCATAGGAAACAGGAAGGACGAGGGATCTTCATCAACCATAGCTTCGCTGGAATATGTCACAACAGCCTTGTATTTGTAGACCATGTTTTCATGCAGGAAACCAAAAAAGTAAAGCTGTTCATACGAGTTAGGCCCAGTCTGCCGTTGCATGTAAAGATTCAAAGTGCCGGTGGAGTAAATGTTCACATCACCCACTTTGGCATTTGGAAAGATGACCCCACTGCCCACAGTACGGGCAATGGAAGACCAGATGATCCGAGTGGTGAACGAAATGGCCGTACCCGTAGAGTTGAAGATGATCGAAGACTGTGTTCCCCCTTGGCTCAGGAAAATACGAGACATGAACTCGTAGATGTACTGTTTGCCTTCCTGTGCTTTGGTATTAAGAGGCACCCCGAACATTATTGTTGCATGGTCAATGTCACCAATGTTGTCGTTGTTGGCCACGAGATCCTTGACCAGTTTGTCAAAATTACCTGATGGCAACGACTTCTTCATGGCTTTTTTGACGAGAGGGTACAAGCTTGGGTAATTATCCTCATTAATGAAGGCATTGTTGATACGAACAGGAATGATGGGTAAATAGGTCCCAAAGGACACAGCATCAGCAAAGAAGGCGTCTAATGCTGGCTTGCCCGTTCCCTGTTGGTATATGAAAACTTTCTGAGTACTTAGGCTGCCGCCTGCACTACATATTTGATAGTAGGAAAATAGGTACTGTGCTTCCGGCACATAACCAGACAACGGCTCGGTAACAACGGTGCCGTCTGCCAAAGTAATGATCATTTCTGACCCGTCCGTTGAAACATCAACGGTATACGAAGTCCCGATCTCATCGGGGTATTCTTCGTAGATAAAACGATCAGCCCAATAGGTAACTGAGGCTGGGCCCAGTACAGCAGAGTTGACTACCACAGATTCAAAGAACCCATGAGGAATCTCATTTTCGAGTACAGACTCATCAATGCCATCACCAGAGTGAATGGAGCCAACGGGAGTACCAACAGCAGCACTGTAATTGCTGCTGTTGGCCCATTTAGCAAATCCACGTAGCCGTAGAGCAGGTCCATTTATCAGTCCCTTCTGGATACTCTGCCCGTACGTGCCACTGGCTTGAAGCAGCACATGCCCTGTGATGATGCTCTTCAGGTAATTAGTAGGCTCATCTGTGCCTGCCAAAGGGTACGTGACAGAAGAGACTGATATCTGGACGCTGGCCATGATTATTAACTCAATCCGTTATTACGTTGAATAGCTTCCATGATGGTGTTCACGGTAGCGTTCTGGAACATTACAGGAGCAGCCAGACCGTCATCAAGAGTCTTCTGAGTAACCCATGCATCCGAGAAGATCTTGGCAGCATTCAACTCAGAGTTACGTTGGTAGCTCGTGATCTGTTGGGTGTAGAGCTGTTTCTGCTTACCAACAGAACCAGTAACCACAGTGCCGTCACTGCGGGTATCCAGAGTCTGTGCTCGCTGACCCTCCATTTGCTCTTGCAGGAGTTCTTCTTGAACTTCCAAGTTGAGCAACTGTTGAGGAAGCATCTTCTCAAGGTTGAACTTACCAGTGCAGTAAGTGACCTCTTCAGAAGCTATCTTCATTTTGGTTAGAGCGTAATTAGCCTTCTGGGTCGAAGCCTCAAACTGGACAGCAGCTAACTGAACTTTGGCAGTCTCCAACTGGAGACGTGCTGTGAATGCTTGAATCTGTGCCGTTTGAGCTTGCCAGAAGGCAATGTCTTTACCAAGGAGGAATGCTACCCCTTGGTTCATCGCAGATTCCGTCAAGGCAATGTATGCCTTGGTGTAATCGTTACCGGTGATACGGCCAGCTTTGAATTCAGATTCAAGGTGGGCCTTGAAACCACGCATCAAAGAATCGAAGACACCGGGTCCTGTGATAGTTCCATCGGTAAGAGCAGATACAGTCAGCTTCTCAACTGGAGTATCCAGCAGACCCGGTGGAAAGTTGAAATCTGGACCGGAGAGGTCCACATCTGGAATTGGGAAAGAAGCATCTTGAGTAAGACTCTGGATCAGCTCATTCGCTTCAATTTCTGCACCACATGTACTCATGATGGCAATCCTGTTCTCTAAAATAAAAAAGCCCAGTTATACACTAACTGGGCTCGATTCACCGAACAACACCTTTCGGTCAGTCACCTTGCAGACGATTGGATGCAGTTTGGGCTGCTGCCAGTTCTGCCAGTTCTGCCTTGGTCAGGGGTTCCAGAACTTCGATGGCAAACTCACGAACCCAACGCTGAGTAACCACAACCTGCTTGGTGATTGGGTGGGTAGTGGACTTGACCAGCAAGAACTGGCGAGCCTTCAGCATCTCGTACAGAGCGTACGGCACATGGAAGCCATTTTCAGTTGCTTCAGGAGTGAACGGGATGTACTTGCGGATGGTGCCGATGAACTCGTTCGCTACGGTGAACACTTCACCTTGCAGGTCAGCCTTTTTCGGGTCCATGCACGTGATGCGGACACGAATCAGCTTGGTTGCTTCGGCGATGAGGTGCTGACGCAGGTTTTTCTTTTTGAGCGATGCCGACATGGGAGCAGTCAGCGACTCGGTAACCGGAGCATTGGCATCAGCCAATGGATTTGCAGCCGAGGTACTCACGGTTTCAGACTCTTCGCCGATACCGTTCATTTTGTCGTCGATACGCTTACGCAGGGTATCAACGGAGATGTTGTTGCTGTAGGCGATGCCCATAGCATCGGCACGTTGCTTCAACATTTGAATTTCGGTCATCCCGTTGTTCTGAGATTCGTTTTCAGTGTTTTCGACTTCAGACATGGTTTCAGTTCCGTAATGGAGTGTTGGAACCAAGGAGGGAATTTCTTCCCTCCCGGTTTGAGTAACCGACCGTTAGATCGGGGCAACAGCCTTGATCAAGGCCAGACGTTCAGGACGCTTCACGAGGATACCGTAGTACCAGCGAATGGAGCTGAAGCCGGTCAGGCCGTATGGGTCGTTACGGTCAGCAGTCTCGTTACCCGGCATTTTGGTGATGACGGAGAACTTGACGGTTTTGCCATCAGTCTGGAAGCCGATGGTTTGGAACGAGTCGTCACCGACAACCAGCATCGGGAACACATCATAGCGTTCTTCACCACCAACAACTGTGGAACGATAGCCGGGGTTGTCATCGACTACTGCACCAGCACCAGCCCAGTGCAGCATTTCTGGCACTTGGATGAAACGGAATGCATCGATGGCACCGACTTCACCGTTCAACAGGGTCGAGGCATCGGCGTAGTGCTGGGTCTGGATGAAGGCCTGATTACCGAATGGATCTTTCAGACGTTTCAGCAGAGGCACCATGGCCGAGCCGACGTACATGATGCGACCACCCGAGATCACCTTGGTATCGATGTTGCGGGAACCAGAGATGATAGTGGTTTGCTTCGGAGTACGGTTGTCGGTCAGGATTTGATCCAGACGGGACAGGTTGTCGTAGGTAACAACCGAGGCAGGGATGGTGACACCACCAGTGGTAACTTCTTCACCGGTAATGGTTGCATCCGAGATGGCAGCACCAGCGAACAGGACAGTACCGGCAGAAGCCAGCAGATCTTTTTGCAGAACAGCTTCGGTCAGTTGCACAGCACCATTCATCAGCTCACGGCTGAGGTGCTCTTTCACGTTGTCTTCAGAGTCGAAGTCCAGAGACTCTTTGGTGAACTCGGTGAAAAAACCGAATTGGTGGATCGAGCCTTCACGTTGCAGACGAGTGAAACCGACACGGTTCACACGGCCACCGTTCTCGCTAACGAGTGGCAGCTTGCCGACGATGGTGCCCACATCACGGCTGGAGCCATACAGGTTACCGTCAACGATGGTCACACCGTTGGCATCGATGCCTTGGTCGTTGACGTTACGGTCGTCGAGCAGAGGAATCCACTGGTAGACCTTGATGGTCTTGCCGTAGTGTTTTGGCAGATCGATGGTCGAGGAGAGCGGCATGAAATACTGCTCTTTACGGCTCTCGATCAGGGCTTTCTTCAGCCAGAAGAAAGTGTTCATTTGGTCAGAGCCGGGACCGTCAATGCTCGACTTCTGGCCTTCAGCAGGTGCGTTGTAGTTCAACATATGGGTAGCTTCCCTTTATAGGCGATTTTGGAACTGTTTCAGGAATTCCTCATCGCTCATTGCGAGAGGGTTCTTAACAGCTTGGGCCGGAGCAGCAGCAACCTTGGTAGGTGCAGCAGCAGCGACTTTAGCGTTGGGAGCAACTTCCGGCTTCGGCTGAAGAACACGAGTGGCAACAGGAGCAGCAACCTGCGGTGGAGTTTGGGGAACTGGTTCTTGTTTTGCAACCAAATCATCCAAAGCACCTGAGGCAACTAACTGATCGCCAACGTATTTATAGCTTTGCAGCCAGTTGTGTCCAGCAGGCAATTGGCCCAGAGCACGTTGACGATCTATTTCGCCAACGATGCGGTCATAGAAACCAGCCTGCCGTTGCTGGGCCATGACTTGCATGATTTCTGGGTTGGTAAACAGCCTTTCCTTGCTGGCTTGATCCCAAGTGCTGTTGATCACCTGAATAGTTTCCTTACCCACATCGGTAGAACTCAGGTCTTCCAATGCAGTGCGGAAAGCTACCTCGGAGTCAGACACACGGTGATTGCCTTCACGGTAGGTGGACTCGGCTTCGGTATCGATATCCAGAGGATTGATGCCCGATTCCTTGAGGTACTTCTGAATCGCTGCCGGATCTTTCTTCGACAGGTCGATGAGGAAAGCCAGCTTACTTTCATCAAGCAACTGGTTACTTTCCAGCATCATGAGGGTCTTGCGGTACGGTGCAAGCTCCTGCATTTTACGGGTGTAATTAGCACCCATTTGAGCCAGTTGGACCAATTCCTGTGGGTTCTTCAGGCTGATCTCTTTGCCGTTGGCCTTGAGCGGTTGCATCAGGCCTTCGTAAGCAGCCTTGTAGTCGAACTCACTTTGTCCTTCAGGCTTATCAGCAGCTTGTGTTTCGACTGCTGGTTGGCCTTCTTGGTTCGGGGTCTCAACACCCGTTGCTGGCTGTTGTTCACCTTCCACAGCAGCAGGAACTGTTGGTTCCGAAGCTGGTGTAGCGGGTTGTTGTTCTTCAGCGACGACAGGTTCCTTAACTGGATCAGCAGCAGAAGTGTCTGCTGCTGCTTGTTGCTCTTCAACCGGAGTCGAAGCAGGTGCCTCGACAACCGGTGGAGCATCCAGTTTCAGGAAGTCTTCGTCAGACATGCTCAGCACGTCAGCGACTTCCCCGGCCATTACTCACCCCCTTCCGCACGAATCTGTTCGATATCCGCACTGGCACTGGCAATGTTGCGAGCTGCCTGATTGCCCATCTGGATGGTGATGGACAGGAAACGTTTCAGATGGCCAGACGCCATGGCCATGGCCAGAGCATCAGCACGCTCTTCCTTGCCGAGAAGAGGATCACCAGCTTCCTGAACGTAACGAGCAGCTTCGGTAGTGCAGAAGCCTTCGAGAATCAGTTTACGGAAGTTGTGGTTGTCGGCCAGTGCAATAGCATGGTCACGCATGGTAACCAGAGTCTGTTGCTGGGCTTGGTAATCTTGCAGTTCTTGAACAGTGACTTCAGACATGTCTGGATGGTCCCTTAAATATTGATGGCTGGGTTAAGAGCCGGATCACGTTGAGGATTGAACTGACCCGACCGGAGATTCGATGCCGGGGAAGCCCCCGCTAACTCATCTCGCTGAATAGTACTCGAAGGAGTGTCGTTATTCAACTTGCCACTAATAGCATTGTAGCCAATTGCACTTTCGATATCGGGTGCCCGTTCACCTTCTTTACGAGGAGAGGTCAGTGCCTTGGTAACTTGGAGATTTTGGTTACCTTCAGACTGGGCACGTTGCTTCTGCATTTCACGTTCATGTGACGTACCAGTTTCCTGTTCCACATAGTCAAGGTCAGCTTGTTCTTTACGTGCCTGCTCTACAGCAGCTTTAGCTTCATTGAGTTGAATCTCCGAACGAAGCTTAGCGTTTTCAAGCTGCTTGTTCTCGATTTCCAGACGTTGCATTTCTTGCTGTTCGGGTGTTGGTTCTGGCTTGTAGTTACGGAGCATTTGAGCCAGTTCAGGCATACGCTTCAACTCAGCAATTTCAGCAAGAATTTTGTATGTCATCATCGGATCACCATTTGGTCCGATGGTTTGCAACATGAAGGACAAATCCTGAGACTTTTGATTGTCCACCTCAGCGGTAGAGATATCCACTTCAAGGTCAAAATTTCCCTGAATATCTTCACGCTTGACGGTGACGAACTCTTCGTTTGTTACCCGTACAGTTTCTTTTTCAGAAAGCCAGACCGAGTTCATGGCAATGATTTTGGTGAAGACTTCAGTCATGCCCTTGGCGAGGCGACGAAGAATTGCCATCTCACGTTTGGAAGCAGCATCGAGGACACCACGGATACCAGCAGCAACTTCACCGTAAGCTTCACCAGATACACCACCACCAAATGCTTTCACACCAGTAAGCCCTTCAGCTTCATTATTCTGCATTTGGATCATGGCTAAAGCAGACTGTGGAAACTCTGGCGACTTGTGCTCAAGCAAACCATTGGTAGGGCTGTTCTGCGGATTGAACTCGTAATCCTGTCCTTGATCGAAACGACGACGGTTTAGTGGGTCAAGCATTCCTTTGCTGAAACCAATCTGGCCATTAGCCGAACGACCCAGCAAATCAATCATGCCACGAGTTACAGCACCCAGAATCTTTTGCTGATCTTCCAGCAATTCAGCATCTGGCTCACCGTAAAGAGCACGTTTCTTGGGAAGATAATTCACAACCACAAATGGGAGCTTACCATCTGGGTAAGGGTTTTCTTCCAGCCGGATCATTACATCACCGATCCAAGTGGCCACGATTGCAGTCAAGGTGCCATCGTTTTTAACATCAGCGTAGCCCCAGTATTCGTAGGCTACGACTTTTTTACGTAACTTGTCCGTGAAGTTGAAGGTGTCTGGAGTGGTGGTAGCATGATCACCACTCGAAGCCAGTGGGGTATTACCTTCCCAGTCAATGGCATCGAGATTTTTGTACCTGCCGGGAGTCTTATCCAGCTCAGCACGATTTGTTTCAAAACTCACAACAGCAAAGGTGGCTTTATCAATGTCACCCAAGCAGGACGGATCAATGATGACGTTCTGAAGATTCAGAACATCGATTACCGGACGGTTCTCAAGAACACGCTCTTCCGGCACTTTAACGATGCCAGATTGGATAGCAACAGTAGCCTCACCATTTTCCTCATAGTGAGCAACGGCAGCTTTGATTGCGTCATCAGTACCCTCGTCAAAACCACGAGGGTTATCCTGCTTCAATTGTAAAGCTTGCTGGAAAATCTGGAGTTCTTCCTCAGTTTGGATGGGGAACATCTGAAACTCAGGTCGATCAACCAGCACTGTGACAGTCGAGCGTTTCCAGCCAGTACGCAATACAACAGTACCTTCGTCCACAACACAGCGAACAAAGTCATCAATCAGCTTGACCCTGCTCAGCTTGGTTCGGAACTGCCAGTTCAATACCAGCTCATTTTGACGAGCTGCTGCCGAATCTTCCCAAGTAACTGGAGAGACTTTGACAATCTTATTGGAACCAAGGAAAGGTTCACTCAATGCCGAATAACGCCACTCAGCTTGGCGACGAATCAGCTTAGGCTGGACACTCGAACGACCCTTTGCAACTTCTGGCCTTTGATTACCTGTCACTTCCAGCATGCTGATCCAATGGCGAACCTTAGCCATTTGAGCATCATGAGAAGGCTTGGCATTTTCCAAGTCTTGCTTCAAGGAACGAAGCTCTGGTTCTTTAGGCCAGTCTGGTTGCAGGCGAGCGAGGGAACCCCCGTCGATACGGATGTTACTATCCAATGGCATGTTGTTCATTGAGGGTCACTCAGCATGGATTGTTGGGAAAGGATCAGTTCACGTAACTGCTCTATGGTAGCGTCACGCTGTCCAAGAGTAACCCGGAGTTCTCGTACCAGTCCCCGGCCCTCTTCAAGAGATCGGTCGAGTTCGGATGCATGCTTTGCAAGACGATCTCGCTCAGCGGCTGTGCCTTGGGCCTGACGTTGGTATACACCGGATCGACTGGTTGCGAGCTGCAAGCGGTTAGCAAAATCAGCCCGATAACCAGCAAGAGCAGTTTCATATTCAGTAGAGGATCGTTGTAATGCATCAGTCAGTTCCTTCACCTTGGTGGTGTGGGTTGATTCAAGGACAGCGTATTCAGTTTCCAGTTTACCAATCGCTACCTTACGTTTTTTCTCAGCATCGTCCCATGCAGCTTGAACCACAAAGGCACCGTTGACAGTGCCTAATTTATAGGTGAGTGCAAAAGCTCCAGTTACTGAGGCAGCGAGGAATAACGCATAAAACCACTTTTCCATTACCTGTCCTCTTGGCATTTGGACAATGAGACATTACCAATACGATGATCTACCCAACCCGGCAGGTACTGCGGAGTCTTGGTCAAGCTCATATAGTGTTGGGCTTGTTGACCATCGACCAGCTTAATGACCATCTCGCAAGCTTTGACCTTACCACGCACACGTTGGAGTGAGGCATAAGCACTGACCGATGCAGAACCAATATTACCATCCACAGTAACTTTGGGGTAATCCTTACCGTCACGAGACAGGGAATTGAGACTTTGTTGGAACCAACGGGAAGAACGGGACGTGCCGGTATTGACTCCAGCATCAACCAGCTTCTGCCCAACAGCAGGAGACAGAGTGATGATCTCGCCATAGCCCGGTTTGTTGATGTAGTTGGTGACATAGATGTTGGTGGCAGTCTCCACCGGCAGATCTTTCATGGGACCGGTGTACCCAAAGTCTCGGGCTACTGCGATGGTAACCCCGTGGTTGGTTTCACCACCGGGATCTTTGGGATCATTAACGTAACCACCTTCAACAGAAAAAATGGCAGCTACGATAGCTGCCACTGCTGCGTGACTACCAATGCTCTTCTTTACTGTCATTTGGTTTTTCCTTGATCTTCAGTAAACGCCCCAGCATTGCCAGAGTGAATAAGACCAAGGCGACATGTGGTGCGTTAGGAATTTTGTCTGTGATCTGCGGGGGCAAGAGCTGCCAAGTTTCGTTGGCCACCTCCACAAACATGCACAGGATACCAACAAGATTCCATTGAATAGAAGCGAACTTCCAAGATCGCTTCCAATCAGGTATGAGACGCATCACTTGGACATCCACTCCATGATGTAAGTCCGGCTAGAAGCCAGAATACCCACGGTTGCACCAATGAACATCCAAAGCCATTTGCCAGCAATGCCAGCACCAACCACTTTGTGTTTGATCGTGATGAACTCATCAATGGTTGGGGAAGCACGAGCCAAGCTATTTTCGACAGACTCAACACGACTGTTGAGTTTCAGGAGAGAACGGCCCATATCTTCAAGTTTTTCATACTGATGTTTACGGCCATCCCTTGCTTGTACAAGCTCATTCATTATTGTATTCAGCCGTTCATCCATACGAGCGATTTGAGCTTCAACAGGTTCAGTCATTTAAATAATCCCCATGGTGCAGTATGCAGTAGTTTGCATCGCCCAAGGGTAGCATAACGGTGGCACAACCGTGCAAAGCTATCTTCCCAGCGGTTGTGCCACAAATTACTTTAGAACTCGGACATCCCAAAGCAGATGTTGGAAAGGTCTACATGGTCTGGAGTACCAGCAACAAGTGAGACTTCCCCAGTGGTGGAAGAAACGCGAACACGGCCAACTGCTGTACCAGAAGCCCCAGCAGTAACCGTGAAGTACTGATCAGACGGTGGACGGAAACCAACAGGGAGAATGAACATAACTCCCAGTGATGGACCGGCAATACTGCCACGGCAACGAACAATACCTTCGCTTTCCATCCGGTAAGCAGCAGTTGCCCACGACCCACCAAAAGCGTTGGTCCAGCCAGAGGAGAAGGCCACAGTAGCCCAGCGTGCAGACCGACCACCACAGATACGTCCACCGATGACATTCTTGCGGTTCACCTTGAATGTTGCGTAAGGGAACGCAGAAGGTGTCTGAACCAAGATGTCAGGATGCTCAAGCAAAACGTTGTCGTCGATGTTAACCGAGTAGTGAGCACCGTCCGAGTTGGCTGCCATATCAAAACGACCACCGTTGATACGCAGGCCACGCAGAGGAAACGGGTTAACTGCACCAGCAGTGGTACGAATACGTACACCACATTTAGGATCACCACCGGCCATGATTTCGCCGTTCACATCAAAGTCCAGACCACCGATCATGATGTTGCCACCCGGCACATAGTTACCGAGATCGATGTCAATGTAGCTGCCTTTGTACGGAATGAAGTAACCAGCAACAACTCGCCATGCTCCCAAGTCGTAACGACCTTTGAAGAACATACATGCTGCATCTGGGTCATCTACGTTGCTCAAGAAGTGTGGTGCAATCAGGGTGCAACCGATGTTTGTCGATGCAGCCAGACCACCAACTGCCAGACCATCTTCACTGCCGGTGTAGAAGCAGTATTTGGCACCACCACCAAACAACCACACATAGGTGTGTTCCCACAAGCAGACTTCACTTGCAATGGAGTAGATGGCAGCTTGGCTGTAATGGCCAAAAACCGAAACGTTGACCAAGTGGTGCTGGCCAGCAGAGAGTGGACCGGGACCCGATGGGTTTGGAATGCGACCCAAGAGGATACCTGTCTTCGGGTAAATCCCCGGATACGTCTTTACGCTCAGATTGCGAAGACGGTTACCGTTATTACCTGCGAGACTGATCACAGAACGGCCAGCATGTTTACCAACAAAGACAGTATTACCTGCGTTGTTGGCTCCTGCGTGGTAGAAACCACCAGTGCCTTCAATGGCTACGGCCTCACCCGGATTCCATTCAGACATCAGGGTAATGTTGCCACCTATAGCATCAATCACACCACCAGCAATACCCAAAGCATTACTGGCAGCAAGACAGGCTGGGTAGCAGTCAACCAACATGGTGCCAGCGTAGACATCAGCGATCATCTCGGGTGTCATATAGTCAATGAGCTTCACACGGGAAACCCCTTCAGCATCGAAACGATCACCGAGAGAACGTGTTACAGCAGCAATACCTGCTGCTCTGAAACCAATCAGATTGGTTTCTTGGATCGGCCCTGCCAGTTCAGAGCGAAGATCGGAAACGGATGCCAGCATTTCTGCCACGGTTTTCTCTGCTTGAGTTGCACTGGCAGCACTGTTTTCTGCTGCGGTCTGGGCATCAGTTACAGACTGGGCAGCTTGAGCAACCATGCCATTCAGAGCAGCCTGCCCACTTGCAGTCAGGTCAGTGATCTCTTGCTTGCCGGTGTTGATCACCACAACAGCAGCATCCAGTTCTGTCTGGATCTCTTGCTTGAACTCAGGAAGGAGTTCATTGATCACTTCACGACTGACGTTTTCAGCCACATCCTCGATTTCATCGAGGACACCATCAAGCCTTTTGATTTCATCAAGATTGTCATAGACATTCTTGACAACATCGTAAGCAGTCCCAAGGAATTGACCGACAAGGCCGGACTCATTCCGAGGGTAGTCACATGCTGTACGGATAGGAGGCATATCTTTTTCCTTTGTTAAGTGCTAAGGGTAACCACGAAGATGCAGCTTAATGTTGGTGCTAACCCCTGTGTCACCAACTTCGTTTTTGCGTTCCAACAGGTCTAGCTTGCCTTCATAGGTAGCCTCCAGATATTGAGCTTTGGCAAGATGATCCTGACCAGACATAGGAGAGATGAGCGTATGGGCCACCTTAAGTTTCAGCAATTCAATTAGAACTGCTGGCACAAGGATCTCCTGATCAAGGAAGCCTTCTCCGCTATCTTGAACCAAGGGGTGCAATGCTTGGTATTGGACAGTGAAAACTTGCCCTGCACCCGGATGGTTGAACTGAACAACATCATGGCTGGGCAGAAAAACAGATGCCCAGCCTTCAGCATCATTTACAGGCAATGCCTTGCCAATCTCGTTGCACACACCGGTGATCCGAACAAGGTCACCAGTGAAAGGCATAGTCGGTGTATCGAGAATGTACTTCAACGGATTGGGGGTGCTATTCATCACAGCATGCTCCACCCGGATAGGGTAGAGATTTTTCCAATCGTAGCTTTGGACAATTACCTCGCTTTCCCGTAAAGGAAGACGAGTGAACAAATCCCGGAGTGCAGTGTTGATGGCAGACACAACGACATCTACCTTGTCAGGGTCGATGTCCTTGTTCAAAACAACAGGGAGGTTACTAAGCTCCCCGATTGCTAGTTCCCGAAGCAATGAATTTAATTTCACACAGCACCTCTAAACAATGTATGAATTAATACGAAAGATGTCCTTGGTTTTGCTTACATCTTCCCAAACGCTGCTCTCTTGAGCAGTCAATGGTGGAGTTTCCGAGGGCTTCCAAGGCTTCAGGCACTGTAGCATGGAAATCGTATCGAGACAGTCATCCTTACCCTTCAGACCAGACTGGGTAGCCATGCGGATTTGTTCCATGAATTGTCCCACAATTTTGGAACCTTTCATCTCTTCTGGGAACCAGATCTTACGCATCTTGAAGAGGGGAACTACAAGGTTAAACCGGGAAAGCTTGTCTTGCTGTGGGCGAACACCCGGCTGACCACCAGCCTGATCACTGGCAAAGTTGAACCAGATATTCCGAGCCATCATCTCTCTCTGGAGCCAAGAGATAAATGCACCCTGCTGACCAGTCACTTCGACACCAACCTGTTGTGGCTTATAACGACTGACCTGCTCAAACAGACGATCAACTGTCAGGTCCATGGTCTGCTTCTCGCAGATGCCATCTACCCAGAACCAATCCATGTTGGAACCGTAAGCCCAAGTGGAGATGACACTGAAGTCAGCAGTCTGCTTGGCTGACGTAGCAAAGTCAGTAGTAATGTAGAAGTTGAAGTTCTCTTGGTTCTTTAGCAGGTCGGCTCTCTTGTACCAACCGATCTCGCCATCCTGCACCAATCGCTCTTCTTCAGAGGTAATACGGAGCATCAACTCTTGGAAGAACGCAGCTAGCTTACCGGTCTTCACAGCCATGTCGTACTGGGCCTGAACGTAAGCAAAACTGAAACGATCATCCCAAGCACCTACGAACTCTTCTTCCGTGCATGGGAAACGTTCACAAACTGGCCAGACGTTTACATCCCATGCACCAGACTCGACAGCCTCAATGAGAATGTCCTCAGTATTGAAAGGTGTGCCATTGAAAACAACCTTGCGACGGGTTGGATCTAGTGCGTGGTTGACGCCCTTATACACCGTATCCTTAATGGCAATCATTGCTGCTTTAGACTTGGAGTCATCGTCTGAGACAAGATCGTCAAGGATAGCTATCGTCGGACGCTTACCGAAAATCTTCGTACCACGAAGACCAGTCTTGGCCCCGAACATCTTGCAGCCTAGTCGATGACCTTCCCGGTTGGTGAACTCAAGGTAGTTGTCGGTGAAGGTAGCTTTCGGAATCCAGAACTGGAGGAACTCGCTATTGTTGTAGCGGAACTCGATGTTTTTCCGGGCCGACTTCACTCCGTTATCCATGGAGTCCGACACGTAGATCATGCCTTCAACTTTCCCGAAATTGGGGATGTAGCCGAAGTGGGCACAGAACAGGACGAAATATTCCATGAACAGGGTGGTCTTTGCAGCACCCCGAAAGCAGAGATTAGCGATGTAGTTGTTAACGGCCCGAGTGATCGGGTTGATCTCGACGATCTTGTCCAACATCTTGAGGTGAACCGGGGGTGTCTTATGACTTTCCCCCTCCTGCCCATTCACCATCTTGATCCAGTTCATGAATGTAAGGGCAAACGTAGTTGGCACGTAACTGGTACTGTTGAGTGCTGAATAGTCTACCGAATCAAGCCATTCATCGAGCTTGAGTTTGGCTAAGCCAGTTTTAGGATCGATCATGGTGTGTTCTCAAAAATACGTTGACCGGCGACTTCCTTGGTAGCAGTGCCTCCTTGGATCAAAGCTTGCTGCTGCAAGGCCAATCGTTCCAGCATGTCTTTCATTTCATTCATGCCAGAGGTCTCGTTCATATTAATGTTTACCAGAGGGCCATTCTCTTTCGGCTTGGCCAAGTGGGTCAGCAATGCAGAAGCTGCCTCGCACTGCACTTTCTCACTGGCAGCATTCATCATCAGATCAGCCAAATGGTTTACAGCTTTCTGATGGATATCCCTGTTCAAGATCCATGTAGGGGTAAAAGATGCTTCAAATACGGCAGCTACCAACTTGCCCTTAGCATACATGGAAACATGAGAGCTGATATCTTTCTTGCTCTTGCCAGCAGCCACCAATGCAGCGTGTCGTTGGGGAAAGGTATGACACCATGCGTCATGGTTATTCATATCCATCATCTTGTAGCTGGTATACACGACAGCGTTGAGATAATCCTGCATTTTGTACTTACCGTCACGAAGAACGGTAGAAAATGAGACGAAGTTGTTCCTTACCTGCTCGGCCACGTCAGGATCAGCCACCACATTGTTAATATTGTCCACAAAGGATTGGCTGATGCTGGCCTTCAAAGTGGCCGGTACTACTTGGGTTACGTCTGCCACGGTCAGCATAATCGTTCCTCTAAAATAAAGAGGGGGACCGAAGTCCCCCGAGGGTTACTCAGCAATCAGATCATCATAGCGTTTACTGAGAATGAAGGCGTAGTCCGTCATGGCCTTTTCTTGCAGCTTCAGATCCTCGATCAGTTCAGGATGCATATGAGAAGCTTTGTCGGAGTTGAGGAAAGCAGTGAGCTTGTTCAGTCGCTCTACCAATTCATCCCGCTCTTTGCTCAGGCGAGTAATGAAAGTCTCCGGCTGCTGGCGGACTGGAGTGCCATAGGCCTTCTCGAAGACTTCACGGGGAGACCAGCTCACATAACCGGTATGGCCCGGCACATTCGGAGCACCACCGTCAACGTATTCCACCAGATAGCCGTTGTCGTCGCCATTCTCGTCACGACCGCAATAAATACTGTAGTCCCCACGAGTCATAGGAATAGCATGAATCACCTTGGTTCCTACGTAAGTGACTGGACTGCCCAGCTCTGTGATCTTGCCTGACGGTGCCCCGGCTTTTTCGATGAGGGCCAGACGGGTACGCAGCTCAAAGCCCAGCAGAGGCCAGATTTTGTTGACGGCATCTTCACGAGCCAAACGGTTACCGATGTCAGCGTTGTAGTTGGCAGCACTGGCACAAGCCGACTGGCCAGTTACGGTGAAGCCGTTCTTTAGGTGGAGGATGCAGAAAGTCAGCAGGCCATGGACGTGATACTCGTCACGCACGATGAAGTCGTCGACATCCTGTTTGGTAACACGAGGGGCCACGGTAATAGCTGCAATTTCTTTCTCGGTAACGGACATGGATTTGTTCCTTGGGTTGTGGTCAAAACGAGTTAGACTTTAGACTACCTTTAGCCATTCATCAATAGGAGCTGTCTCATGGAACACGTATACCTACACATCAACGGAGGCTTTGCTGCTCGACAAACCCTTGAGGAGATGTTCGCCTACAACGTCAGATACCAAGTCCTGTGTCAAACACAGGATCAGTATGACCTGCTCAAGGCTTACCAACTTATGTTTAGCCGTGAGTTGGAACTTGACATTTTTGACACTTGGCAGTGTAAGGTTGCGATGCGTAGAGTCCAGATGCTCTACGACCACAGCAAGATGCCACTGCGTCTACTCCCATTCGTCTACACCACATGGCCAAATGCCAACCTTAGGGACCTCTGATGATTCATTCATTTTATGTGTGGAATGGTATGAGCAGGTATGCCCAGCAACATACTCTTGAGCAGATATGGAAATCTCCGCAAACTTCACTCAAAATTATCTCTATGGATGATGAAGAGGATGAGTACCTGAATGCTATGCAACTGATGCTAGGTGCTCAGACCATCATCCCATTCCAGAAACTACATGACGATTACTGGAGCCAAGTGACGACCAAGCAGAAAGATGTTTCCTTGGCTCAACTACTCTCAAGATCCATTTGGGCCAGCACTGATGGCAGGTTCCTTGACTACATGATCTCGAACTATGGTGACCTGACGTGCAAGAGGAACCAAAGGGAAAAGAAACACTGGTCACAGGAGGCATCACAACTCAATCACTTGAACGACTGGAGCTTCTGATGGCTATCGAATACTTCACTCGTGCAGTAGGAACCAAATGGGAACAGGTCACAGAGCAGCAAGTCTATGACTACCCAACAGGCAAACACGGAAAGGTGTTGCTCGTAGAAAATCAAGAAGAACTGGAAATCCAGCAAGCCATGCAGTTCATATATGGCAGTGAACTAGAAATCAGGATAATACGCCCCATGGTTCCCCCTTTGGATTATCTACAGCTTTTTTCTCGGGTCTTCACCACTTGGGACCCCAATGATCCAAACAGAATTTGACA
>JAAIGE0100053747.1_pt1 | contig 72960 bp, 60 predicted proteins | sample 6487951 | NCBI WGS metagenome assembly JAAIGE01 (sample SAMN13974128, study PRJNA590717) | phyllosphere metagenome | biome: tomato field; feature: multiple bacterial spot infested tomato fields; material: tomato leaves; isolation source: leaves from tomato fields | host: Solanum lycopersicum ...
CGTGCCAACCAAGGTTGGCACCTACCAGTAGATCCACGCCATGCGTGGATGGAATTTCAGTAGATCCACGCCAAGCGTGGATGGACTGCCCGAGGTGCCGACTAAGGTCGGCACCCACCAGGACAGACCTGCCGTTACTTCCCCAGCGTCACCTCATCCAGCACCCACATCGCCGGGCGCGTATCGCCGGTGAAGTTGATGCACAGGTCACCGGTGCCCTGGGTCCCCTTCGGCAGCGTGGCGCGCAGCGTCACGAAGCCATCGGCATCCGGCTTGGCCGGTAGCAGTACCTCAGCCAGCACCTTGCCGCTGCAGTCACCGCGACGCACCTGCATCTCGCCGTGCGCACGCTTGGCCTTCTCGAAGCGGCGCTTGGGTTCGTCGTGGGCCAGCTGGAAGTAGTACGGAATGCGGCCAGCACGTACCTCCACGCTGCCGACGCCCTCCAGCTGCGCCTGCGGCCAGCGCCAGCACGGCTGGAAGATGTCCACGTTGAACACTGCACGCGTTCCCTCGCGCGGGCCATCGTCTTCCAGGCGCAGCACCAGCCCCTTCTTGCCTACGCAGCTGAGCAGTTCATCACTGCGGCGGCTGAGCAGTGACTGCGCGGTGAACGTGGCGATGGTCGGTTTCGCGGCCAGCATCTGGCCCTGGTAGAACGCAGCGGCCTGCACGGTGGCGGGCAGCTGCGCCGTCAGCGGCTGCTGGTACAGCGGCGACTGCGCGGTCACCGGCTGGCCATCGGTGCTGTAACGCACTTCATAGCCCAGCGGATTGGCCAGCGACACGGTCACGGTGTTCTTCGCGCGATCATCGGTGTAGTCCACGCCCACCTCGAACGGGGTCTGCGCGTAGGCCAGGCCCCAGGCGCGGTAACGCTGCAACTGTGCGGGCAGGCGTGCGAGAAAATCGCGGAAGTCACGATGCTCCGGCGTGCTCCAACCGGTCTCGGCCACCGCAGCCAGGCGCGGAAACAGGTTGTGCTGCAGGCGTGCGTAGCTGCGTGTGTGCTCGGTGAACATGTTGGCTTGAAGGCCGAGGATGTGCCCGCGCTTGTCGGCCGCCAGCTCGGCTGGCACCGGCTCGAAGTTGTAGAGCTTGCCGAGGTTGACCTGGGTCGGTCGGCCCGGCGGTTCGTTCGGCGAGGCGGTCTGCAGGTAGTCCAGGTACAGGTAGCCGACCGGCGACATGATCACGTCATGGCCGGCACTGGCTGCAGCCAGCCCACCTTCGGTGCCCTGCCACGACATCACCGTGGCCTGTGGCGGCAGCCCGCCTTCGAGGATCTCGTCCCAGCCGATCAGGCGCCGGTCGTGTTCCTCCAGGAAGGTCTCCAGGCGCTTGATGATGTGGCTCTGCATGGCCATCTCATCCTTGATGCCCAGCGCACGCATGCGCTGCTGCACCTGCTTCGAAGCTTCCCACTGGTCCTTCACTGCCTCGTCGCCACCCACGTGCACGTACTTGGCCGGGAACAGTGCGATCACTTCTTCCAGTACGTTCTCGAGGAAGGTGACGGTGCTGTCTTCCACATTGAACAGGTTCGGGAACACGCCCCATTCGCTGATCGGCTTCAGCGGCATGCTGATCGAACCCAGCTCCGGATACGCGGCGATCGCGGCGGTGGCATGGCCGGGCACGTCGATTTCCGGGATCACCTGGATATGAAGTTTGGCGGCATAGGCGATCACTTCGCGGATCTGCTCCTGCGTGTAGAAGCCGCAGTACGGATGCTCCTGGCCACTGACCGGATCGATGCCACCGTCGCCGGCCGGCAGGCGACAGCTGCCCACTTCGGTCAGCTTCGGGTAGCGCTTGATCTCCATGCGCCAGCCCTGGTCATCGGTCAGGTGCCAATGGAACGTGTTGAGCTTGTGTGCGGCCATCGCGTCGAGCACGCGCTTGATCTCGTCCAGGCTCTGGAAATGCCGCGCCGAGTCGAGCATGAAGCCGCGCCAGCTGAAGCGCGGCGCGTCCTGGATCTGCACCGCTGGCAGCACCCCATTGCTGCCGCCGGTGGCGAGCTGGGCGAGGGTGGTCGCGCCGTAGAACAGGCCGGTCTCGTTGCCAGCCTGCACCAGCACGCCCGTCGCCGTACTTTCCAGCGTGTAGCCCTCACCGCTGTCGCGGAAGGTCGGGATGATCTGGAAACGGATGCCGCCGTCCTGGGCGGCCGACTTGCCCTTGGCCAGCGCAAGGCGCGGGCCTCCGCTGCGCGCCAGCAGGTCGGCGAACTGGCTGGCGACCCGCTGCGCGGCCTCGCCTTCGGCATGCAGCGGAGTGCCAGCGCGTACGCTGATGCCGCTGCCCTGGCCGGCTTGCACTTGGGTGGGTGCGGGAATCAGCATCAGGCTGCCGGCGCGCAGCTGCGGGCCAGGAGCTTCAGCGACGGGCGTGGGATCGGCGGCGAGTGCCGGCATCGCCGGCAGCATCGCGAACAGGCTGCCCAGCAGCAGTGCGCTGCGCATCCGGGCGCGGGAAGGCTTGACCATCGGAACGACTCCTTGGAACGGTGCGATGAACGCTATACATGAAAAACGCCGGGCCCGGAATGACCCAGGCCCGGCGTGCGTGCACGACTCGGCGATGTTGCCGCCGCTGGATCAGTACTTGAAGCGGAAGTTGAGGTAGTACTGGCGACCGTTGCTGTAGAACGAGGTCGGGATGGCCGCGGTCTGGTAGTACTTGTAGGTCGGGTTGTTGAGGTTCAGCGCATCGAAGCTGATGCTCAGCCAGTCGGTGGCCTTGTAGCTCAGCGATGCCGACAGCGTGCCGAAGTCATCCTGGTAGTAAGGGTTGGCACCGGACAGGCCGATCAGGAACGACGAACGGCGGGTGTAGCTGACGCGTGCACCGAAGGTGTCGTTCTCGAAGTAGGCACCCACGTTGTAGGTGTTCTTCGAGGTGCCCAGCAGGTTGTCGGTGCCATCGGCCCAGGTGTGCTCGGTGCTGCCATCGGCGTAGGTGTAGTTGGCGTTGACGCCGAAGTACTCGCCGATCGGCTGCTCATAGGCCACTTCGATACCGCGTACCTTGCCGTCGGCGTTCTTCGGACGCGAGATGTCGTACTCCTCGAGCTGGTTGGTCAGCTCGCTGAACAGCATCTGCTTCTCGGTGCTGAAGGCCACGTAGTCCTTCAGGCGCATCGAGTACGCACCGACCGACAGCATGCCGCGCGGCATGAAGTACCACTCCAGGTTGGCGTCGAAGTTGGTCGAGATCACCGGCTTCAGCTTCGGGTTGCCGCCGCCGCCCTTGCGGTTCAGATCCGAGCCGTACGAAGACGCACCCAGCGCCGAGTAGTCCGGCAGGGTCTGGGTCTGGGAGGCGGCGAGGCGCAGCACCAGGTCGTCGCGCAGGTCGTACTTGAAGTTGGCGCTCGGCAGCACGCGGTTGTGCTTGTTCTCGAAGGCTTCGCGGGTCCACGCACCGAACAGGCTCTTCACGTCCGGCACGGTCGAGCCCGTGGCGGTGGCATAGGTATCGATGTCCTGCTTGATGTTGACGTAGCGCAGGCCGACGTTGCCGCTCCAGCGGTCGCCGCTGAAATTGCCCTGCACGTAGGCAGCGAAGTTCTTTTCGGTCACCTTCCATTCGGCGCCGTAGTTGTGGCGGCCATCCGGACCATCATTGCCCGACAGCCATTCGGAATTGTTGGTCACCGCATTGCGCAGCGCTGCCGGGGTGTAGTACCAGATGTTGCGCGGGAAGTTGCCGCCGATGTCGCCGGCGAAGCCACCCGGGTAGTTGGCGGTGGGGCTGCCGCGCAAGGCGTCCCAGATGTTGCCCGGGGTAGCGCCTTCCGGCGACTTTGCTTCACGCGTGTGCTTGGCGTAGCGCGCGCCGAAATCGATCGAGCTCAATACGCCGGCATTGAAGTACTGGCTGAAATCGACGTTGGTCCACTTTTCCTTGTCGATCGCAGTGACCTGCTGGTTGCCCCAGGTACCGCCCCAGCTGGCGCCGGCGGGGCTGAGGTCGCCCCCTACGTTCCAGTCCACCGGCGAGCCATTGCCATGGGTGGTCCAGCTGGCGCCACCACCGTTTGCGGTCAACAGCTCCGCGATGTACTGGCGTGGCGTTTCGCCAGTGCCCTTGGTGGTACCGGCCTGGAACTTCGCAGTCAGGTTTTCGCTGACCTGCCAGTCGGCATCCAGGGTGATGTAGTTGGTCTTGGCGGTCGACTCGCGGTAGATCATGTCGTACACCGCGTAGTTGGTGCCCGGCTTGCCTGCGTAGCTTGCCTGGGTCAGCACGCCATCCTTGACCACGTAGCCCGGATCAGGCGCCTGCGACTTGCCGAAGCTGTTGCCGAACATCATGAAATTGCGGTTGTAGTTGTTGGCTTCCAGCTTGGAGCTGAAGCCGCTGAGTACGAAGCTCAGATCGTCGGTCGGCTTGAACTGCAGCGAAACCAGGCCGCCGGTACGCTTGCGGGTCTGTTCGAACAGGGTTGAGCCCAGCAGGCCCGGAACCTGTACGCCGACCAGATCCGGGTTGGTCTTGGCCACCGGATCGTTGGCTTCAATAGTGAAGAAGCCACCCGGGATTTCCTGCGCTTCGCGGCGCAGCTCGCGCTTCTGGCTGAAGGCCTGCAGCATCACGCCGAAGGTGCCTTCATCGTTCTTGTAGTTGAACAGCGCCGACAGCTGCGGGTCGTTCGACTTGGCCTGGTCCGAGCGCACCGCGCCGATCGAGCCTTCAGCGGTGAACTGCTTGGAGAATTCCAGCGGCTTGCGGGTGATGATGTTGACGGTACCGGTGGTGCCGCCGTCCTGCAGCTTGGCCTGCGAGGACTTGTTCACTTCCACCGAGCTGACCAGTTCCGACGGCAGCAGCGAGTAGCTGACGCTGCGGCCGACGTTGTTGCCCTGGCTGAGCACGAACCAGTCGGCGGAGCCGACGGTGTGGCCGTTGATCAGGGTCTGGGTCAGGCTCGGGCTGGTGCCGCGAAGGCTGACACGGTCGGCTTCGTCGAAGCCGCCTTCATCGGCGCTGGACGAACTGATGTTGACGCCCGGCAGGCGCTGCAGGGTGTCGGCGACGTTGTGCGCGGGCAGTTTGCCCACGTCTTCGGCAGTGACCACTTCCACGCGCGCATTGGCTTCGCGCTTGGTGTCCAGCGACTTTTCCATCGAACCGCGGATGCCGGTGACGGTGACGGTGTCCAGATCGGTGGCGGTCTGGGGGGCCTGCTGCGCGTGCGCACTGAAGGCGATGCAGCTGACGATGGCGGCCGAAAGCAGGGTCTTGCGGGTGTTCATGATGTCTCTCCTCATCACTCGAATGGATGCCGGCGGCGGTGTTCGATTACGGTTGCGATGACATGCGCGGGGCGGCGGCGAAGTCCCGTGCGTTGGCGTGCCACGTACTGCGTGCTGCGATTGCGTTGAAGCCTGTTGCGGTGTCAGGCGGCGGACTGCTGCTGCAGGTACCAGCTGGCAGCGCCGACCACGCCCAGCTGGCCGTGTTCGACCACCTTCACCGGGATGCGTGCCAGCGCTTCGCCCATCGGACCCTTCTGCAGGTAGCGTTCGACGAAGGTGCTGCCGCGCAGGTATTCGCGGATCTGCGGCAGGATGCCGCCGGCCAGGTAGACGCCGCCATGGGCGCCGTAGAACAGGGCCATGTCGCCGATGGTGCTGCCGAGCAGGCCGCAGAACACATCCAGCGCCTGGCGCGCATGCGCATCGGTATCGGCCATGGCCGCTGCGGTGACCGCGTCGGGGCTGGCCAAGGTCGGTGCCTGGTCCTGCAGCGCACACACTGCGCGGTACAGGTTCATCAGGCCCGGGCCGGAGATTGCGTGTTCGATCGACACGTGGGCGCGGTCACGCTGCATGTGGCGGACGATGGCCATTTCCAGTTCGGTGCTGGCCGCCAGGGTCGGCTGGCCGGCTTCGGTGGGCAGGACCACCGGGCCGTGCGCGGTGGGAATCCACAGCGCCGCGCCAAGCCCGGTGCCGGGGCCGACAACCAGGGTCGGACCGCGTGCGGCAGTGTCAGGTCCGCACAGGTGCAGCACGCCACTGGCGTCAACCTGCGCGGCTGCGTAGGCCACTGCTTCGAAGTCGTTGACGATGTAGACCCGCTGCAGGCCGACGTCGGCTTCCACCTGGCGGGCTGACAGCGGCCACGGCAGGTTGGCGGTGATCACCGTGCCGTCTTCGCGGGCATAGCCGGCGCTGGCGACCACGCAATGGGTAGGACGCACGCCTTCACCCAGGAAATCGGACAGGATCGCGCTGAGGCCAGCATGGTCGGCATTGCGGTACTTGCGGTATTCCAGCACCTGCACCGGATGGGCAGCATCACCGCTGGCCTGGACCCGGGCAACGCGCACATGGGTGCCACCGACGTCGGCGGCCAGGAACGAGGGCGCGACTCGGGACAGGACATGGGCCGGGGCGGGGTGGCTGGCGGTCACGCGGGCTCCTGCTGCAGGTGGGGCCGGCCCCGGGATCGGGGGCGGCGATTGGGGCGGAGTCTGTAACCCCGCTGACAACGATGTCAACGAGTTCGTGACACTTTCGTTGCTGCATCGCAACGAATGCGATAGGCAGTAAACGTTTACATGGCGTGAGTGCGGGTTTCACGTTGGAACCATTGCCGCACATGGCCCAAGGCCTCCGGCGCATTCAGCACGAGGCGCCGCGATCGGGTTGCGCAGTGCAGCACGAGGTTCACAGGGCTGCGCGTGGAAGTTGACAAACCGCAGCTGTCCATCGAAAGAATGTGACAACGTTGTTCCCAGCCACTCTCCGACGCCGCGTTCTGCGGCCGTCGCCGCAGGAGCCCTCCTGATGTCCGCCGTCCCCGCTGCAAGCGCGCGCCCGAACGTGGCCACCTCCATCGCCATCGTTGGCGTGTTGTTCTTCCTGATCGGCTTCTTCACCTGGCTCAACGGCCCGCTGATCACCTTCGTCAAGTTGGCCTTCGAACTCAGTGAGGTCGGCGCCTTCCTGGTGCTGATGGTGTTCTACCTGTCCTACTTCTTCCTGGCCTTGCCGGCGTCGTGGATCCTGCGTCGCACCGGCATGAAGAAGGGCCTGAGCCTGAGCCTGCTGGTGATGGCCGGTGGTGCCGCGTTGTTCGGCGAATTCGCCACCCAGCGTTGGTACCCGGGTGCGCTCGGCGGCCTGTTCGTGATCGGCAGCGGCCTGGCCCTGCTGCAGACCGCGATCAACCCCTACATCTCCATCCTCGGCCCGATCGAGACCGCGGCGCGGCGCATCGCGCTGATGGGCATCTGCAACAAGATCGCCGGCATGCTCGCCCCGGTGCTGATCGGTACCGTGGTGCTGCATGGCATCGGTGACCTGTCGGCCACGGTGGCCGCTGCGGACGAAGCCACCAAGGCGCAGCTGCTCAACGAATTCGCCGCCAAGATCCACGCGCCGTACCTGGCCATGGCCGGCCTGCTGGTGGTGCTGGCGGTGGCCGTGCTGTTCTCGCCGCTGCCGGAAATCAAGTCCTCCGAGGCCAACGCCACGCCGGTGGCTGCCGGTGCCGCCGAGCGCCGCAGCATCTTCCAGTTCCCGCACCTGTGGCTGGGCGTGCTTTGCCTGTTCGTCTACGTGGGAGTTGAGGTGATGGCCGGTGATGCGATCGGCACCTACGGCCATGGTTTCGACCTGCCGCTGGACCAGACCAAGATGTTCACCTCGCTCACCCTCGGCGCGATGCTGGTGGGCTACGTGGTCGGCCTGCTGCTGATCCCCAAGGTCGTGTCGCAGTCGCGCTACCTGACCATTTCGGCGGTGCTGGGCGTGGTGTTCTGCCTCGGTGCCTGGGCCACCCACGGCTATGTGTCGGTGGCCTTCGTGGCCCTGCTGGGCTTCGCCAACGCGATGATGTGGCCGGCGATCTTCCCGCTGGCGATCCGCGGCCTGGGCCGTTTCACCGAGACCGGCTCGGCGCTGCTGGTAATGGGCATTGCCGGTGGCGCGATCATTCCGCAGCTGTTCGCCGTGCTCAAGCAGCACATCGACTTCCAGCTGGTGTTCGTGCTGCTGATGGTGCCCTGCTACCTGTACATCCTGTTCTATTCGGTGATCGGCCATCGCGCCGGCCTGCCGCAGGACAAGGTCTGATCGGCGATGATGGACGGCAGCCAACCCCAGGGGAAACCGATGCGCAGAGCGACCATCAAGGACGTTGCGGAGAAGGCCAAGGTCTCGCTGAAGACGGTCTCGCGGGTGATCAACAACGAGCCTTCGGTGATGCAGGCCACCCGTGCACGGGTGCTGCGTGCCATCGCCGAACTCGATTACGAGCCCGATCCGTCCGCGCGTAACCTGCGCAGTGGCACCACCTTCGTGATCGGGCTGGTCTACGACAACCCGAACCCGTACCACATCATCGGCGTGCAGAACGGCGTGCTGGCCGCGTGCCGCGAGACCGGCTTCGGCCTGCAGATCCATCCCTGCGATTCCAGCTCGCCGCTGCTGGCCGACGAGCTGGCCGATTGGGTGCAGCGTTCGCGCCTGGCCGGTCTGGTACTGACCGCGCCGATGTCCGAGCGTCGTGACCTGATCCAGGCGCTGACCGCGCGCGGCATCAAGCTGGTACGCATCATCGCCGCCACCGAAGACCCGGCCGACGGCGCCTGCGTGTTCGTCGACGACCGTGAGGCCGCCTATGAGATCACCGAGCACCTGATCCAGCTGGGCCACCAGCGCATCGGCTTCCTCTGGGGGGGCATCTCGCACCGTTCCTCGGGCGAGCGCTACGCCGGTTACGAAGCCGCGCTGAAGGACTACGGCATGACCGTGGACAAGCACCTGGTGGTGCAGGGCGACTACACCTTCGACGATGGTTTCCGTGGTGCGCGCCGCCTGCTGGCGCTGCGCGAACCGCCCACGGCCATCTTCGGTTCCAACGACGAAATCGCCGCCGGTGTGCTGGCCGCAGCGAAGTCGGCCGGCATGAACGTGCCGTACGACCTGTCCATCGCCGGCTTCGAGGACAGCCCGTTCTCGCGCCAGTCATGGCCGCCGCTGACCACCGCCAAGCAGGCCACCGAAGACATCGCCCGCCATGCCGCGCGCCTGCTGATCGCACAGCTGCGCAGCGACGCCTACGACGACGCGCCGGCACCGCTGCACAACCAGGGCTTCGTGCCGCAGCTGGTGGTGCGCGGTTCGACCGCGCCGATGCGCCCGGCCGGCGCACGCCCCCTTCCTTCCGATCCTGCCTGAGCCTGCCATGTCGCTGTCAGACCCCACTTCCACCCTGATGTTCGCCGAAGCCGCTGAAGCGGCCGACGTGGTCGCCCGCCAGTTCTCGCGCAACCACGCCACCATGGAGACCCTGGCCGCCAGCCTGCGCGCGGCGCCGCCGCCGTTCGTGGTCACCTGTGCCCGTGGCAGCTCCGACCATGCCGCCACCTACGGCAAGTACCTGCTGGAAACCCAGCTGGGCCTGGTGGTGGCCTCGGCCTCGCCGTCGGTGGGGTCGGTCTATGCCGCACCGCTGCAGCTGCGCGGCGCGCTGTTCATCGTCATCTCGCAGTCGGGCAAGAGCCCGGACCTGCTGCGCAACGCCGAGGCCGCCAAGGCGGCCGGCGCGCGCGTGATCGCGCTGGTCAATGTCGAGGATTCGCCGTTGGCGCAGCTGGCCGACACGGTCATTCCGCTGCATGCCGGTGCCGAGAAGAGCGTGGCAGCGACCAAGAGCTACCTTGCTTCGCTGGCCGCATTGCTGCAGCTGGCCGCGTACTGGAAGCAGGACAGCAGCCTGCGCAATGCGCTGGATCTGCTGCCGGATGCGATGCGCGAGGCCTGGCAGTGCGATTGGACGCCGGTGACCGAGGGCCTGGTCGAGGCGACCAATCTGTTCGTGCTGGGGCGCGGCTTGGGGCTCGGCGCGGCGCAGGAAGCTGCATTGAAGTTCAAGGAAACCTGCAGCCTGCATGCCGAGGCCTACAGCTCGGCCGAAGTGAAGCACGGCCCGATGGCGCTGGTCGATCGCGGTTTCCCGGTGCTGGCTTTTGCCCAGCCCGACGAAACCGGCGCCGGCACTCGTGCTGTCGTCGAAGAATTCACTTCGCGTGGCGCGCAGGTGTGGATGGCCGGTGCCGGTGGCAACCTGCCGGTGGCCGCCGCGCCGCACCCGCTGTGCGCACCGCTGCTGACCGTGCAGAGCTTCTACCGCGCGATCAACGCGCTGGCACTGCGTCGTGGCTTCAACCCGGACCTGCCGCCGCACTTGAACAAGGTCACGGAGACGGTGTGATGGCAACGGTCCTGCGCAACGCTCGCGTCCTTGCCGGCGACGAGTTCCGTGATGATCTGGCGGTGGTGATCGAGCACGGACGCATCAGCGCGCTGCTGCCCGATGCAGCGCCGCAACTGGGCCAGGCTGCCGAGCAGTTTGATCTGGGCGGTGGCTGGCTGCTGCCCGGTTTCATCGATGTGCAGGTCAATGGCGGTGGTGGTGCGCTGTTCAACAACACGCCGGACGTGGCGGCACTGCGCACCATCGCACAGGCGCACCGCCGCTTCGGTACCACCGCGATGCTGCCGACGCTGATCAGCGATGACGTGGGCGTGATGCGTGAAGCCATCGATGCGATGCGCGAGGCGATCGCGCAGGGTGTGCCAGGCGTGATCGGCATCCATCTGGAAGGACCGTACATCGCGCCGGCGCGCAAGGGCACGCACGATGCCAGCAAGTTCCGCGTACCGGACGAAGATGAGATCGCGCTGGCCGCCTCGCTGGACAACGGCGTGACCCTGCTGACGCTGGCACCGGAACGCGTGCCGCTGGAAACCATTCGTGCGTTGGTCGAGCGCGGTGTGATCGTTGCCGCTGGGCACACCGCAGGCACCTACGAAGAGATCCGTGCCGGCCTGGATGCCGGCGTGCGTGGCTTCACCCATCTGTACAACGCGATGTCGCCGCTGCAGGGGCGTGAGCCCGGCGCGGTTGGCGCTGCGCTGGAAGACCGCGACAGCTGGATCGGCATCATCGTCGATGGCGTGCATGTACATCCGGCCAGCCTGCGCGTGGCGCTGGCAGCCAAGCCGCGCGGCCGCCTGTTGCTGGTCACCGATGCGATGCCACCGGTGGGTGCCGATGAACCCAGCTATGTGCTGTATGGCGAAACCATCACCGCCATCGATGGCGTGGTGCGCAATGCCGCCGGTTCGCTGGCCGGCTCGGCGCTGGACATGGCCACTGCCGTGCGAAACACCGTGCAACTGCTCGGTCAGCCGTTGGCAGAAGCCGCGCGCATGGCCTCGACCTATCCGGCGCAGTTCCTCAACGTTGACGATCGTCTGGGTCACATCGCCGAGGGCTACCAGGCTGACCTGGTGCTGCTGGATGATGCCCTGCAGGTGCGTGGTACCTGGATTGCCGGACAGTACGAGGCTGCCTGATGAACAGTACGCCGCCACGCCGGCTGGGCTCGATCGATGCCCTGCGCGGCATCACCGTGGCGGCGATGCTGCTGGTCAACAACCCGGGTGACTGGAGCGCGGTGTTCGCGCCGCTGCGTCATTCGGAATGGCATGGCTGCACGCCCACCGATCTGGTGTTCCCGTTCTTCCTGTTCCTGGTCGGCGTGTCGATGGCCTTCAGCGTAGCGCCGCGCGCGCTGGACGCGTCGGCGCGACCTGCACTGGCGCGTGGCGTGCTGGAACGCGCGCTGCGCATCCTGGTGGCCGGTGCGCTGCTGCATCTGCTGATCTGGTGGGCGCTGCATACCCATCACTTCCGCATCTGGGGCGTGCTGCAACGGATCGCGGTGTGCGCAGCCTTGGTGGGTGTACTGGCGGTGTATGCACGGCCGCGCGTGCAGTCCGGCGTGCTGGTCGCGCTGCTGGTGGGCTATACCGTGTTGCTGCTGGGCATCGGTGATCTGGCGCCATGGACCAACCCGGCCAGCCGCCTGGATACCACGCTGTTCGCACCGTGGATCTACCAGTGGCATGCCGATACCGGGCTCGGACATGACCCGGAAGGATTGCTGAGTACGCTGGGCGCGCTTGCCAGCACGGTGCTCGGCCTGCTTGCCGGTGGCCTGCTGCGCAACGGGCGTTCGGCGGCATTGGCCGGGCTGGGCGTGGCGACCGCTGTGCTCGGCCTGCTGCTGGCCATCGTGTTGCCGCTAAACAAACAGCTGTGGACGCCCAGCTACGTGCTGTGGGCCGGCGGCCTGGCCGCGCTGGCGCTGTGGCTGGGCCACATACTGATCGACCAGAAGGGCTGGCCGGCGCTGGGCCGGCGCTTCGGCGTCAACGCGATCACCGCATACCTGGGGGCATCGGTGATGTCGGTGGCATTGATGGCGACCGGTGCCTGGGGCTGGATCTGGCAGCAGCTGGCCACCGCGATGCCGCAGGCGCTCGAGCTGGCATCGATGCTGCAGGCGGTGGCGTTCGTCGCGCTTTGGTGGGGCGTGGCGTGGTGGCTGGACCGGCGGAAGATCTATCTGAAGATCTGATGGCACTTCATCCACGCATGGCGTGGATCCACCACATGGGGCAGTAGATCCACACCATGCGTGGATGCTCTCCGCCTGGCTCGCGCCCGCCGCCATGATGAACAGTTTCAGCCACGTAGAGGTGAGGTGATGCCCGATCAAGTTCGCATCTGAACTGTGATGGCTGGCACGCAATTTCACCTATCGGAACCGTTCACCACACGGCAGACTGCCTGCGCAGTACCGCATGTCCGCAGTTCCTGATCCCCTGTCCAGGAGTGCTGTATGACCCATGCCGTCCCGCGCGCATTCCGTCCGCGCCGCCTCACCGTTTCCGTGCTGCAGGCCCTGGCCGTCCCGTCCGTCATGCTGATGACCGCCAGCGGCGCCTGGGCCGGCTGCAACAACTCGGCACCGACCGCCGGCCAGACAGTCACCTGCGATGCCAATGCGCCGAATCCACAGACCGTTCCCATCACCGCCAGTGGCGCGGCCGGCATCATCGTCAACGTCTCCAATGCCGCACAGCTGCAACAGAGCGGCGGCGGAAGTGCGATTTCGCTCGTCGGTGCAGGTGGTCACCTGCTGTCCAATCTGGGGGCGATCAGTTCGACGGGGGGTGTAGCCGTCCAACTTGGTGGCGGTAGCCGCGTCGAGAACAGCGGCAGCATCAGCACGGGCAACAACGTGGCCCTGCAGTTCGTCGGCACTGGTGACAGCGTTCTGGTCAACCGCGGAACGATCAGTGGCCGCACTGGCGTGCAGTTCGGTGCCGGCAACGATCGCCTCGAGATGCAGGCCGGCAGCATTACCGGCGGCGTCCTGCAAGGGGATGGCAACGACGTGTTGCTGCTCAACGACGGAACGATCGACAGTGTCGACCAGGGCGCCGGTGATGATCAGATGACGATCAACGGTGGCACCGTTACTGGCCTGGTGACGCAGGGCAGCGGCCGCGACGATTTCGTCATGACCGGCGGCACCGTCGGGGCCCTCCAGCAGGGTGACAACATCGATACCTTCCGCATGAGTGGCGGCCGCATCGTCGGCGCGTTCGAGGATGGCGACCAGGCCTGGATGACCGGTGGCCGCATCGGCCGGGTCAACATGAAGCTGGACAAGAACCTGTGGGACCAGTCCGGCGGCACGGTGGACGGCAACGTGGTCACCGGCTTCGACACCGATACCATCATCATCTCGGGTACGGCCTACGTCGGCGGCAATATCAGCGTCAGCGGCGGCAATGACAGCGTGACCATCACCGATGGCACCGTGCGTGGCCAGGTGCTGCTCAGTACCGGCAATGACACGTTCAACTGGAATGGCGGCGGCATCGTCTACGGCGCGATCGACATGGGCCCGGACAACGATGTAGCCAACCTCAGTAACCTCAACCAGGCCAACATGGGCGCGGTGCCGCTGTTCGACGGTGGCGCAGGCGACGACAGGCTCAGCTTCAACAACGTAAAGACCGCAGGCGTGGGGCGCTTCCAGAACTGGGAAGCGATCAGCCTGGCCAACAGCACCGAGCTGAACTTCGACGGCGATCTGGTGCTGGGCGACAGTGCCAGCGGCACCGGTTCGCTCACCGTGGATGACACCAGCACGGTCTACGCAGGCAGTGGCGGCCATGCCATCCGTCCGTTCAACAGTGGTGCATTGGTGGAGATGGTCAATGCCGGGCGCATCGACCTGACCGGTAGCGGCGCCGGGGATGTGTTCACTGTCCGCGGCAACTATCGCGGTGACGGCGGTGGCCTGTACCTGCGCACCGTGCTGGGCGCGGACAATTCCACCAGCGACCGACTGGTGATCGATGGCGGCGCCGCAACCGGCACGACCGGCATCGGCATTCTCAACGCCGGCGGCGGCGGAGCGGCGACGCTGGCAGACGGCATTCTGGTGGTACAGGCCTTGAATGGTGGCAGCACCGCAGCAGGCGCATTCTCCTTGTTCGCGCCGGTGTCTGCGGGTGCCTACGAGTACTTCCTGTTCAAGGGCGGCGTCAGTGCCGGCACCGGCGAGAACTGGTATCTGCGCTCCACGTTGGTCAGCGGGCCGACGCCGGCACCCAACGGCGGCGGCAGCGCGACACCGCCGCCCGTGACGCCGCCGGTGGCGCCACCTCCGCCGATCACCCCAGCGCCGCCACCGCCGCCCGAAGGCGCCACTGATCCGGACCTGACCGCGGGCGAGACCGCACCGCCACCGCCGCCTCCAGAACCCGCGCCGGTGGCCCCACCCAGCGATCCAGCGGTGCCTGACGTGCCGGTGGCCGGCGGTGCACTGCCCGGTACCGGTGCGCCGCCGACGCCGGGCGCACGGCCCGCCGAGGGCGCAGTGGTACCGCTGTACCGCGTGGAGACTGCGACCTATGCCGTGGTGCCGCCGCTGCTGCGTGAGGCTTCGCTGGCCAGCCTGGGTACTTTCCACGAGCGCCAGGGCGAGCAGCGCCTGCTGTACAGCCAGGGCGCATTCCGTACCGCCTGGGGCCGTCTGGTGGGGCAGAGCAGCGAGATCCACTGGAAGGGCGATGCGCAGCCGGGCTTCGACGGCGACGTGATGGGCCTGCAGGCCGGTCTGGATGTATGGGCCGCTGCCTCCGACAACCATCGCAACCAGATCGGCGTGTTTGTCGGACGTACCCGTGCGCAGGGCAAGACCACCGGCCTGGCACTGGGCTGGGAAAACGTGCAGGTGGGCCAGAGCCGTTTGGATGACAAGCACGTCGGCCTGTACTGGACATTCACCGACAGCAGCGGCGGCTACATCGATGCGGTGGCGATGCAGAGCCGTTACGACGGCCGCGTGCGTTCCTCGCGCGGGCTTGGCTTCGGCGTGAGCGGTGACGGTACCAGCGTGTCGGTGGAAGCCGGAAAGCCGCTGCTGCACTTCGGGCAATCCGCATGGTGGCTGGAGCCGCAGGTGCAGGTGATCTGGCAGCGCACCTCGCTGGACGATCGCCGCGATGAAGTGTCGAGCGTGCGCTTCGACAATGACAATGCCTGGACCGGCCGCATCGGCCTGCGCCTGGCCGGCGATTACCAGTTGGCCGACAACGGCTGGCAGCCGTATTTCAAGCTCAATTACTGGCATGGTCGTTCCGGCGAAGATCGCATCGGCTTCGACGATGACGTGATCGTCAATTCGCAGCGCTCACGCGCGCTGGAAGCCGGTGTCGGTGTGGTCGGGCGCTTCAACCGCACCATCAGCGCCTATGCCGTGGCCGACTACACGCGCGAGCTGGGGGGCGACCGCAACGAGAAGCGCCGCATCATCGAAGGCAACATCGGCCTGCGCGCGGATTGGTAGCGCCGGGCCACGCCCGGCGGCGTGGCCCGCTCTGATAGGTGCCGACCTCGGCCGGCACCTATTCCGCCGACGCCATGACCCTGCTCTGGTAGGTGTCGACCTTGGTCGACACGAATCCATCGGTGCCATTACCCCGCGCATTCACCCGGCGCCACCAGCGCGCTGGCATGATCGGCCAACACCACCACCGCGTGCAGCAGGCCTTCCTCCACCTGCGGCGGACACTGCGCCTGCGCATCGTCTGTCTCGCGCGCCGACTGTGCAGCCAGCAGTACCCCGCCGCACGCAGACAATGCTGCCAAGCAGCGCGTCGCCTCCGCCAGTTCCCGGCCACGCACATCGCTGAGTTGCCGTTCGCGCCAGACCTGACCATCGGCGGCGTGGCTTTGCGCGATGCCGTGTAACCGGGCGAAGAAGGCCGGCGGCGGAGCGTGTTCATGGGCTTCTGTGAGCGCATCTTCCAACGCTTCGGCTGCGGCATTGGAGAGCTGCAGGCCGGGCATTGCGGCACCGAGCAGTACATGCAGACGTGGGTAGGTGGGGTAGAGCGTGGTCATGGCAGCAACCTCACAAGGCTGGGCCACCTGCAGGAATGCAAGGTGGCGGGCGGTGCGGGTTGGCGTGCCGGTGAAGCTACCCAAAGGAAACGAAGCCGGCGGATCGGAAGGATCCCCACGCACCGCCCGCCGCAGAACGACGGACGGTGCAGTATTCGAGCCCGCGACATGGTCGCAAGCCCGACTTCAGGTAGCTTCATTCAGGACGCCAATCCCGGCCAGCGCAGGAGGCGCCGACGGAGGTAACCTTCTCGCGCTCTACGTGGCGATGACATGGGCAAAGTTGCAATTTGCTGATCGCGTGCACGCTGTCTTGCTGCAACCCGCGACCGGGCCAGATACGACAGTTCGCGCATGGTGGAAACCATCACCCGCGAGCTATCCTGCGCGCCTGACCCAACGACAAGGAAACGTCGCATGCAGGTTCGCAAGGGAGTGCGTCGCATCGGCGCGCTGATGCTCGTGTTGCTGGCGACCCGCGCCATGGCCGATACGCCAAGCGCGGTCGAGATACCCTCGCCGGAGGCCCAGGCCGAGATCCTCGCCCTGCTTGAACGCCAGGCGCTGTATCGCGATCGGGTGGACTGGCCCGCCACCCGCGTACGCCTGCAATCGGCGCAGGGCGACCCCGCGCAACGGCTGGCCGTTCTGCGCGAAGCCATTGCGCTCAGCACCGGCCACCATGGTGCGTGGACAACGACCCAGCGCCAGCGCGAATCCCTCGCGCGTGCGCAGCAGGCCGGTGCCGCCGCCGTGGACCGGGCCAGGGCCGCTGATGCGGTGGATGCGCGCATCGGCTGGGTGGTCATCGAGGGCTATGCCTCCACGCCCGGCGCGACGCCGCAGGAAAAATTCCGCCAGGACATCCAGCGTGCCGCGCGCTGGCAGCAGGTCATCCGCAGCAAGGACGACGGCGCGCGCTGTGGCTGGATCGTCGACCTGCGGGACAACGGCGGTGGCGCCATGTGGCCGATGCTGCTGGGCATGGCCCCGCTGCTGCGCACCTCGGTGGTGAACAACGAGGACGTGGGCTCGTTAGAAACCGCGCACGGGCCGCAGCGCTGGACGTTGACGGCGACCGCTGTGCAGCTGGCAGGCAAGCCATTGCTGGATTTCGGCCAGGCCGGTTATGTGCTGCGGCAGCCTGGCGCGCCGGTGGCGGTGCTGTTCGGGACCCGCACCGGCAGCTCGGGCGAGGCTTCGGTGCTGGCGTGGCGTGGCCGCCCGCAGGCGCGGAGTTTCGGCCAGCCGACCGCGGGTGTCTCCACCGGCAATGTCGTGCACACGCTTGCCGATGGCAGTCGCCTGCTGCTGACCACCAGCGTGATGCGCGACCGCAATGATCGTGGCGATGGGTTGAAGATCGAGCCTGACCAGCGCATCGAGGGGGAGGTCGCCACCGTGGCTGCCGCCCAGGCCTGGCTGCTGGCCCAGCCCGCCTGCCAGGGCCACTGAGCCATGATCCTGATCGGCCAACAGGAACGGGTGCTGATCGTCGGCCCCATCGAAGCGCACCACTGCCTGCGCTGCCAGACGGAAACCGAGTTCGCCCCGCAGCTGCGCTACAGGATGGCGCGCATCGACCTGCTGTTTGGGTTCACCTACCAGCGCCGCTACGAACTGGCCTGCACCCGGTGCGGGCACGGTTGGCTGCTGGACACCGACATCCTGGACCAGCAGCTGGGCGGGTGCCGATCCCGTGGCGGCATCGCTTCGGCCTGCCGCTGATGCTGGTGGTGGTAACCGGGCTGGCCCTGCTGGGCTGGCTGTGGCGGCACGGATTCATCGGTTGAGGGCCGGGGCTGTTAAAGTCTGTCCTGCAATCACGTACCGGAAGCGACCATGGACCACGACACCCCGTTCGAACCCCTCAACGACCTCGAGGTGCGCCTGCTGCAGGCCCAGGACGGCACGCTGACCGCGGCCCAGTTCCTCGATGGCCTGCTGACCTCGACGGCGTTCGTGCTGCTGGACAAAGCCATCGGCGAAGACGGTGCCTGGGATGAAAGCATTTCGCCGCTGGTGCTGACCAGCGAGAACGGCGAGGCGATGTTCGCGGTGTTCACCGCGCCCGAGCGCGCCGGCCTGTGGCACGAGCAGCTGCCGCAGTTTGCGCATGCCATGCCGATCGCGGTGCACGCGCTGCTGGCCGGTATCGGCGATGGCGTGGGCCTGGTGCTGAACCCGGGCCTGGATGTGGGCATGGAGATGATTCCCGATGCCGTGGCCCAGCTGAAGCAGCGTGCGGCGGCGATCACACGTGGCATGGCGCATTGAGATTGATGGCATAGAAATCGAACCGTCCTCTTCGTTCCTTGCTGCTAGGCATTGATATGCCATTCGATTTGGGAATGTAAGAGCAAGAGCATTGGTGAAGAGCTTAAGAGCGAATATGCTATTCAAGGAGAGAGTAGCTATGCGGTCGATAGGTGTTGGTCTAGTTTTCGCTGTTTTCTCTGTAATCTATGCTTTTGAATCCAAAGCGGAAACAGTTACATATATTCATACTGATGCTCTGGGGTCAGTAGTTGCAGAGTCAGTTGAGACTGGCCGGGTGACAAAGCGCTATAGCTATGAGCCGTACGGAGCGCAGATTGGAACTGGTATTGAAGATGGAGTGGGTTACGCCGGGCACGTGAGTGATTCGGCGACTGGGCTGAGCTACATGCAGCAGCGCTATTACGATCCAGGCTTGGGGCGTTTCTTGTCAGTGGATCCAGTCACAATGTACGGGAATGGTGATGGGAGACATTTCAATGCCTATGCATATGGATTCAACTCACCCTACACATTCAAAGATCCTGATGGCCGTTGTCCAATCTGCCCAGCCCTGTTTGGAGGCGCCGGTGGCATGGCGGTGGACTATGGGATTCAGAAGTACATGAATCCCGGAAAGCCAATCAACAAGACAGAGCTGGCAATTGCCGGCGTTGCTGGAGTTGTAACTGGTGGTACCGGCGGCCTGGTGGTTGGAGCCCTGGCGAGAGGGACGATTTCGATCGGTCAGGTCGTAGCAATTCAAGCGACGGTGGGTGCCGCGACTGGTGTTGCGGGTACGGCTGCACAGGGCGCAATCGAAGGAACACCAGTGACAAGCGCTCAACTGGGCTTATCGGCTGTCGGCTGTCGGCGGGAGTGTTGGCAGTTTGGCGGGCAGCGGAATTGGAAAACTCGCTGGTGACTTTTCGCAGGCGTCTACTCAAGGGGCAGTGAGTAATATGATGAAGGCGCCAGTGAGTTCACCTGCTGGCATCGGTGCACATATTGCAGAGGCGACTGCGAGCGCCGGCGCAATTGGAGCAAAGCAAGGGGCGGTACAGGGTGCATTGTCTAATGCGGGCCAACGCGGTGCTGATGCCGCAGTTGGAACTGGACAGAAAATCGCTGAGGACAGGTTGAAGTGATGATATTTTTTAATCGATCTCTCCTTGTGTACGAGCTTGGGCTTCTAGTCGTATTCATACTGGTCGCATTCTTCATCACCCGGTTCAATCCGGTGGAGACGCTCCGGTTGGGTGGATGGCTGTTCCTCTTGATGCAACCCATCTTGTTGGGTGCTCATGCTGTCGACCATTTTTCGCGCAAGCGCCGTCGATAGACGGGAGATGTGAAGGTGCCGGCCAGCGACCGGCACTACCCGGTGCTTCAGCGGGCGGCGGCGATGGCTTTCACCCGCGCCTTGGCCAGTGCTTCACCGATGGCCGGGCCCTTCAGATGCGTGGTATCCAGATCGCGTGCCTGCACTGACAGCGCCGCCTGGTGCAGGCGCTTGAGCGTTTCGCCCTGTGGGTAGTCGGCATCGTCAAAACCGAGCCGGCCGCGTTTGTCGGCCTCGCAGCACAGTGCGATGCGCGCCACGCGTTCTGGCCGGCGCAGCGCATCGCAGCGGCCCAGCAGTTCCAGCACGGTGGCATCGCGCAGCTCGTCGATGCGGTGCACGTTCAAGTGCTCACGGCAGACGGCCTCGGCCAGCTGCTGGTGTTCGGTGGGAACCTTCAGCCGTGCACACAGTTCCTTCAACGGCTTGATGCCGCGCTGCTCGTGCATGATGTGGCGCGGCCATTCCTCCGGCGGGGTCAAGCCCTTGCCGAGGTCGTGGGTGAGGGCAGCGAAGCCGACCAGGTCATCACCCGGCGCCAGTTTCGCGGCCATGTCGCTGACCATTTCCTGGTGGATGCCGGTGTCGACTTCCGGGTGGAATTCCGCGCGCTGCGGCACGCCGTACAGCGCTTCCAGTTCGGGCAGGATCGGGCCCAGTGCCTGTGCATCGTGCAGCGTGCGCAGGAAGGCGGAGGGCCGTTCACTGACCAGCGCCTTGCGCAGTTCCTGCCAGACGCGTTCCGGCACCAGCGCGTCCAGCTCGCCACTGGCGGCGACCTCGCGCATCAGTGCCATGGTCTCTTCGGCGATGGTGAAGCCCAGCGGCGCGAAGCGCGCCATGAAGCGCGCCGCGCGCAGCACGCGCAGCGGGTCTTCGACAAAGGCCGGACCGACGTGCCGCAGCACACGCTGTTCGATATCGCGTAGGCCGCCGTAAGGATCGACCAGTGAGCCGGTCTCCTCATCGCAGGCGATCGCGTTGATGGTGAAGTCGCGGCGCTGCAGGTCTTCTTCAAGGGTGACCGCCGGATCGGCATCGACCACGAAGCCGCGATAGCCACGGCCGGATTTGCGCTCGGTGCGAGCCAGCGCGTACTCCTCGCCGGTCTTCGGGTGCAGGAACACCGGGAAATCGCGGCCCACCGCAGTAAAGCCCTGCGCTTCCATCTGCGTGGGCGTGGCGCCGACGACGACCCAGTCACGGTCGCCGGCCGGGCGCAGCAGCAGGCGGTCGCGTACGGCGCCGCCGACAAGATAGATCTTCATGGGGGGCATGATGGCATGCCCGACCTGTAGAGCCGAGCCTATGCTCGGCTGATCAGCTGGTAGCGCGACGGGACAGAACGGCAGCCGAGCGTGGGTTCGGCTCCACAGGGGCAAGCGCCAGGCCGTACCCGGCGCTCCGGCATCGGCTCGCGATCAATCCCCGCCCTGGTCCGCGTTGGCGGCGCAACTGAAGCTCTTGCGCTTGTCCACCAGGCGGCCCATCAGGCGGTCGCTCAGCGGCAGCGCATCGCCGTTGAGGCGCCAGTCGTAGATCACGCTGAAGGCCAGCACGCGCGCGACGTACTCGCGGGTTTCCTTGTAGCTGATGGTCTCGATCCACAGGTCCGGATCAAAGCCCGGGCGCTGGCCCTGCCAGCGTGCGGTCGGGGTCGGGCCGGCGTTGTACGCGGCGATGGTCACGTACGGCAGGCCGTCGTACTTGTTCATCAGCTGGCGCAGGTAGGCGGTGCCGATGGCGATGTTGGTGTCCGGATCGTACAGGCTGTCGGCGCCGCCGTAGCCGGTCAGGCCGATCGACTTGGCTACGCCGGCACCGGTGGCCGGCAGCACCTGCATCAGGCCCATGGCGTTGGCAGGCGAGCGCGCGCGCGGGGTGAAGGTGCTCTCGGCGCGGATCTCGGCGGCCACCCAGGCCGGATCGATCGCATTGCGCGCCGATTCGCGGCGGATGGTGGCGTCGTGGTGCAGCGGGAAGCGCAGGTCGTACAGACGCTGTTCCTGCGGCTGCTTGCCGAGTGCGAACACGGCGCGGTCGAACCAGCCGTTGTCCTGCGCCACGCGAACGGCGAGGCGGCGCTGGGTGTCATCGAAGCGCGACAGCGCGCTGTTCCATTCGGCCACGGCCCAGCCAGCGCGATCGATCTGGTACAGCGCCATCGCGCGCTGGATGGCCGGGTCGCGCGCGATCACCGCCTGTGCCTGTGCGCTGTCGTTCGGCTTCCACGGGCACAGCGTGTAGCCCTGCTGCAGTTTGTCGGCGGCGAGGAAACCATGGAAGGTCGGTGCACGCGCGGCCTCGCGGAACAGCGGCTGCGCCTGCTGGGCCTGGCCGGTCTTCTCCAGCATGCGGCCTTCGAAATAGCGCCAACGCGGGTCGCTGCGCTGCTTGCTGGCCATCTTGCGGATCGCGGTCAGCGCCGCCGGCCAGTCACCGCGCGACATCGCTTCGCGCACGCGCCATTCGTGCAGGCGTTCGTCATACGCCGATTCGGGCACCGCGTTGAGGCGGCGCGCCGAATCGGGCAGGTAGGAGGCCACCGTCCACAGCGCAATCTGGTACAGCACCTGGCCCTGCTGGTCGGCACTCAGGCCGAGGGCCTGGGCGTACTGCGGCAGCTGCTGTTCGGTGGCGCCGGGATCGGCCTTGGCCAGCTTGGCCAGGCCATCGGTGGCGATGCGCCGGCTGCGCTCGTTGCGCGGCCAGTTCAACGCGCTGGTATTGGGCTTATCGACAAAGGCGGCGTAGTTGTTGGCCAGTGTCAGGTCGGTGGCAGGCAGGCCACGTGCGGCGCTGCGCATCACGGCCGGCTGCTGGGCGTCGGCGGCGGCATCGATGCGTTCCCAGCGCAGGGCGTCGCTCAGACCACCCTGTGCCTGCAGCACGGCGAAAACGGCATCACAGCCGTCCGGCAGCGACTTGCCGTTCTTGCGCCACAGATCCTGCGCTTCGCTGATCCACTGCGGATCGACCTTGTCCGTCACTTGGCGCGCGGTCAGCTGCGCACAGCGCAGGCCGGCGTTGTCGGTGGGCACCCAGTTGGCGAGCAGGGTCGGCCAATCCTGGCGGCGCGCGACCGAGGGCAGCCACACGCTGCGGAACGTGTTGGCCACGGCCTGGCCGTCATAGCGCTTGAGGAAGGCCTGCGCCTGCGCGGTATCGACGGTGTCGATGTTGCGGCGCAGGTTGGCGTACTCCAGCCAGCCGTATGCCGGATGGCGGCTGAGCGCAGCGGCCTGGCCAGGATCGAACTGGCCGCGTTCGGCGGCTGCGATCGCGGCCTTCAGCTGCGCGTTCTGGGCGTCGAGGGACTGGGCATTGGCGCAGCCGATCAGCAGCGTGGTGGCCAAGGGCAGCAGGGACAGGGCGGTCGAAGAGCGTCGGGTCATGGCGATCAGCATAGCGGGCAGAGGCTGAATTCAGTTTCGCATTGCGTGCACGTCCTTGGCCGGCAACGGCAGCTGAATGTCACAGCGGCGGGCACTGCCCCGCAGGGCTGCGGGAGCCGTACTGTCGACCTTGGGCGAACGGCCCGGCTGCAGGGAGCGGCACATGGCGTTCAGTAGCGCAGGAAGAAGCGGCCCGCTGGCGGACATCAATGTCACGCCACTGGTGGATGTGATGCTGGTGCTGTTGATCATCTTCATCGTGACCGCGCCGATCGTGGCCCGGCCGATTGCCGTGCAGTTGCCACAGGCCACCGATCGCGTGGTCGACCGTCCCGAACCGCCACCGCCGATCGAACTGCGCTTGGATGCGGCGAACCAGCTGAGCTGGGATGGCCAGCCGATGACCATCGGCGATCTGCAGGCGCGTCTGCAGGCACAGGCCGGCGAGCATGCCGGCAACCTGCCGGAGCTGCGCATCGCCACCGATCCGTCGGCCGAGTACGAAGGCATGGCCCGGATCCTGGCCGCCGCCGAGGCCACCGGCATGGAACGCATCGCCTTCGTGCGATAGGGCGTTGTCTCACTGCCGCTCATGCGGTGATTGCTGCATGAGCGGTGCTTGCCCTGCTGACAGCGTCGCATCCAGGATCCGCAGAAAAGCCATTTCAATCTGCGCTGGAACCGGGGTTGGATGTGCTCGCCACCTTCCGGTCCCAGGGTCATGTTCGACGTCGAAAGCAGTCAACTCGGCTCTCTCGAAATCCACCACAACCGTCAATTCCTCTCCCGAGGCCAAGGCCGCATCGGTGGGAGAAGGGCAGTTGTTGCACTCGATCAGGCCGCCTGCTCTCGGTTCGCCCGCTGGGGAAAGAAGCAGCGTCATCACCGTCGTGACGCCCAGCACCGCACTCACTGCTTTCATGATCGACTCTCCCGCGAATGGCTGGAGGTGCGAGTCTGCGCTGGGTCGATTAGCGGTGCCTTCCGGATGAAGGAATTTCAAACTATTCCTGAAACGGTCCGGCAAAGACCTTTTCCATGAATGCGGCAGCTCCCGGCGCGCGCTGTCGCAGCCGGCATCAAGGCTGCCTGTCGTGAACAATATCGTCCGGTCATAAACTGCAGCTATCTGACGCAATCACCAGCCAATTGCGTCAATTCCGTGTGAAAGAGTGTCGATCATCACGCCGTGGTTTTTACCACTTGTTTACAAAGGAGACGCTGCCGCCATGCAGGGGGGAGCGCGGCAGCCAATGTCCCGACATTCCTTTGGAGAGAGAGCGAATGATTCACCTGCATCACCGCCCGTTGGCGGTTGCCGTTGCGCTGTGCGTGACGGCCCTGGCACCGCTGGGTGCCGCTGCACAATCCACCACCAACCTCGATGCGGTGGAAGTGACCGGTACCCGCATCAAGCGCGCTGAAGTCGAAGGCCAGGTACCGATCCAGACGCTGACGCGCGGCGACATCGAACGCACCGGCCTGACCTCGATCGGCGAGGTGCTGCAGCAACTGACCGGGTCCGGCTCGGCGCTCAATGCCAAGTTCAATTCATCCGGCAACTTCGGCTTCCCGCCTGACGGCAGTGGCGTGGGTGCCGGTTCCGCGCAGGTCGATCTGCGCCATCTGGGGGCCAAGCGCGTGCTGGTGCTGGTCGATGGCATCCGCTGGGTCAATGAGTCGTCCGCCTCCGGCGTCGGCTCGGCCACCGATCTAAATACCATTCCGCTGGCCATCGTCGAGCGCATCGAAGTGCTGGAAGATGGCGCGTCGTCGCTGTATGGCTCCGATGCCATTGCCGGCGTGGTCAACATCATCACCCGCCGCGATTTCGACGGCGGGCAGGTGACACTGAACTACGGTGAGTACAGCAAGGGCGACGGCACGCAGAAGGGCGTGGATCTGGCCTGGGGCAAGAGCGGTGACCGCTACAGCCTGTTCCTGGGCGCCAGCTGGACCAAGCAGGATCCGGTGTTCGCCAAGGATCGCGAGCAGTCGCGCTTCCCGATTCCCGGCACTGGCCTGGCCTTCGGCAGCGGCGGCATTCCGCAGGGCCGCTTCGCCTTCGTCGATCCCAACACCGGTGCCGAGCAGGATATCGTGCCCAATACCGGCGTAGGCAACCCGCGTTACGACGGCAGTGCCGGCTGCAACCGCAGTGATGACTACCACTGCTTCACCAGCGCCGACCGCTTCAACTTCGCCGAGTACAACATGGTGCTGACGCCGTCGGAGCGAAAAGGCCTGTTCGGTCAGTTCCGCTTTGACATCACCGACAATGTGCAGTGGTACGTCAAGGCACTGGGCAACCGCCGCGAGTCGACCAACCAGGCCGGGCCGGAGCCGCTGTTCTTCGGCCCCGATGGCGCCACAGGCAACCCGCTGGCCGACAACATCGTGGTGTCGCGCTTGAACCCGTACAACCCGTTCGGCTTCGATCTGGTGTCCGGCGGCAACATGAGCCTGATCGGCCGCCGCCCGGTGGAAGGCGGCGCGCGCGTGTTCGAGCAGAAGGTGGATACCACCTACTTCGCCACCGGCCTGGTCGGTGACTTCCATGCCGCTGATCGCAGCTGGTACTGGGACGTCAACGGCATGTACAGCAAGAACAAGGCCGAGCAGACCAACTACGGCAGCTACAACATCTACAACGTCAACATGGCGCTGGGCGATCCTGCAATCTGTGCGGCGACGCCGGGGTGTGTGCCGCTGAACATCTTCGGCGGCGTCGGCTCGATCACGCCGGACATGCTGAAGTGGATCCAGCCGGTGGTGCGTGACCGCAGCCAGAACGAACTGAGCCTGTTCACCGCCAACCTGTCCAGCGAACTGTTCTCGCTGCCGGCCGGTCCGGTCTCGTTCGCCACCGGTTTCGAGTACCGCAAGTACGAGGGGTCGTACCAGCCGGATCCGTTGACCGTGGCCGGCCATTACAACGGTGTGCCATCGCAGCCGACCTCGGGTTCGTACGACGTCAACGAGGCCTACCTGGAGCTGAGCGTGCCGATCTTCGCCGACTCCTCGTTCGGCAAGAAGCTGGACCTGAGCCTGGCCGGTCGCTACTCGGATTACTCGACTTTCGGCGGAGAGTTCACGCCCAAGTACGGTCTGCGCTGGCAGGTGACCGATGACTTCGTGCTGCGCACGACCTATGCGGAAGGCTTCCGAGCGCCGTCGATCGGCGAACTGTATGGCTCGGCGGCGCGTGCCGACCTGCAGCTGTTCGATCCATGCTCGGTGGGCCTGGGCGGTACGCCGCCGCGCGGCAGTGCGGCCAACTGCGCTGCGCTGGGCGTGCCGGCCGGCTTCCAGCAGGCCAACTCGCAGATCTCGGTGACCACCGGCGGCAACCGCGAGCTGGACCCGGAGCGTTCGCGCAGCTTCAGCGCCGGCTTCGTCTGGAGCCCATGGTTCGGCAACAACACCTCGTGGTCGGAACGCTTCGACGTGGAAGTGACCTTCTACCGCCACGCCATCGACGGCGCGATCCAGGCGATCAACGCGCAGACCCAGCTGGACCTGTGCGTGGAGACGCTCGACCCGATCTACTGTGATGGCATTACCCGGGCCAGCACCGGTGCGGTCAGCAGCTTCAACAATCGCCTGACCAACCTCGGCTCGATCAAGACAGATGGCTGGGACGTGGACCTGTTCTGGACGTTGCCACAGTCCTCCATCGGTCAGTTCAAGCTGGGCTGGAAGAACACCTTCGTCGGCCGCTATGAGGCCACCGGCGCGGCTGGCCAGAAGCAGCCGCAGAAGCCGGGCGTGGAAGTGGCCGACAGCTCGATTCCGGAATGGACCAGCAATGCCAGCATCGGCTGGACACTGGACCGCTGGAGCGCCAACTGGACGGTGCGCCACATCTCCGAGCTGACCGAGAATTGCGGAGATGCCGCTGCGTTCCCGGTGTGCAGCAACCAGGCCGCCGGTACCAATACGCTCTCGGCCACCACCTTCCACGACATGCAGGTGGGCTACAAGATCGACTGGATGAAGGGGCTGCAGCTGACCGCTGGCCTGAACAACGTGTTCGACAAGGATCCGCCGATCTGCCTGTCGTGCTCGTTGAACGGCTACGACGCTTCGACCTATGACATCCCGCGTGGCCGTTACTGGTACCTGCGCGCGGATTTGCGCTTCTGATGTGACGTGGCAGCGCCGGTCAGTTCCGGCGCTGCCTTGCTAGTGTGGAGCCGAGCCCACGCTCGGCTGATTCTCTGATCCGGGCATGGGCTCGGCTCTACAGGAGCGGGGCGGTTGTGCCCCGCAGCTGATCAGAACGCCCAGGTAAACGTCAGCGAGCCGTTGCGGCCATCGCCGTACGCACCGTAACCGGTGATCTGCGAGTAGTACTTCTTGTCCAGCAGGTTGTTGAGGTTGGCCTGCACGCTGAACTCCGGCGAGATGCGGTAGCGCAAGAAGGCACTGACCAGCGCGTAGCCTTCCTGTTCGAAACGGCCCACCACCGGCGCGGCGTAGTAGATGCGGTTCTGCCAGTTGGCACCGCCACCGACGGTCAGTGCCTGCAGCGACTGCGGGGTATAGCTGGTGAACAGTTTCAGCGCGGTCTGCGGCAGGTTGGTGTTGATGTCGGCGTCGTTGATGTCCTTGGCCACATAGCGCGAAGCACCGAAGGTGGCATTCCAGCCCGGTGCCAGTTCGCCGTTCACTTCGAACTCGAAGCCACGGCTGACGGTGCCGCGTGCGGCGATCGATGCGAACTCGCCTGGACGGCCGATGATCGGTTCGCTGGTGGCCTGGGCCACGTTGTCCTGTTCGATACGGAACACCGCCAGCGAAGCGTTCAGGCGGTTGTCGAACCAGGCACCCTTGACACCCACCTCGTAGCTCTTGCCATCAACCGGATCGAGGTAGCGGTCGTTGCGGTCGCGTGCGGTCTGCGGCTGGAAGATCTCGGTGTAGCTGGCGTAGGCCGAGTAGGTGTCGTTGATGTCATACACCAGGCCGGCATACGGGGTGGTCACCTTGTGCTCGCGGTCGTCGTTCTCGCCTTCGCTCTTCCAGTTGGTGTAACGCGCACCGAGGATCAGCTTCAGCGGATCGGCCAGGGACAGGCGTGCGGCCGCGTAGCCGGCCTTCTGGGTGATGGTGCCCTGGCTGGCGAGCGCCAGCGGATTCCAGTTCGGCTGGGCGATGTTGCCGGTCCAGTTGAGATAGCTGTCGAACGGTTTCCAATTGGGACCGCCCATCTGGAAGTCACCATAGTTGGCGAACTCGCGCTTGTTGTAGCTCAGGCCGGCCATGAACTGGTGCTCGCGGCCGAACAGCTGGAACGGTCCGTCGATGTAGCCATCGATGCCATCGACCTTGCGCTCGGTGTTGTAGAAGCCGGCCATCGGTGTGACGCCAGCACCGGTATTCTTGTCGAACGCGGTGTAGGACGGATAGAACAGCTTGTCGTCGGCCTTGGTGCGGTCATGGGTGGCGCCGATCTTGAACTTCCAGCCATTGCTGAAGGCGTGCTGCAGGGTGGCGAACGCACGCTTGCTGGTGGTGTCCCAGTAGGTCCAGTCCGGCGACGGATTGAACGAGGTCGGGTAGTTGGTCGGGCTACCGTCGGCGTACCACATCGGGAAGCCGCCCCAGGTCGCGCCGTTGGCGCGCTTCTGCTGGTAGTCGTAGCCCACGCTGAGCTGCGTGTCCGGGGTCAGGTCGGCGTCGATCACCGCATAGCCCAGTGTCTTGCGCTGGTTGTAGCGGTCCATCTGGCCATCGGTATCCAGGTAGCTGCCGATCACGCGGCCACGCACCGTGCCGCTGGCATTCAGCGCACTGCCCACGTCCACGGTGGTCCGGGTGCGGCCCCAGCTGCCCACGTTCACCGAGACGCTGCCGGTCAGCTCGGCGCTGTCGGCGTGCTTGCGGATCAGGTTCACCGATGCGGATGGATTGCCGGCGCCGCTGAGCAGGCCGGTGGCGCCGCGCACGACTTCCACGCGGTCATACAGGGCCAGGTCCAGGCCGGAATCGCCGTAGCTCCAGTTCTGCACCATCTGCGTCGGCAGGCCGTCGAACTGGTAGGCATCGATGTAGAAGCCGCGCGCGTAGAACTCGGTGCGCTCGCTGTCGGACTGGGTGCTGGTCACGCCGGTGGTGTTGGCCAGCACGTCGATGATGTCGTCCAGCTTCTGATCTTCGATGCGCTGGTGGCTGATGATGCTGACCGACTGCGGGATCTCGCGCGGTGCCAGGTCGAAGCGGGTGCCGGCCGAGGTGCGGCGTACCGAATAGCCTTCGGCACGCTCGCCCTTGACCACCACCTTGTCCAGCGTGGTCGGGTCGGCGGCGGTGTCGGCAAAGGCGGCCGGGGCCACGGTGCAGAGAACAGCGAACACGGCAATGGACAGCCGCTGCGGCTGCAGGGTACGGAAGGCGGGACGGGTCATGGGGAATCCTGGACGAGCACGCGCGTTCGGCCGGCATCCAGGAGGCGAGGCGCTTACGGGTAGGGGAAGGGCGGGCAGGCCGTCCTGGCACCACCGGAAACGAAAGAAATGGTAATACGAACTATTCCCATTTACAAACCATGAACGATGAAGGCAGTCGGGCATGCTTGACGGTACAAAATGGGTCAGCGCAGCAGTGGCAGTGGATCGCGTGCACCGTCGGCGCCGTAGATGCCCCAGTGCAGGTGCGGCGGCGTGCCCTTGGCGTTGCCGCTGTCGCCGACGTGGCCGAGCAGGTCGCCGGGCTGGACCACCTGGCCGCGCGCCAGGCCCTCGGCCCAGCCTTCCAGATGCGCGTAGTAGTAGCGCTCGCGCCCGGGCCCGATCACCCAGACCTGGCGGCCGCCGAGCCCGCGTTCGCTGACATCCGCGATGACGCCGGCAGTGACGCTGCGCACCGGCGTGCCGCGCTTGGCGAAGATGTCGATGCCGGCGTGGGAGCGGTCACGGCCTCGCGGCGCGCCGAAGGTGTCGGCAATCTGCCGGGGGCTTACACCCTCCACCGGCACCGGCAGTTCGGTGGCCGGCGGCATCCGCGAGAGTGCCCACAGCATTTTCGGCGCGGCCGCCCATGGGCTGTTCCAAAGCATCATCGCGGCAACGATGGCAATGCCCAGCCACAGGCCGCGCAGCAGCCAGCGGCGCAGGCGGTGGGCAGGAGAGGGGAATGTGCTCATGGTCTCCGGCTGTAGCGTCGAGCCATGCTCGACGGCTGTTGCTTTGCGGTAGTAAGGCAGTCGTGCATGGCTCGACGCTATGGAACTGGCAGCAGCGGCACTTCGAAACTCCGCTTCAACGTGCCCAGTGCCACCGAGGTGCGGAAGCGCTCGATGTTGTCATCGCCACCGAACAACCGCTCGGTGATCGTCTCGTACTCCTCCATCGACGCCGCCGAAAGCAGCAGCAGGAAATCGCCGTCACCGGTAATTGAATAGCACTGCTGCACGGCCGGGTCGTCCTGCACGCGGCGCTTGAACGGCGCCACGCGTTCGCGTTGCTCGCTGACCACGCGCACCTCGACAATGATGGTCAGCGGCCGCCCCACCTTGGCCGCGGCAACCACGGCCACATTGGCCGCGATCACGCCACTGTCCTGGAGGCGCTTGATCCGGCGCTGCACCGCAGGAGTGGACAGGTGCACGGCCTCGGCGATCTCGCGCTGCGGCAGGGTGTTGTCCCGCTGCAGCAGGTCGAGGATGGCGCGGTCGAAACTGTCGAGCACGGGGGCGATGGCCATGGTGAGCAGAAATTGCACGAACGGGCTGTCAATTGAGCCAAGTGCTCGGCGCCGGCGCAATAGACTTTGCGCATGCAGACTTCACGATTCGCGCCGATGTTGCCGGCGCTGGCAGTGCTCGGTTCGGTCACCTCGCTGGCCATCGGCACGTCCTACGCCAAACACCTGTTCCCGCTGATCGGCGCGCAGGGCACCAGCGCATTGCGGGTGGGCTTCTCGGCGCTGTTGCTGCTGCTGTTCTGGCGGCCGTGGCGCTGGAAGACCAGCCGCGTGGATGCGATCACCATCCTGCGCTACGGGCTCACCCTGGGCCTGATGAACCTGCTGTTCTACATGGCCCTGCGCACGATCCCCTTCGGCATCGCGGTGGCCATCGAGTTCACCGGCCCGCTGACAGTAGCGATGCTGTCATCACGACGACCGATCGACTTCCTGTGGGTGGGCTGCGCGGCGGTGGGGCTGCTGTTGCTGTTGCCGATCGGTGGCGGCCCGGCGCTGGATCCGGCCGGCGTGCTGTATGCCATGGGTGCGGCGGCGTGCTGGGGCCTGTACATCGTGTTCGGCAAGCGCGCCGGTCACCTGCATGCCGGGCATTCGGTGTCGCTGGGCCTGCTGGCCGCGTCGCTGGTGGTGGTGCCGGTGGGCGTGGTGCATGCCGGCGCCGCGCTGCTCGATCCGAAGATTCTGGCGGCAGGCCTGCTGGTGGCGCTGGTGTCCAGCGCGATCCCGATGTCGCTGGAGATGATGGCGCTCAAACGCTTGCCGAAGGAGACCTTCGGCATCCTGATCAGCATGGAGCCAGCGGTGGCCGCTCTGTGGGCGATGCTGCTGCTGCACGAGCACCTGCATGGACTGCAGTGGCTGGCCATCGGCTGCACGGTGCTGGCCTCGGTGGGCAGCACGATGACGGCACGACGGCTGAAGGTGCCGGTGGTGCAGGCGGGGTAGCGCCGGGCCGTGACCGGCGGAGAGCGTGCGGACCAACGGTCCTCACCCACCAGGGCAGCGTGCCAACCAAGGTTGGCACCCACCAGGGCAGTGGTCCGCACCCACCAGAGCGGCGTGCCAACCAAGGTTGGCCCCTACCAGGGGCGGTAGCGCCGGGCCATGCCCGGCGAGCGCAGCGGAAGCGCTCAGCGCAGGGCGTTGGCCGGTACGTCGATCGCCATCGCCAGCGCGAGGTGATCGGAGAACGCCGCCGGTACGGCTTCCACGCTGCGGGTCTGCAGGCCGCTGCTGACCAGGATGTGGTCGATGGCGCGGTCGGGGCGCCAGCTGGGGAAGGTCGGCACGATGCAGCCGGGTGGCTGCAGCCGGGTCTTCTGGTACAGCACCTGCATTTCCGGGCGTTCGGCCAGGCAGTTGAAGTCGCCCATCAGTACGGCGTTGGGGTGGTCGGACAGCAGCTCGGCGATGAAGCCCAGCTGCGACATCCGCGAACCCGCCCCCAGCGACAGATGGGCCACCGCCACCGCCAGGCCGTCCTCGCCATCCCCGAACTTGGCCAGCAGTACGCCGCGCCCGCCGATGCGGCCGGGCAGGGCGTGGTCCTGTACTTCCACCGGTTCCAGTTTGCTCAGCAGGCCATTGGCGCTGGAGGCAACCCCGCCCATGCGCCGGTTCGGCTGGTGGCTCCAGTAGTTGAAGCCGGCGCGCTGGGCCAGGTAGTGGGTCTGGTTGGTGAAGCCCGAGCGCAGGCTGCCCGGGTCGGCCTCCTGCAGGCCGACGATGTCGTGTTCGCGTGCCAATGTGGCGATCGCGTCAAGACTGCTGCGCTTGCGACCCGCCGGCAGTGCATGTGACCAGCTGCGGGTCACATAGTCACTGTAGCGGCGGGTACTCGAGCCGGCCTGGATGTTGGCCGTCAGCAAGCGCAGGGTCCGTGTGTGGGGGGAAGTCACGGCCGGGAACAGCTTCTCTTGGATCAGTGAGCCTGGGCCGCACCGCGCTCGCGGGCGATCAGGTGGTCGGCGATGCGCAGCATGTCCGGGAAGCTCTTGCCCTTCACCAGGTACTTGCCGTTGACGATGATCGACGGGGTGCCGCTGATCTGGCTGCGCTGGGCGAACTGCTTGGCCGAGTTGGTCTTGGCGTTCACCGCGAAGCTGCCCATGGTGGCGGCGAACTGCTTCGGATCCACGCCATAGGCGCCGTAGAACTTGGCGATGTCGTCCACCGAGTCACGGCCGCGCTCGCCCTTCAGGGTCTTCTGCGAGTGGATGGCGGCGTACAGCGCCTCGTGGGTCTTTTCCTGCACGCCCAGGGTCTGCGCGGCGTAGAAGGCACGGGCGTAGTCATCCCAGGTGCCGCCGAACATGGCCGGCACGTAGACGAAGTTCACATCGCTCGGCAGGCCGGCCTTCCACGGGCCGACCAGCGGCTGGAACGCTGCGCAGGCCGGGCAGACATAGCCGAAGATCTCGGTCACTTCGATCTTGCCGGCGGCCGGCTGGAACGGCTGGCCGTTCGGGATCACCTGGTAGTCGGCGCCTTCCACCGGGGCCGGGCCGGTCAGTGCGGCGGTGGTCGGGGCCGGTGCCGCGGCCGGTGCGGCTTCAGCCGGGCCCTTGTCGCCTTCAGCGGCCGGGGCGGCGCCTTCGCTGCCAGCGGCCGGTGCTGCCGGCTCGGTGGTGGCCGGAGCGGCGGTCGGCTCAGCCGGGGCGGCGGTGGTGTTGGTGCTGCCATCGTCGGCCTTGCAGGCGGCCAGGATCGGCAGCAGCGCTGCGAGTGCGAGGGCGTAACGGATCTTCATGGAAACGTCTCCAGCATCTGGATAGGTGGGGCCGGCAACCAGTGCCGGCCAGAGGGAAATGATGACATGCGGCGGCGACAGCGCCGTGTCGATGGTGTGTATTGGTTCAGCGGCCGCGGGCGGCGCGGGCCTGGGCGATCAGCGCCGAGGCGATGCGCAGCTGGTCGTCGAAACTGTTGCCACGCACCAGGTACTGGCCGTTGATGATGATCGCCGGGGTGCCCGGAATCTTGGTGCGCTGGGCGAAGGCGCGGGCCGCGTCGACCTTCTTCTGCACCGCATCGCTGCGCAGGGCCTGGATGTAGCGGTCCGGGGTCACGCCATAGGCCTTGTAGAAGTTGGCGAGCTCATCGGCCGAGACGTTCTGCATCGGCAGCGAACCATCCTGATGCAGGGCCTTGAACACGGCCGCGTGGCTGCGCTTGGCCACGCCTACCTGGTCGGCGGCGTAGTAGGCCAGCGCCCAGGCATCCCAGGCGCCACCGAATGCGGCCGGGACCGGGGTGAAGCGCACGTCGGCCGGCAGCTTGGCCGCCCAGGCTTCCAGCTGCGGCTCGAAATGGGCGCAGTGTGGGCAGGTGTAGCCAAAGACTTCGACCACCTCGATCTTGCCGGCCAGCGGCTGGAACGGGCCCGGCTGGGCGATGCGTTCGTAGTCTTTGCCTTCCACCAGCGGCGCGTTGGCAGGGGTGGCGGCGCTGGCGGCCAGCGGCAGCAGGACCAGCAGGGACAACAGCAGGCGGGAAATCAACCTCATCGACACGCATCTCCGTTGAAAAAAGCAACGCCGGCGCAGTCGCCGGCGTGAAGGAAACATACCGCAGGCGCGGGCCGTGGTGGCGGCCCGGGCCGACCAATGGTGGTCAGGGGGCGGCGGCCGGTTGCGCCGGCACAGGCGCGGCAGCCACGTCATCGGTCTTGTTGTGCAGGCCCTGCAGGTAGCTCGACAACGCCTGCACCTCCTGCTCGCTCAGCTTCTGCGCGACCGCAGCCATGATCTGGAAGTGCGCCTTGTCGGTCTCGTGGGTCTGCCCGGCCTGGTATTCCTGCAGGCGCCGCGCGACGTAGCTGGCGTGCTGACCACCGATATGCGGGTAGGCCGGGCCCGGATTGCCGGCGCCGCTGGGGCCGTGGCAGGCCATGCAGGCCGGCAGGCCACGCTTGGCGTCGCCGCCGCGGTACAGCTGCTGGCCGATCTCATAGAACTTCATGCCCTTGTAGGGGCCTTCGGTGACCGCCGTGTCGTCGGCGATGCCGGCGGTGGCTTTCTGCGTGGCGAAGAACGCGCCGATATCGCGCATGTCCTGCGGGGTGAGGTTCTGCACGAACGGCACCATCGCCACCGCCGCACCGGAACTGCGCTGGCCGTTGGCGATCAGGGCCATCTGCTGGGCCACGTAGCGTTCGCTCTGGCCGGCGATGGACGGGTACATCTCCACCGTGGAGTTGCCGTCGGCGCCATGGCAGGCCGCGCAGGCCGAGGCCTTGGTCTGGCCTGCCTTGGCATCGCCCCAGTGGGTCTTGCTGAAATCCACCTCCAGCGAGGCGGTGTTGATCGGCCCGTTGTCGGGCAGCGGGGTCAACGTGGTCTGCGCGAACGCAGCGGCGGCAACGACTACGGCAGTGGCAAGGGCGGATACGGCAAGAACGCGAGCGTGGCGCATGCTAAAGCTCCGTATGGACCGGGCCGGGCGGCAGCCACGGCATCGCCCGGATTATCAACGCCGTTTCCGCGCACGGTCAACGCAGCAGTGCAGCATTTTCCCGGCAGAGGGCCCTGGGCCGGGCGCGCGGTGCCGCAACATGCGATCCTATGCACATGTCATTGCTCATCGAACGCGCCCAATACCACCTCTCTGCCCACAACATGGGGCAGCTGCCGCCCGATGAGGGGGCCGAAGTGGCCTTTGCGGGCCGCTCCAACGCCGGCAAGTCCAGTGCTCTCAACGCATTGACCCGCCAGAACAGCCTGGCCCGGGTCTCCAAGACCCCCGGCCGCACCCAGCAGCTGGTGTTCTTCCAGGTGACCCCGGAAGCCCATCTGGTCGATCTGCCCGGTTACGGCTACGCCAAGGTGCCGCTGGACCTGCAGGCGCACTGGCAGGCCTTCATCGACCGCTACTTCCGCACCCGCAATGCGCTGAGGGGGCTGGTGGTGGTGATGGATATCCGCCACCCGCTGAAGGACTACGACCGGCAGATGCTGGCCTACGCCGTGCAGCGTGGCCTGCCGGCGCATGCGTTGCTGACCAAGGCCGACAAGCTGAGCCGCAGCCAGCAGATGCAGACCCTGCAGAAGGTGCGCAAGGAACTGCACTCCTCCTTCGGGGATACGGTCAGCGTGCAGGTGTTCTCCGGCGCCGCCCGCACCGGTGTGGACGAAGCCCGCGGCATCATCGGCGGCTGGCTGGGGCTGGAATAAGAACAAGGTGCGCCGGGCGACGCCCGGCGGCATTCCTGTAGAGCCGAGCCCATGCTCGGCTGCCGCGCGCAGCGCGGCGAGACCCCGAAGAACCGAGCATGAGCTCGGCTCTGCAAGGTTTCATTTCAGCGGCGAATACTCCGCCGGCACCCAGGCATAGGCCTGGCCTTCGCCGCGCACATGGCCCAGGCCGGGGAACGGCAGGTGCGCACCTGCCACCCACCAGCGGTTGGCGGTGGCCTGCTGCAGCAGGCTGCGGCGACTGGCGATGGCCGCCTTGCGGTCCGAATCGGCCTCGAAAGCGGCCTCCGGGTGCGCGAACTGCACCGCGTGGAAGTGCAGCACATCACCCCACACCAGCAGTGACTGGCCCAGACTGTCGAACCGGTAGGAGACATGGCCCGGGGTATGGCCATGGGTATCCATCGCCACAGCACCGCCGGGCAGGGCATCGCCGGGGCTGAAGGTACGCAGATGGCCGCTGGCCTGGTACGGCGCTACCGCGTTGCGTGCCAGTGGGAAGGCGAAGCGTACGCCTTGCGGTGCACTGGCCTCGCTGGCCGGGTTGAGCCAGTAACCGGCATCGGCCTTGGACAGCCACACCGTGGCGTTCGGGTAGGCCGGCTTGCCCTGCGCGTCGAGTACGCCACACAGGTGATCCGGATGGGCATGGGTCAGCAGCACGTCATCCACCTCGGCCGGGTCGACGCCGGAAGCACGCAGATTGCCCAGCACCTGGCCCAGGCCGGGGCCGAAGCACTGCGCGGTACCGGTATCGACCAGGGTCAGGTGATTGCCCTGACGCACAAGGAAGGCGTTGATCGCGGTCTGCAGCCCCTTCTTGTCTTCCGGCACATAGCGACCTTCCAGCAGGCGGCTGACCAGCGTCGGCGGCACGTCCACCACTTCCTGCCGGCCCAGTGCGACCACACCATCGAACAGGGCGGTGACCTGCAGGGCGCCGACGCGCTGGTGGTAGACGCCGGGCACCTGTTGGGCAGGGGCGGGCGAGGTGGCTTCGGCCAGTGCGGCCAGCGGCAGGGAGGACAGGGCCAGCAGCAGGGCGCCGCGCAGGGGCAGGTGACGCAGGGTCATGGCGGTTCTCGGTGGATGACGGGCAATTCCGTTGCTGCATAGCGTGCCGTGGCCGGTGTGCGCGCGGCGCTCAAACCACTACGCGGAATGCTCAGGGAAGGGGTGTCTGCAGGGCTGCGCCCTGCACTCGCAGAGGCAAAAGCCGAAGCAACAGCAACAGCAACAGCAACAGCGGCTATCCGTGGGATGGCGGGGTGGGTCCGGTTGCGGGGGACGCTGCAAGTACGTCCATGTAGGCTCGGTCGCCGCTTGCTCGTGTGCGCTGTCCTGCGCACACGGCAAGGCCCGGGTTGGGCGTCCTGCCCAACCCGCCCGAGGCATGCCTCGGGCCCATGCGGCTCACGCCCCCGCAACCGGACCCACCCCGCCTTCGACAGTTTTCCTCGATCTGTTGGAAATGCTCTTGGGGTCAGATCCGTTTTCCGTAGGAAAACGGATCTGACCCCAGAATTTCATTCGATATCTGACAGATGTGTCGACCAAGGTCGACACCTACCAACAGCCGCCGGAATCTATCGAAGGCGGGGCACTGTGGGGTTGCGGGGTGTGAGCGGCATGGATGCCGCGACCAAGCCCCCATGGACGGGTTTACGGCGTCCCCGCAAGCCCACAGTGCCCCGCCATCCCACGGAATGCACGCTGTTGCTGTTGCTTCGGCTGTTGCCGTTGCCTCTGCGGGTGCAGGGCGCAGCCCTGCCGAACACCCTCAAATGTCTGTAGGAGCCAGCCCGTACTGCTCGGCGAAGCGCTTGCTGAAACTGGCGGCAGACCGGTAGCCCGCGCGTGCGGCCACGGTCTTCAGCGGCAGATCCGTCGTGTACAGCAACGTCATTCCATGTGCCAGCCGCGCCTCGGTCAACAACTGCCGCAGGCTGGTGCGCTCGGCTGCCAGCCGACGGCGCAGGGTCGCGCCGCTCAGCGCGAACTGCTCTTCCACATCGCGTGATTGCCAGTCGCGGGCCGGTTCGGCGGCGATGCGGTCGCGGATCTGTTCACCCAGGCTCGGTACCTGCGGCAGCAGCAGGTTGCCATGGCCCTGCCGGCACAGGGTCAGTACCAGCGAGGCCAGGGCCAGCCGTGCGTCGCTGTAACGGCCGTCCTGCAGCGATTGCCGCCACTGTCGCAGCACCGCGCCATGCTCGGTCAATGGCAACCGCCCCATCATCGGGCCGGGGCTGGGCAGCGCTTCGCTCCACAGCGTGCGCGCCGCGGCCAGTACTTCGGCACACAGCGGTACGATGGCACTGAGGTAGCGGCCGGTCCCCGGGTCGGGCGTGTTGACTACATCGATGCGGCAGCGCTGGGTGATCAGCAGGATGTCGCCGGGCACGAAATCCAGCGACTGATGCGCGGTGCGTACCTGCTTGCGGCCTTCCAGCAGGATTGCGAACTGCGGCTGTGGAATTTCCACCGAGCTGGCGCCGTGTTCGCGGCGCGCAGTGATGCAGGCATAGCCTTCGGCGCGGTCGCAGCCGGCCAGGCTGGCCATCTCCGCCAGCAGGGCGACGGCCGGTGGCAGCATCGTGGTCATGACACGTGGGCTCCCAGCAGTCTGCCGACACCGGCAGCGGCGGCCATCGCCAGCGCGCCCCAGAACATTACCCGGATCGCACCGCGTGCAGGCGAAGCACCGCCGGCCCGGGCGGCCATTGCGCCGGTCAGGCACAGGCCGAGCAGGGTGCTGGCCGTGGTCATCATCGCCACCTTGTCGGCCGGTGCCAGCAGCGCGGTCAGCACCGGCAGCGCGGCGCCGCAGGTGAAGGCACCGGCCGAGGCCATCGCCGCCTGCAGCGGGCGTGCGCGCAGTTCTTCGGTGATGCCCAGCTCGTCGCGTGCGTGGGCGCCCAGCGCATCGTGGGCGGTGAGCTGTTCGGCCACCTGCCGCGCCAATGCCGGCTCCAGGCCGCGGTGGCGGTAGATCGCGGCCAGCTCTTCCAGTTCGCTGTGCGGATCTTCGTGCAGTTCGCGCTTTTCCATCGCCAGGTCGGCGTCTTCGGTGTCGGCCTGGGTCTGTACCGACACATACTCGCCGGCGGCCATCGACATCGCGCCGGCCACGGTGCCAGCCACGCCGGTGGCGAGGATCGTGCTGGCGGAGGCGCCGCTGGCGGCCACGCCGACCACCAGACCGGCGATCGAGACGATGCCATCGTTGGCGCCCAGTACGGCGGCCCGCAGCCAGCCGACGCGATCGGCACGGTGCAGCTCGGGATGTCGTGAATGGCGGCTCATGGCCCTGAGTGTACGAGGGTCAAGAGGGTGTCGGTAGGATGCTGAAACCCGTCACCGTCGCATGACGCGATGAAGTGCCACGCTATAGTGCGCCCTTGCGATGCAAGGCCCTCAGCCCCACATCCCCTGCCACTGTCCAGCGAGTCCTCCCCTTGTCGAGCCCCAGCCACGTCGCCGATACGCCCATTACCGACCGCTCGCAGCTGGTGGCGGAGATCGCCTCCGGCGAGAAGCCCCGCGCGCAGTGGCGCATCGGTACCGAGCACGAGAAGTTCGGGTTCCGCCTGGATGACCTGCGTCCGCCGACCTTCGAAGGCGAGCGCGGCATCGAAGCGCTGCTCAATGGTCTGGTGCGGTTCGGCTGGGCACCCGTGCAGGAGAACGGCAACACCATCGCCCTGCTGCGCGATGGCGCCTCGGTGACGCTGGAACCGGCCGGCCAGCTGGAACTGTCCGGTGCGGCGCTGGAAACCATCCACCAGACCTGCGTGGAAACCGGCACCCACCTCAATGAAGTGGCGCAGGTGGCCGGTGAACTGCAGCTGGGTTTCCTCGGCATGGGCTTCCAGCCGAAGTGGACGCGCGATGAAATGCCGTGGATGCCCAAGGGCCGCTACAAGATCATGCGCTCGTACATGCCCAAGGTCGGTTCGCTCGGCCTGGACATGATGACCCGCACCTGCACCGTGCAGGTGAACCTGGATTACGCCAGCGAAGCGGACATGGTGAAGAAGTTCCGCGTGTCGTTGGCGCTGCAGCCGATCGCCACCGCACTGTTCGCCGACTCGCCGTTCACCGAAGGCAGGCCGAACGGCTACCTCAGCTACCGCTCGCACATCTGGACCGATACCGATGCCGATCGTACCGGCATGCTCGACTTCGTGTTCGAGGACGGCTTCGGTTACGAGCGCTATGTCGACTACCTGCTCGATGTGCCGATGTATTTCTCCTACCGCGATGGCATCTACCACGATGCCAGCGGGCAGAGCTTCCGCGACTTCATGCAGGGCAAGCTGCCGGTGCTGCCAGGCCAGCTGCCGACGCTGCGCGACTGGTCGGACCACACCACGACCGCGTTCCCGGAAGTGCGCCTGAAGAAGTACCTGGAAATGCGCGGCGCCGATGGTGGCCCGTGGAGCCGCCTGTGTGCGCTGCCGGCATTCTGGGTCGGCCTGCTGTACGACCACACCGCCCTGGATGCCGCCTGGGATCTGGTGCGTGACTTCACCCTGGCCGAGCGTCATGCGCTGCGTGACGGCGTGCCGAAGCATGCGATGAACCTGCCGTTCCGCAATGGCAGCGTGCGTGACCTGGCCCGCGAGGCGGTGAAGATTTCCGTGGAAGGCCTCAAGCGCCGTGCCGCACGCAATGCCGACGGCCAGGACGAGAGCAAGTTCCTGGACGTGTTGCAGGAAATTGTCGAGTCCGGCCTGACCCCCGCCGAGCGCAAGCTGGCGTTGTTCCATGGCCGTTGGCACGGCGACGTCGATCCGGTGTTCCGCGAGTTCGCGTATTGATCGCCTTGCGGGGTTGCCGGCCAGCGGCCGGCACTACCAAAAGAAAAACCCCGGCATTGCCGGGGTTTTTCTTTTTCACACCTGCCTTGGATCAGGCGGCGTTCTTCATCGTCGCCATGTCGATCACGAAGCGATAGCGCACATCGTTCTTCGCCATGCGCTCCCAGGCTTCATTGACGTTCTTGATGTCGATCATCTCGACATCGCTGACGATGCCGTGCTCGGCACAGAAGTCCATCATTTCCTGGGTCTCGGCCATGCCGCCGATCGCAGAACCGGTCAGGTGCTTGCGGCCGAAGATCACGCTGCCACCGGTCAGCGGCGGGTCCAGTTCGGTCAGCACGCCGACCAGGCACATGGTGGCCTCGCGCTTGAGCAGACCCATGTACGGGTTGGTGTCATGGCCGACCGGGATGGTGTTGAGCAGGAAGTCGAAGCTGCCCGCATGTGCCTTCATCTGTGCGGCATCGCGCGAGACCAGCACTTCGTCGGCGCCCAGGCGCTTGGCATCGGCACCCTTTTCCGGCGTGGTGGTGATCATCACCACGTGCGCGCCGAGCGCCTTGGCGAACTTCACGCCCATGTGGCCGAGGCCACCGAGGCCGATCACGCCCACCTTCTGGCCTGGCCCCACCTTCCAGTGGCGCAGTGGCGACCAGGTGGTGATGCCGGCGCACAGCAGCGGCGCGGCCGCCTTCAGGTCCAGCGTTTCGGAGACCTTCACCACGAAGCGCTGTTCGACCACCACGTGGTCGGAATAGCCGCCGTAGGTGGGCGCGCCGCTTTCGCGTTCACGGCCGTTGTAGGTCCAGGTCGCGCCTTCGGCGCAGTACTGCTCCAGATCGTGCTCGCAGGCATCGCAGTGGCGGCAGGAATCGACCATGCAGCCCACGCCGGCATGGTCGCCGACCTTGAAGCGGGTGACGTTGCTGCCGACCTCGGTCACGCGGCCGATGATCTCGTGGCCCGGCACCATCGGGTAGATCGAACCACCCCAGTCGTCGCGGGCCTGGTGCAGGTCGGAGTGGCAGATGCCGCTGTAGAGGATCTCGATACGCACATCGTCCGGGCCGACCGCGCGGCGTTCGAACTCGTACGGGATCAGTGGGTCGGTATGTGAATGGGCGGCGTAACCACGGGCGAGGGACATTGGGAATCCTTGGCAGGGTTTGTCGAAAGGCGTTTTACAATACGCCCCGTACTCAGCGGCAAGAAGCACGGATATCGGCATGATTCATCAAGTAGGACTGCACAATCATGGCCACTGACAATCTCACGCACCTGGCCGCGTTCGCGGCCGTGGCCCGCCACCGCAGCTTCCGCCGTGCCGGCGCCGAACTGGCGCTGTCGACCTCGGCGGTGAGCTATGCGATCCGCGCGCTGGAAGAACGGTTGGGGGTGGGCCTGTTCCATCGCACCACCCGCAGCGTGGCCCTGACCGAGGCCGGGCAGCGGCTGCTGGAGCGCCTGCAGCCGGCCTTGGGGCAGGTGCACGATGCGTTGGAGGAGATGAATCAGTTCCGTGCTGTCCCGGCTGGCCTGCTGCGCATCAACGCCACCCGCGCGGCGGTGTCGACCCAGCTGGGGCCGCGGTTGGCGCGCTTCCTGCGCGCCCATCCCGACGTGCGGGTGGAGCTGACCGAGAACGACGGCCTGGTCGACATCGTGGCCGAGGGCTACGACGCCGGCGTGCGCCTGCACGAGTTCGTGCCCGAGGACATGGTGGCAGTGCCTATGGGGCCACCGCTGCGCGGGCTGATTGTCGGCTCGCCGGACTATCTGCGGCGTCACCCCGCGCCACAGCATCCGCGCGATCTCGCTGCACACGAATGCATCCGCTTCCGCTTCGCCAGCGGGCATCTGTACAAGTGGCAGTTCGAGCGCGGTGGGCAGGCGCTGGAGATCGACGTGCCCGGACGGCTGACGCTGGGCGAGCAGGGCACCGTGGTTGGCGCGGTGCTCGATGGAATCGGCCTGGCTTACGTGCTGGAAGACACCGCGCGGCCCTACATCGAATCGGGCCAGATGGTGGCGGTGCTGGAAGACTGGAGCGAGCCGTTCGCCGGCTTCGCGCTGTACTACCCGAAGCAGCGGCAGATGCCCGGTGCACTGCGTGCGTTCGTGGATATGCTGCGCGAGTGAGTGCTGGTCTGCTCCAGTAGATCCACGCCATGCGTGGATGGCGCCACGCTACGGCGCCTGCAACACCGGCGCCAACAACGCCATGCACTCGCGCAGATGCACCTCTACCGGCGCATCCTCGGCCACCACACCGATCACGCGTTCGCGTAGTGGCTCGGCCACGGCCATCGCCAGGATCAGCCGTGCCATGCACGCGGCATCTCCCTCGCGCAGCAGCCCACGCTGCTGCTGCCGTGCCAGCCAGTCGGCCAACAGCGCCCGGCAGCGCTCGATGCCGTTGTCCAGGTAGGCCTGCAGCAGCGCTTCCTTGCCGGGAAAGTCCGTCGCCAGCAGGCGGAACACCTGCACCGCCTGCGGCGAAAGCGCCTGTGCACACACTGCCTGCAGGATGACCTGCAGCAGCGGCAGTACCTCGTCACTGTCGCGCGCATCGCGCTGCAGCTGCGGCGCGAAGCCGTCGGTCCACTCGCGCACCGCCAACCCGACCAGTTCCTCGCGGTTGCTGGCGTGGCGGTACACGGTCTTCTTCGCCACCCCGGCATGCGCCGCCACCGCTTCGATGGTGGTGGCCTCGTAACCCTGTGCCAGCAACAGCTCCAGCGTGGCCTGCAGCACGGCGTGGCGGACTTCGGCTTCCGGCCGCGCAGGACGGCCGCGGCGGCGGGTCGGCGTTGAGGGCTCGGGCAGGGTGGTGCTGTTCATTGCGCCCATCTTACCTCATCCGGGCAATTGCGAAACGACGAACGTTTCCGTATTGTCGGGCATCCGAACCCCGTAGGAGACCTTCATGGATACCGCTGTGAACGCACGCGCCTGGCTGGATCACCACGATCTGCTCGACCCGGCACCGATGCATCTGGAAACCGGGATCCAGCGCCGGGAAGATGGCACCTTGCTGGTGGCGGTGCGCACTGACCTGCACGGTTGCAAGGGCCGCATGCTGGACTGGTGGTTCACCTTCTTCGAGACCACCCAGCACATCCGCTGGTGGCATCCAGTCGATCATGTCGAACATCGCGGCTGGGATGAGGCCTGGCAGCGCGGACGCAGCTATCACGGCGCCAGCATCCATGCCGTGGAATCGCTCGCCGACATCCCGCCGGTGGCGGCGCGTTTGAAGTTCCATGACCCGAGCACGCTGCTCGCACCCGAGCACCTGCGGGCGGCGCAGGAAGCAGGAGATGTGTCGGCGGTGATCGCCGCGCGCATCGGTTTTGGTGATCACGTGCGTCTGGATGCGCACGGTGATCCCTGCGACGGGCAGATGTTGCATGTGGCACGCGATACACCGTTCGGCTGCGTGCTGCGTAGCCGTTTCGTGCTCGGCCTGGACAGCACCGATCCGCAACGCGATGCCAGCGATGCGGTAGGCCTGGGCCTGCTCAAGCACTGCTACACGGAGTTCAGTTTTCTTTCCCGCCTGCTGCCGTCGCTGTACTACGGCGAGCGTGCCAACGGCGAGGCAGTGCCGTTGCCGTGGTGAACCACGCGCTGGTCATTCGAGCAACGCGTCGTAGCCTTCGCCACTGAACTGGATCAGGCAGAAACCGTGGCCGAAAGGATCGGCCAGCACGGCGATGCGACCCCAGCGATGTTCGCGCAGCGGCTGCTCGAGTGTTGCCCCGGCCGCAACCGCACGTGCCAACGCCGCTTCGATTTCATTCACCACCCAGTCCAGGTGCAGCGGCGTCCAATGGCGCTCGTAATCGCGCACGTCGCCGTCCTCGGTGGCGGCGCTGCCGGCCTCGTTCTGCAGCAGGTACAGCGGCGTTGGTCCGCCGAGCAGTTCCACGGCGCCCGGGCCGAGGCGGCGGCCGATCTGCAGGCCGAAGGCTTCGGTGTAGAAGGCCTCAGCCACCGCAAGATCGGGAACGTCGAGATTGACGATGAATGATGCGGTGGGCGTATCCATGGGCGCATCCAGTGAATCCGGGCGGGCAGTGTACGCCCGCTGTGCGATGCGGCGCACCGGCGCTGTGCGGGTGCGGCCGCATCCACGCATGGCGGGGATCTACTGTGCGCGCGGGTAATCGAGATAGCCAGCTTCGCCGCCGCCGTAATAGGTGCCGCGATCGGGTATGGCGAGTGCAACATCGCGTTGCAGGCGCTCGACCAGATCTGGATTGGCGATGAACGGCTGGCCGAACGCGGCCAGGTCGATGGTGCCGGCCTCGACCAGTTGCAGGGCGCGCTCGCGGGTCATGCCACCGGCCAGGATCACGGTGCCACCGTAGGCCTGCTTGAACTGCTGCAGGAACGCTTCGCCCAGCACCGACTGCCCTGCCTGCAGGTTGTCGTTGAGATGCACATAGGCCAGCCCGCGCTTGCCCAGTTCCTCGGCCAGATACAGATAGGTGGCCTCGTTGTCGGGGTAGTACGGCATGTCGAAGGTGAGGTTGTTCGGCGCCAGGCGCACGCCGATGCGGTGGGCGCCGATGCGCTGGGCCATCGCGTCGACGGTCTCCAGGATCAATCGCGTGCGGTTGGGCAGCGAGCCGCCGTAGCGGTCCTCGCGTTCGTTGATGAGCGGGTTGAGGAACTGTTCGAACAGGTAGCCGTTGGCCGCATGCAGCTCGATGCCATCGAAGCCGGCGGCGATGGCGTTGTCGGCGCCCCGTGCGAAGTCGGCAATGATGCCCGGGATCTCTTCAGTGGCCAGTGCACGTGCCGGAGTGGGATCAGCATGGCCTCGGCTGCCATCGTCCAGATACACGAATGAGGTGTTCTTCGGCGCGCTGGCCACCGTGCGCGTACCCGCACTTACCGGTTGGCCGCCATTGGGCTGCAGCGAGGAATGCGACATGCGGCCCACATGCCAGAGCTGGGCGAAGATCGTGCCTTGGGCGGCATGCACCGCCTCGGTGACCAGCTTCCAGCCGGCCACCTGTTCGGCTGACCAGATGCCCGGCACGTCGATGTAGCCCTGGCCTTGCGGCGAGACCGGCGTGCCTTCGCTGATGATCAGGCCGGCGCTGGCGCGCTGCCGGTAGTACTGCGCGGTGAGCGCGTTGGCGATCGAGCCGGGATTGCGGGCGCGGGTCATCGGCGCCATCGCGATGCGGTTGCGCAGGGCGGCTCCAGCGAGGTCGTAGGGGTGGAAGAGGGCGGCGGTCATGTCGGTCATCTCGGTGCGGGGGAGAGGCGCCACAGGCGCGATGCACACAGGATGGAGTTGACATGCGGGCGCATAAAGCGCTTCGATCTCCCTTGGTGCGGGACTATTTGTCCCCAATGGGGGTGTAAGAGATGCTGCCGCTGGAATCCTTGAATGGCTTGGTGACGTTCGTCACTACCGCACGCTCGGGCAGCTTCACCGAGGCCGCCGATGCATTGGGCATCTCGCGCTCGGCCGTGGGCAAGGCCATCGCCCGGCTGGAAACACGGTTGGGGGTGCGCCTGTTCCACCGCACTACGCGGCGCATCGCACTGACCACCGATGGCGAGGCGTACTACGCGTCGTGTGCGGCGGCGCTGGAAGAGATCTCCGCGGCCGAGGCCTGCCTGGGTTCGGCCGGCCTGCCCAGCGGGCGGCTGCGCATCGACATGCCGTCCTCGTTCGGGCGGCTGGTGGTGCTGCCGGTGCTGCTGCGGTTGTGCCGGCAGTACCCGGACCTGCAGTTGACGTTGACCTTCACCGATCACTTTGTAGATCCGGTCGAAGAGGGCATCGACCTGCTGATCCGGTTTGGTGGGCTGCACCATGCCGAGCATCTGGTCGCGCGCCGGCTGGGTCGCCAGCGCCTGGTCACGTGTGCATCGCCGGCGTACCTGCAGGCACATGGCGTGCCGCGCACGGTGGAGGAACTGGCGCAGCACCGCAGCATCGTCGGCTTCCGCCATGGCCAGCCGGTCTGGTGGCGGATCGGCAGCGAGGAGGACGAGGGAACGTTCATCCCCAGTGCGCCGTATCAACTCAATGACGGCGACGCGGTGATCGAAGCGGCCATCGCCGGGCTCGGTATCTGCCAGATGCCTGTTTCACTGGTGCGTCGCCACCTGGAATCCGGTGCACTGCAATCGGTGCTGGACGAGCACATGCAGCGGTACATCGACATCCATGCGCTGTGGCCACCGACGCGCCACCTGCGGCCCAAGGTGCGCTACGTGGTGGATGAACTGACCCGGTTGGCGGGTGAGGGATTGTTCGATTGAGCGGGGCCCGGAAACCGGGCCCCGCCTGTGGAACCGCTGCGCCTGGCCTACTTGAAGTTGTAGCGCAGGCTGGCCATGTAGCGACGGCCCAGTGAATCCAGCACATACGGGAACGGCCCGATGTCGTCGCCTACGTTGATCACCGACAACGTCACGCGAGCGGCATCGGTGATGCGGTAGGTGACGTTGGCGTCCCAGGTGGTCCAGCTGTCTCGATAGAAGTACTGACGACTTTCCGGGGTATCGGTCATGGTGTACTGGGCGCGGCTGGTGTAATTGGAGGCCACGCCGTAGTTCCAGTTGCCGATGCGGTGCTGTGCGGTCCAGCGGAACTGGCGCTTGGGCTCGTTGAAGCTGCCCGCCTGTTCGACGAACGGCACGTCCCGGTTCGCGGCCTGGCCACGGTTCTTCGGCATGTAGCCGTAGAAGTCCAGGTCCAGTACGCCGAAGCGCGACAGGTCCCAACGGTAGCCGACTTCGGCGGTCCAGCCACGGAACATCAGCACCGGGCCGTTGCCATACTCGGTCTTGATGCTGGTAGCCACGCCGGTGTTCGGATCACGCGTCACCAGGCCGCAGAAGCGGTTGGCATTGGGCACGTTGGCGGCATTGAAGTCGGCGTTGTCGAAGCAACCGGTGATGATGTCGTTGGCGCTCAGCGAGGTGATCACGTTGTTGATCTTGATGTCATACCAGTCGGCGGCGACGCGCAGGCCCGGGATCCATTCCGGCGCGAACACGATGCCGGCCGTCCACGACTTCGCCGTTTCGTTCTGCAGGCGGGTGCTGCCGTTGGTCGAGCCCAGCGTATTGGTCGGTTGCTGGCGGAAGGTATTCGGATCGGCGCCCGGGTAAGCGGCGAAGAATGCCTGGCAGTTGCGGCGACGCACCGCCGGATTGGAGCCGCCGCTGATATTGTCCAGCGAGCACACTTCCGGAATGTTGTAGTAGGCCGGCTGCTGGGTGGTGTAGAGCTCGGCGATGGAGGGCGCGCGCAGTGACTGGGTCTTGTTGCCGCGCAGCTGCAGGCCAGCGATCGGTTCGTACTGGATGCCGTAGGTGAACGCATTGAACGCGCCGGCTACGGAGTTGTCGACGCGGCGGAACTTGGCGGTCAGGTCCAGGCGATGCAGACCCGGGATATCCCAGTCGGGATTGAACAGCGGTGCCAGCACTTCAGCGAACACTTCGTTGGTGTGGTATTTGCCTTCCGCCGCCTGGGTCGGCACCGAGCGGCCCTGGCCCAGGCGCTGGTACTCGCTGGGGGTGAAGGAGCCTTCTTCGCGGCGGTGTTCGAAGCCGGCCGCCGCGGACAGCTCGCCGCCGGGAAGATCGAACAGGCCGCCGGATACCGATGCATTGATGACGGTCTGGCGGGTCTGCGCCTTGGCCACGGTCCGGGTGGAGACATAGTCCAAGGCTTCGCGCGACGCCTGGTTCTCGCCGAACAGGTTCAGCGGGCGGCAGTTCGCATCGGCCGTAGTACCCGGGCTCGTGGCATCGCAGATGATGCGGCCGCTGGCATCGGTGGTCACGTTGATCGCATTGATGAAGTTCTGCTGGATCAGGCCGGTGCCGAGGTAGTCGAAGTCACCACGGCCGTGGGTGACGCTGGCTTCCCAGTTGAAGTTGCGTTTCCCAACCTCGAACGCACCACTCAGGCCAAGCACCGCACGGGTCAGGCGGGTTTCGGTGCTGGCGTTGTTCATCGACAGGTCGCGCGAAGAACGCGACAGGCGGAACGAGGTGATGCCGTTGTCGGCGAGGATCTTGCGGGTTTCCGCACTGAGGAACGGATTGCTGGCACTGAAGGTCAGCGCGCCGCTGGCGGTACCGCCACCGTCCAGGCGCGCATTGCCGAAGGACACCGCGTTGTAGACGTTCTGGTCCAGGGTTTCGCGGGCGGTCGCTTCGTATCGCGAAAGCTCGAAGAAGCCGCGCACGTTGTCGGTGAAGTCGAAGCTGCCGGTGGAGAACACCGAGCGTCGTTCGAGGTCGGCGATCAACGGCACCGTCTCGAACAGGTTCAGGCCGTCACCGCCGGAGGCATTGCCGCCCGCGTAGCTGGTGCCGGGGTTGAACTCGACCAGCTTGCCCTCGTTGTTGAACTGCCACAGTTTGTCTTTGTTCGGGCCGAAGCCAAGGATGTCACCCAGGCCGTTGCGCGTGTAGCTGCCGGTGGCCGGCATCACCAGGCCACCGAAGGTCATGCTGGCAATGCGCCGGTTGCGGATCCAGACCTGGTCGGGGATGCCATCGCGGGGCCCGGTGTTGAACGGAATGCTGCCGTCGATGCGGCCATCATTGGTCGGACGGCGCAGGGGCTGGGAAGTGGCATTGGCCACCGTGGGATTGGCCTGCAGGCTGTAGCCCTGGCGGTAGAAATCACGTTGCAGCGCGTTCACACCGTCGGCGTTGTCCAGTTCGGCGGCCACCACGATGTGGCCGCGCCCATCAGCGAAGTCGGTACCGAAGATGGCCGACCAGGAGTAGCGCTCGTTGTCGTTCTTGCTGGTTCTACCGTAGCCCAGCTCGACTTCGGCGCCATCGAACTTGTCGCGCAGGATGATGTTGTTGACGCCGGAGATCGCATCCGAGCCATAGGTGGGGGCACCGCCCACGCTCAGGCTTTCAATGCGTTGCACCATGACGCTGGGGATGGCGTTCATGTCGACCTGGATGCCAGAGCCGCCGCCGGCACCAAAGATGGTGGGCGGGGTGGAGGTCACGAAGCGGCGCCCGTTGACCAGGGTCAGCAGGCGATTACTGCCCAGGCCGAATTTGCTGGCGAAGTTGACGCCGGCACCGAAGCCGGCCTGGTCGCCCCGCGAACTGACGCCCGCGCTGACGCCGGGAATCCGGGTTACCGCATCGATGAGGTTGGTATCGCCATAGTTCTCGATCGATTCGCGGCTGACTACCGCGGCCGGTTCCAGCGTGTCGAAGCCTGCGCGGTAGATGCGAGAACCGGTGACCGTGATCCGGTCCAGTTGTACGGGGGTCTTGGTGCTGCTGGCGGGCTCGGCCTTCTCTTCCTGCGTGGCGGCCTGCTGTGCCATGGCCGGTGCGGCGGCCACCAGCACCAATGCCGAACCCAGCGCGACAGACAAGCGACTGCGGGCGAACAACGGTCGGTACATGATTTCTCCCTGGTCACGCCAATGTGACTCAGGGATAAACGCAGAGGCGAACACGGCACCCTACGTCATGAAAAAGTAACAATTGAATCTATTTATTATTCATTCATATTTACGGGCTGATCTATCCCTGGAGCATGCTCCGCCAGCACGATATGGCCTCAATCGCTCGCCTGTGTATACTATCCCCCAGTATAGTTCCGAGCGAGTTCGCCATGCCGCACTCCCCCGAAGAGAAGAAGAAGGTCCTGGCCCGCGTGCGCCGCATCCGCGGCCAGTGCGATGCGCTGGACCGCGCACTGGAAGCCGGCGCCGATTGCGGGCCGGTGCTGCAGCAGATCGCCGCCATCCGTGGTGCGGTCAACGGCCTGATGTCCGAGGTGATGGAGGCCCATCTGCGCGAGGAGTTCGGCCAACCTGCGGCCTCCGATGAACAGCGCGCCGAACGCGTGCGCGACATGAGCGCGTTGATCCGCTCGTACCTGAAATGAACGACGGCGCGACACAGCGCCGCGCATCCTGTTTTCCGCAAGCCTTTTTGGAGAGTGCCATCATGAAATCCCGTGCCGCCGTCGCCTTTGGTCCCGGCCAGCCGCTGCAGATCGTCGAGATCGACGTCGCCCCGCCGAAGGCAGGCGAAGTGCTGGTCAGGATCACCCACACCGGTGTCTGCCACACCGATGCGTTCACCCTGTCCGGGGATGATCCGGAAGGCCTGTTCCCGGTGGTGCTGGGCCATGAGGGCGCCGGCATCGTGGTGGAAGTGGGCGAGGGCGTGACCAGCGTCAAGCCCGGCGACCACGTGATTCCGCTGTATACCGCCGAGTGCGGCGAATGCCTGTTCTGCAAGAGCGGCAAGACCAACCTGTGCGTCTCGGTGCGTGCCACCCAGGGCAAGGGCGTGATGCCGGACGGCACCAGCCGCTTCAGCTACAACGGCGAGCCGATCTACCACTACATGGGCTGCTCGACCTTCAGCGAATACACCGTCGTTGCCGAGGTGTCGCTGGCGAAGATCAACCCGGAAGCGAACCCGGAGCATGTCTGCCTGCTCGGCTGCGGCGTCACCACCGGCATCGGCGCGGTGCACAACACCGCCAAGGTGCAGGAAGGCGACAGCGTGGCGGTGTTCGGCCTCGGTGGCATCGGCCTTGCAGTGATCCAGGGCGCGCGCCAGGCCAAGGCCGGCCGCATCATCGCGGTGGACACCAACCCGTCCAAGTTCGAGCTGGCCCGCGAATTCGGTGCCACCGACTGCATCAACCCGAAAGACTTCGACAAGCCGATCCAGCAGGTCATCGTTGAAATGACCACCTGGGGCGTGGACCACAGCTTCGAGTGCATCGGCAACGTCAACGTGATGCGCGCGGCGCTGGAATGCGCGCATCGTGGCTGGGGCCAGAGCGTGGTGATCGGTGTGGCCGGTTCGGGCCAGGAGATCTCCACCCGTCCGTTCCAGCTGGTGACCGGCCGCAAGTGGATGGGTACTGCTTTCGGTGGTGTGAAGGGCCGCAGCCAGCTGCCGGGCATGGTGGAAGACGCGATGAAGGGAGATATCGAACTGGCCCCGTTCGTCACCCATACCATGGACCTGGACAAGATCAACGAAGCCTTCGACCTGATGCATGAAGGCAAGTCGATCCGTTCGGTGGTCCACTACTGAGCCGCGTCATGGGCTGGCTGGATGCCCTGCACCGGCCGCGTGCGGAAGACCCGCGCGCGGCCCTGGTGGCCCCGATCGAGCAGGCGTTGCGTGCGCTGGGCTGGGTAGTGGGGGAGGTGTGGCCACCGCGTGTGGTGACCTCGGCCTTCGGCAGCGACGATGGCATGCCGTTCGAGCAGTGGCTTGCGCAGGTATTCCTGCCACGCCTTTACGAGGCGCGCGCGGCCGGGCAGTGGCCGCCGCGCAGCGATGTGGCCGCGGCTGCCTATCGCAATCTTGATGGCCAGCCTGGCGTCGAATCGTTGCTGCGCCTGCTGGCGCAGCTGGATGAACTGATCAACAAAGGCATCCACGCCGCGCGTGGATAAGCCGACCAAGGTCGGCATCTACCAGAAGCACGCGTGCGCTCACGCGCCGCGCAGGAGAGCACCATGGAACGCATTGAACACCGCGCCTGTTTCGGCGGCTGGCAGGACGTCTACCGCCATCATTCGGCCACGCTGGGCTGCGACATGCAGTTCGCCGTGTACCTGCCGCCGCAGGCGGAGACTCGCAAGCTGCCGGTGCTGTACTGGCTGAGCGGGCTGACCTGCACCGAGCAGAATTTCATCACCAAAGCCGGTGCGCAGCGCTATGCGGCCGAGCACGGCGTGATCATCGTCGCGCCTGATACCAGCCCGCGCGGCGATGACGTGGCCGACGCCGAAGGCTATGACATCGGCAAGGGGGCGGGGTTCTACCTCAACGCCAGCCGTGCGCCGTGGGCGAAGCACTACCGCATGCACGACTACGTGGCACAGGAGCTTCCGGCGCTGATCGAAGCCAACTTCGCGGTGACCGATGCACGTGCGATCAGTGGCCATTCGATGGGCGGCCACGGTGCGCTGGTGATCGCGCTGCGTAACCCGGGGTGCTACCGCAGCGTGTCGGCGTTCTCGCCGATCGTCGCGCCCAGCCACGTGCCGTGGGGGCAGAAGGCGTTCCATGCCTACCTGGGGGACAACCCGGCCGACTGGGCGCATTGGGATGCCTGCGAGCTGATCGCAGCGGCCAGCGAGCGCCTGCCGCTGCTGGTCGACCAGGGTGAGGCGGACGAATTCCTTCAGACCCAGCTGCAACCGCAGCGCCTGCAGCAGGCCTGTGATGCCGCCGGCCATCCGCTGACCCTGCGCCTGCAGCCGGGCTACGACCACAGCTACTACTTCATCGCCAGTTTCATCGGCGAGCACATCGCCCACCACGCCCGCGCCCTCCACGGCTGACGGCTTTCCGGTAGTGCCGGGCGCCGGCCGGCAACCTGCAGCCCTGTGATTCCCTGGGACTGCCGGCCAGCGGCCGGCACTACCATGGCGGTGCACGTGGAGTGTCGTCTTGCCGCAGTGGATCACGCCGCTGTGGCGCGGGCAGGACTATCGTGCGTCCATACGGCCTTGCGGATCGGGGGATGCATGCCGGTAGTGCTGGCGCTGCTGTATGTGCTGTGCCATGGCCTGGTGCTGGCCCTGTGGCCGGAAGGGGCGGGTGCCGGCTCGTTCGTGTTCCTGACCGGCGCGCCCCTGTTGGCGGCTGCCGCCTGCCTGTGGCGGGCCCGTCGCGACCGCGCAGCACTGGGCTGGCGTGCAACCGCACTGGCGCTGCTGCTGTGGGCCGGTGGCATGGCCATCAACATGTTCGACGCACTGGGTGCTGGCCGTGCCGACATCACCCCGCAGGCCAGCCTGTTCCTGTACGTGCTGTATGGCGTGCCGATGGTATTCATCCTGGCCCGTGCACGACGCGAGCGGCTGAGCATCAGCCTGATCGATGCAGCGATGGCGGCACTGCTGGGCGTGCTGTTCTTCGTACATACGCAGTCCTTCGCCGACCGGGTCGAGATCGATCCTTTGGCGCTGGTCAGCATGCAGCGCATGTTCGATATCCAGAACCTGTGCATCGCCGGCTTCGCGGTGGTCCGCTGGCTGGCCGGTGACGTGCCCGAGCGGCGCAGCTTCTTCCGCGCGCTGGCGTTGTATGCGCTGGCCTACCTGCTGGTGGCCTATTACATCAACCATTACACCTCGGAAGATTCCTTCGGTGCCTACAACGACCTGCTGATCGACCTGCCGTTCCTGCTGCTGGCGTTGCTGGCGCTGAGCCGGGCACCGCTGCCGGGCGCCGTGCCTCACCCGCGGCTGGCGCGCACGGTGCAGGCGGCTGGCCCGATGATCCTGCCGCTGCTGCTGCTGGTGGTCGGCACGCTGGTGGTCGATCACGCGCGGCCGTTGGCGGTCAGCGGGTTCGTGGTGGCGACGCTGGGCTTCGGCCTGCGCAGCATCCTGCTGCAGACCGACCTGATGGAGCGGCAGGCGGGCCTGGACCAGCTGGCGCGGCAGGACGGCCTCACCGGTGTGGCCAACCGCCGCGAGTTCGATGCACTGCTGCTGGCCGAGTGGAACCGTGCGCGGCGTAGTGGCAGCGAGCTGGGCCTGCTGCTGGTGGACATCGATCACTTCAAGGCGTTCAACGACCAGCACGGCCATCCCGCCGGGGATCGTTGCCTGCAGGCCGTGGCCGCGGTGTTGAAGGCCATTGCCGGTCGCGGCGGCGACAGTGTTGCCCGTTATGGCGGTGAAGAGTTCGCGGTGATCGTGCCGGCAAGCCCGCTGTCCGGTGTGCTGGCACTGGCCGAACGCCTGCGCGAGGCGGTGGAAGTGCTTCCGTTGCCGGAGGGACGGGTCAGCATCAGCGTTGGTGTGGGCTACCTGCATCCGCCGGCGCTGGCCAGCGCTGATCAGCTGCTGGCCGATGCTGACGCCGGCCTGTATGCCGCCAAGCGTGCCGGCCGCAACCGGGTGGTCCTGCATGCGCATGTGCTTGATGACGAAGGCAGCGCACATGGCACGATCGACTGCTGAATGCCGTGGATCCGCATCCCTGCGCTGGGTCAGCGTTGCCGCTGCCAGCCGGCCGGGTCGAGCAGCCTCAGCCCGACCGGTGACAACGAGCGTTGCCGCAACGGCAGGTTTGCCGTCTGCACGGCCAGCGCACAGCGCGCCAGTTGCTGGCGCAACGGTGCCAGCGTGTCATCTTCGCGCGGGCGTGCATGCCGCCACTGGGCGATGCGCAGCAGGCAGACCAGCAGGTCCAGTTCGCTGGCCGCGATGAACGGTGAGCCGGCGGGCAACAGGTCGATCGGGGCGGTGGGCGTGGCCAGCAGCGGCAGCAGGCCGACGAACGCGTCGCAGCCTTCGGGATCAATACCGAGGCTGCTCAGCTGGGCGAGTCCATCGGCCTGTTGATCAGGATCGTGCAGCTGGCGTATCGCCGCCAGCAGTGCCTGTTCGCCACGGCCGAACTGGCGGCCGAAGGCGCGGTAGTTGACGCGGGTGGGAAACAACGGGGAACGGGAGGCCATGGTTGCTAGGGCTGTGGGTCGCGGGTTTCCACCAGCACGGGACAGGGCGCGTGGTCGATGGTCCATTGCCCGATCGAGGGTTCGAACAGGCGTTCCAGGCGGGACAGATGGCGGTGGCCGATCACGATCAGGTCGCATTGCAGGCGCCGGGCCTGGTCGCTGATCACTTCGCCGGGGTCACCTGAAGGAATCTGGGCGATGGCATCGACGCCGCGTTCGCGCAGCTCGGCCAGTGCCTCGGCAAGTATCGCTTCGGCCCTCGAGCGCTGGCGCGCGGCTTCGGGGTACTCGACGCGGTCGGCGTCGCTGGCGTCGGCGGCCAGCGCGTACTCGGGGTCGAGCACGCACAGCAGGTGCAGGCGGCTGCGGGGGCCGGCAACGGCGGCGGCCAGGTCCAGCACGCGTGCGTGCTGGGGGCCACCGTCGAGGGCGACCAGCAGGGTAGTGAACATGGATGTCTCCTTTGCAGGCCAGGGATGGTCGCCGATGTCACCGCGCGCACCCATGCCGTGCGCGGCAGTCAATGAATGCATCAAACGCACTTCATGCCAGTGGCGATTGTCGTAGAGTCATCTGGTTTACTGGAGACTGTCATGCCCCTGCCGGACCTGAACCTGTTGTTGGCACTGGACGTGCTGATCGACGAATGCAGCGTGGCCGCCGCCGCGCGGCGGATGAACCTGAGCGCGCCGGCGATGAGCCGTACCCTGGGCCGGATCCGGACCGCGCTTGGCGACCCGGTATTGGTGCGCGCCGGCCGTGGGCTGGCTCCCACCCCGCGGGCACTGGAACTGCGCGAGCAGGTCCGTGATGTCATCGAGCAGGCGCACCGCGTGTTCAATGCCGGCCGTGAAGTGGACATGGCAACCCTGGAGCGGACCTTCAGCGTGCGCGCCAACGACGTGTTCATCGGCAGCTATGGAGGGCGGCTGCGCGAGGTGTTCCGCCAGCAGGCACCTGGCTGCATGCTGCGCTTCGTACCCGAGGGCGATACCGATGACGATGCGATGGTGCAGGGGCGGATCGACCTGTACATCAGCACTGCCGGCAAGCACAGCCCGGAAACCAAGGTGCAGCACCTGTTCACCACCTCGCTGCTGGGTGCGGCGCGCGCCGACCATCCCTTGTTCGATGGTGATATCAGTGCCGAACGTTTCGCCGCCTGCGACCACATCGCGGTGTCCCGGCGCGGCTTGGCGCACGGACCGATCGACGAGGAACTGGCAGCGCTGGGCCTGCAGCGGCGGGTGGCGGTGGTGATTCCCACCTTCCATGGCGCGATCTTCGCCGCTGCCGATTCGGATCTTGTGCTGCCGCAGATGCCGAGCGTGATGCTCGATCGCATCGCCCATATGGGCCTGCCGCTGCGCATGTTCCCGTTGCCAGTACCGGTGCGCACCGTGGCGCTGGTGCAGGCCTGGCACCCGCGGATGGACAACGATCCCGCCCACCAGTGGCTGCGGCGGGCGATCAAGAGCATGTGCGATTCGGTCGAGGCGGCTCGCCACTGATCGGCGGAAGGCGTGCGCCGGACGCACGCCTGGGATGCCGGTCACGCCATTTTTCGCAAGGTAACGGCTCCCTAGACTGCGCTCCCCGGAGTTTCACTGAGCGCATTCCAATGACCCCCAACATGCCGTGTACTGCACGGATCGGTGCCCGGCGATGAGTACGCCGGCCGCTGCTGTTCCGGCCGCCGCAGCGCCCCGTCCCGCCGCCGCCCCCGGGCTCGACCGCCGCGTCCTGGTCGGCTTGTGTGGCGTGCTGCTGGCGGTGCTGGTGTCGGGCTTCAACGAGAACATCACCAAGGTCGCCCTGGCCGACATCCGCGGTGCGATGGGTTTCAGCGTCGATGACGGCAGCTGGATTGTTGCCCTGTACAGCGCGATGTCGGTCAGCGCGATGGCCTTCGCTCCGTGGTGCGCCGCCACCTTCTCGCTGCGCCGTTTCGCGCTGGCGATGATCGGTGGCTTCATGGTGCTGGGTGTGCTGTGCCCGCTTGCCCCGAACCTGCAGATTTTCCTGCTGCTGCGCGCGCTGCAGGGTCTGTGCGGTGGCGCGCTGCCGCCGCTGCTGATGAGCGTGGCGCTGCGCTTCCTGCCGCCGGGCATCAAGCTGTATGGCCTGGCCGGCTATGCGCTGACGGCGACGTTCGGCCCGAGCATGGGCACGCCGCTGGCCGCGTTCTGGGTCGAGCAGGTGGGCTGGCACTGGGCGTTCTGGCAGATCGTGCCGTACTGCCTGGCCGCCATGGCGATGGTCAGCTGGGGCCTGCCACAGGACCCGCTGCGGCTGGAGCGCTTCGCCCAGTTCGACGGCGTGGGCCTGGCGCTGGGCCTGCCGGCGCTGGTGCTGCTGGTGCTGGGCCTGGTGCAGGGCCCGCGCCTGAACTGGTTCGACTCGCCGATGATCACCCTGATGATCGTTGGCGGTGCCGGCTTGATGGTGCTGTTCATGATCAATGAATGGTTCCATCCGCTGCCATTCTTCAAGCTGCAGCTACTGGCCAACCGCAACCTCAGCTACTCGCTGGTGACGCTGGGTGGCGTGCTGTTCGTGCTGCTGGCGGTAATCTCGATCCCGTCCGGCTTTCTGGCCAGCGTGCAGGGCTACCGGCCGTTGCAGACCGCGCCGATGCTGCTGTGGGTGGCGTTGCCACAGGCGATCGCGCTGCCGCTGGTGGCGGCGTTGTTGAACGTTCGCGCGGTGGATTGCCGCTGGGTGCAGGCCACGGGCCTGGCGATGCTGGCGCTGGCGTGCTGGTTGGGCTCGCATCTGGATGTGGCCTGGATCCGCGACAACTTCCTGTGGGTGCAGCTGCTGCAGGTATTTGCCCAGCCGATGGCGGTACTGCCGCTGCTGATGCTGGCGACCAACGGCCTGCCACCGCAGGACGGCCCGTTTGCCTCGGCGTGGTTCAACACGGTCAAGGGCTTCGCTGCAGTGCTCGCCAGCGGCGTGCTTGATGCCGTCGCCCAGGGCCGCCGTCATTTCCATTCCACCGTGCTGGTCGACCGCCTTGGCGAGCAACCGTGGCTGGCCGAGGGCCCGCAGCTGGACGCGCGCCTGCATGCACAGGTACAGGCGCTGACCTCGGCCGACCTGTACTGGGTGGTCGCGCTGGTCGCGCTGGCCTTCATTCCCCTCATTGCCTGGATGCCCACCCGCATCCATCCGCCACGTGCCGTGGCCTGAACCTTTCGCAGGAACCCCCTCATGACGATCAATAGAACCACTCTCCACACCGGCCTGGGCCTGGGAGTGCTGGCCCTGGCCATCGGCGCCTGGCTGCTGCTGCGCGATGGCAGCCACCAGGCCACCAACAACGCGTACGTGGTGGCTGATTACACGTTGGTCGCGCCGAAGATTCCCGGCTTTGTCAGTGCCGTGGAGGTGGAGGACAACCAGTCGGTGAAGGCCGGCGACGTGCTTGCCCGCATTGACGACCGCGACTACCAGGTAGCACTGCAGGCGGCCCGTGCCGACCTGGCCAATGCCCGTGCACAGCTTGCCAACGCGCAGGCCGCGCTGGCCCAGCAGGACTCGCTGATCGAACAGGCCAGGGCCAGCGTCGATGTCAGCCGTTCCGAATTGACCTTGGCCAGTGCCGACCAGCAGCGTTACCGCGAACTGGCCCGTGACGGCGCCGGTACCGTACAGAACGCACAGCAGGCGCAATCGAAGCAGGCCGTGGCCAGTGCGCATCTGCAGCAGGGCCAGGCCGCGCTGTCGACCGCACGCCAGCGCACCGACATCCTCAGCGCGGGCGTGCAGGCCGCGCAGGCTGCGGTGCAACGCGCAGAAGCGGCGCAGGCGCGCGCCGAACTGGATCTGTCGCACACCGTGCTGCGTGCACCGATCGATGGCGTGGTCGGTCGTCGCGCAGTGCGCGTGGGTGCCTACCTGACCCCGGGTACGCCGGTGGCTGCGGTGGTGCCGCTGAAGCGCGCCTTCGTGGTCGCCAACTTCCAGGAAACGCAGATGACCCGCATGCAGGCCGGCCAGCAGGTCGAACTGAAGGTGGACGTGTTCCCGGGCAAGCCGCTGCGCGGGCACATCGACAGCATCGCACCGGCGACCGGCGTCACCTTCGCCGCAGTAGCGCCGGAAAACGCCACCGGCAACTTCACCAAGGTGGTGCAGCGTATTCCGGTGAAGATCGTGCTGGAGCCGGGCCAGCCGCTGCTGGAGCAGCTGCGTGCCGGCATGTCGGTGGAAGCCAGCGTTGACCTGGGGAGCGGCACGCGTGCGCAGAGTGCGCAGCGCGAACAGGGCCACAAAGGCGAGGAGGGTGCATGAGCGCGGTCACCGTGTTCCGCACCTTCGTTGCGGCCAGCGTGTGCACGGTCCTGGCTGCCTGCACGATGGGGCCGGACTTCGTGCGCCCGCAGGCGGAACTGCCCAGCGACTGGCAGGGTGAGGCCGTCGCCGGCAACGCCATCGACCAGGACGCGGCCTGGTGGGCCGGCTTCGATGATCCACTGCTGGGCCAGCTGGCCAGCCAGGTGCTGGCGGCCAACCTGGACCTGCAGCTGGCGGCCAACCGCGTGCAGCAGAGCCGCGCCGCACGCGGCATCACTGCCGCTGATCGCCTGCCCAGCGTCAGCGCGAGCGCCAGTGGCGTGCGCGCACGCAACAGCGAAGTGGGCCTGAATGATCCATCCGGTAATGGCGGCCGTGATGACTATGGGCTGTTCCAGACCGGTATCGGCCTGAGCTGGGAACTGGACCTGTGGGGGCGCGTGCGCCGACAGGTGGAAGCGGCCGATGCACGCGTGCAGATGGCGGAGGAGGATGCACGCGCGGTGCGCATTGCGCTGCTGGCGGAAACCGCGCGTGACTACCTGCAGCTGCGTGCGACACGGCAGCTGCTGTCGATCACCGAGGACAACCTCAGCATCGCCCTCGACATGAAGCGCCTGACCGAGGCACGCCAGCAGCAGGGCGTTGCCAGCACGCTGCAGGTGTCCAGCGCGTCCGCGCAGGTGGCATCGCTGCAGGCACGCATCGCGCCGCTGCGGCATCGTGAATCGCAGTTGCGCAATGCGCTGGCGTTCCTGCTGGCCCAGCCGCCGCAGGCGCTGGACGCGCAGCTGCAGGATGCACGCCGTGACTGGCCAGCGTTGCCGACCGTAGCGGTGGGGCTGCCCAGTGAACTGGCCGAGCGTCGCCCGGACATCCGTCGTGCCGAAGCGGCACTGCATGCGGCAACGGCCGGCATCGGCGTGGCCAAGGCCAGTTTCCTGCCGCGCATCACCTTGAATGGCGACGCTGGCTTCCAGGCCAAACAGCTGGATGATCTGGACGGCTGGAACGCGCACCGCTTCAGCATGGGGCCGTCGATCAGCGTGCCGATCTTCCAGGGCGGCCGGTTGAAGGCCAACTTGGCGCTGAGCAAGCTGCAGCAGCAACAGTCGTCGCTGCAGTTCCGCCGCACCGTGCTGCAGGCCTGGCATGAAGTGGACGACGCCATTGATGGCTACAGTGCCGAGCAGCAGCGCACGGTGCAGCTGCACGTGGCGGTGGATGAGAGCGAGACCGCACTGGGTACGGCGCGTCGGCAGTACCAGGCCGGTGTGGTCGACATGCTGGATGTGCTGACCACCCAGCGCATTGCGCTGGACAACCAGGCCGCGCTGGCCAAAAGCCAGGCCACCGCCGCGATCGCGCGGGTGGAGCTGTACCGCGCGCTGGGCGGTGGCTGGTAGGGAAATGGAAACGCCGGGCCATGCCCGGCGGTTCGTCGGTAGTTGCCGACCTTGGTTGGCAGCTTTTTTCAGAAGCGCCAATCAAGGTTGGCATCTACCAGAGCATGGCCTCAACGCACGTCGCGCAGCTCCCAGTGGCTGCCGGCGAGCAGGCGCAGGCGTTGCTTGAACACGTCACTGTCGATGCGGGTGGTGGCGACCAGGTTGATGCGCAGGTCCTTCTGCTCACCGGTCACGGTGGCCTCCGGATCGGTCACGCCCCACTGCGGTTCCACCGCATCCGGGTCGGGCTGCTTGGCTTTCCAGCGCTCGAACAGCGTGCCGCTGCGCAGGGCATCCTGCAGTTCTTCGGCGAAGCCGGCCGCACCCTGCGAATGGAAGGACAGGTCGGGGTCGTTACCGCGGGCCTTGGACGGGTCGGGCAGGCTGATGTGGTACTGCGCAGGCATGGAGTTCTCCTTGAAGTGTGGAAAGGCTGGCACAGTCGCGGTGGAATCGATGTGCAGATACCAGCCTGCGTTGGCCCTCATTCAAACCGATGCGGCCCATCGGCGAAGCCCACGGTGACCGCGCCCTTGCCGACGTTGACCATGCCGGTCAGGCTCATCACCGATTCGTACACGGTCACGCCATGGGTGGCGCAGATTTCCTTCAGCTGCGCGTAGCCGGGCAGGGTGCGCAGCTCGTCCAGCTCGCCGCCGTAGCTGACGCACACCGTGGGTGTCATCAGCCCGGCGCGCACGCGCTGGCCGACCACCGCGAACAGCTTCTGCACGGCGTTGTCGAAGCCCTTGATCTTGGCCACCGGCCCGGTCTCGCCGCGGTAGCCATGCAGCACCGGCTTGATGTCCAGCGCGCTGCCCAGTGCGGCGCTGAGCAGGCCGACACTACGGTCGCCCTTGTGCCGCGCACGCGCGCGCATGTAGTACAGGTCACGGGTGACCATGTAGCCGTGTACGTTGCCAGCCAGTTCCTCCAGCCGCTCGCGGATCTGCTGCACGCTGGCGTTGCTGTCGCGCAGGCGCACCGCTTCCACCGCCGTCACCGCCTGGGCGGCGAACAGGTTCTGGGTGTCGAGCACGCGCAGCGCGAACGGCGAGTTGTAGCCGGCCGCCTGACGCACCGGCTTGTAGTCGTTGAGGATGGCGAAACTGGCCTGCAGCGCGTTGTCGTGGATCGGGCTACGGGTCTTGGTGATGGTCATGCAGAACACGTGGTCGTAATCGATCACCAGCTGCTGCAGGAACAGGTCGCGGATCTGGTTGACGCTGAAGGGAATGGTCTCCGCTTCAGCACCGTGCTCGGCCACATGCGCATGCAGGAAGCTCAGCGTAGCCTGCTCATCGCGGTGATCGGCCAGCACCGCTTCGCCGATCCGTACGGTGATCGGCAGCAGCACGATGTTGTGTTCGGCAATGAAGGCCTGCGGCAGGTCGCAGGCCGAGTCGACGACGATTCCGATGCGCATCCGCGGCTCCCCCTCCAGGGCGGTTGTAGGTTCGGAAACGTGAAATCTATCTCAAATCCCAGCCAGGCGCGCGAGGGAAACGCGCCACGCCCTGTTCAGCGACTGCGCTGCACCGCCACCGGCAGGCTGGCCAGGCGCTGCCATTCGGGCTGCTGCAGCAGGCCAGGATCGGCCAGAACCGCGGCCATCAGCGGGTGGGCGTCGTTGCCCCAGAACAGTTCCCCGTCGATGGCCAGGGTCGGCACACCGAACACGCCGGCGCTGATCGCGGCCTCGGTATTGCGCCGCAACTGCTCCTTGACCGCCGGTTCGGCGATGGCCGTGGCGACATCATCGATGCCCAGCCGGGTGCCGGGCTCGCGCAGCGCCTCGGCGCTGTCGGCGGCATTGCCGTCGCGCCAGATCCAGTCGAACAGCACGTCCACCGCCTGCGCGCTGGCGCCGGCGGCCAGGCACAGGCGCAGGGCGGACAACGGGTTGAACGGATGACCCGGCGGGAAGCGCAGCGGCGTGCCCTCGGCCTGCGCGGTCCACAGCAGCTGGCGGTAGATGAAGCGCCGCTTGGCCGGAATCTCCGCAGGTCCGAGGTTGCCCAGGTGGTGCAGCACCGCACCGAAGGCGATCGGCACGGTCTGGATCTGCGCGAACTGCGGCAGCTGCTTCAGCTTCTGCCAATGCAGGTAGGAATAGGGCGAGATGAAATCGAAATACCAGCGCAGTGTGGCCATCGGTGTGTCCTCGTGTGCGGTCAGGGCTGCGCGTTGCGCTGCAGGTAGCGGTCGCGCAGTTCGGTCTGCCGTGAGCGCATCGGCATTGCACGACCACCCAGCCAGACCTGCTCTGCATAGTGCGCCACGTCCAGCGGGTCGCCTTCCCACAGCACCAGGTCGGCACGCTTGCCGGGTTCGATGCTGCCAATCTGGTCGGCCACGCCGAACGCCTGCGCCGGTACCCGGGTCAGGCCGGCCAGGCCATCGGCCCAGGGCAGGCCATTGGCCACCGCATTGCCGGCCAGCTGGCGCATCTTGCGTGCGTTGTGGCTGGCGTCGCCGCGCTGCACGAAGGAGACCGCTACGCCGGCACGCTGCAGGCGCGCAGCGTTTTCCAGGGTGGCACCGATCTGGTCGAAGCTGGCGGGCAGATTGGACAGTACGTCGACGAACACCGGCACGTGCGCAGCGGCCAGTTCCGGGGCCACCTGCCAGGCTTCGCTGGCGCCGGAGATGGCGATCTTCACTTTCTCGCGGGCGGCCCAGCGCAGCAGCTGGCGGATGTCGGCGGCACGGTCCACTTCCACCACGATGCGGCCCTGGCCGGCCAGGTAACGGCTGAGCGTGCGGCGCCCGGCGGGGGTCAGCAATGCATGCGGCGAGTCCGCAGCCACTTGGCCACGCGCCTCGTCGATCATCTGCTGCAGCAGCATCCACTGTGCGGCGCGCGAATGACCGGTCAGTTCTGAGGCCGCTGCGCCGATGCGCAGGAACAGCGCGCGCGGACCGATCGGGTCGATGCTGCCATCCAGCCGCATCACGCCGCCCTGGCCCGCCACGAAGCCACCGCCGGTGGCTGCCCCCAACGCAGTGAAGCCGATGCCTTCCAGCCGCGTGACCGGAATCAGCACTGAGGCCGGGTTGTAGGCGAGGGTGACGTCGAATTCCGGCCGCAGCGGTTGCTCGCCGATCTTCAGCGAACTGTCCACCGTGCTCGATTCACCGGAAACTTCTTCGATGCCGGTCTCGGTGATGCCGCCGAACAGTGCAGGCGTCAGTGGGCGGCCATTGGCCTCGACCACGGTGGCGCCGACCGGTGCCGACAGGCCGTTGCCCACCGCGCGGATGACGCCACCCTGCACCAGCACATCGGTATTCTGCAGGCTGCCGCGCGCGCTGGCGGTATGCACCGTCGCGTTGCGCACCAACAGGTCCTGCGCCGAGGCTGCGGTTGTCATCAACAACAGCGCAACCAAGGTAGCGCCGGGCCATACCCGGCGGCGCTTGTTCAACACGCCCATCAGCGCACCTCCTGGCCAAGCTGGAAATCGGAACGCGGCGTTGCTTGCGGCGCGTTGCGGTCGTACAGGCGTCGGCCATCGACGAAGACCTGCTCGGCCAGTGCGTACGAACTGAAGGGATTTCCATTCCACACCACCACGTCGGCCATCTTGCCGGCCTCCAGGCTGCCGGTCTGGCCTTCGATGCCCAGCGCCTTGGCGGCGTTGGCGGTCATCCAGGTGATGGCACGTTCGGGCGTGATCTCCGGCATGCGTGCGCGTCGCGCGGAGGCCATCACCTTGGCGGCTTCCTGGTTCAGGCGCTGGATGCCCTCGGGTGAATCGGAGTGGACGATGGCGCAGCTGTTTTTCGGGCGGTCGACCAGCGCGATGTTCTCCGGGATACCGTCGAAGGCTTCCATCTTGAAGCCCCACCAGTCGGCCCACAGCGCACCGCAGACGCCGTCGGCAGCCAGCCGGTCGGCCAGCTTGTAGGCCTCCACGCCGTGGTGGAACGCAGCGACCTTGAAACCGAACTCCTTGGCCAGGTCGAGCATGGTGGCCATCTCGTCGGCGCGGTAGCAGTGGATGTGCACGCGGATGTCGCCTTCGATGGCGCCGGCCAGCGTGTCCAGCTTGAGATCGCGCTTGCCGCCGGCATCACCGGCACTGTCGCCCTTATCACTGCCGAACCAGCCCTTGCGCTTGGCCGGCTTGGGCTTGTTCTTGGCGATGTAGTCGGCCGCATCGATGAAGGCGGCGCGATAGCCGGCCACGTTGCCCATCCGCGTGGCCGGGGTCACGCCCTTGCCTTCGCCGTAGACCCGTTTCGGGTTCTCGCCGCAGGCCATCTTCAACCCCCACGGCGCACCGGGGAATTTCATGGCCTGGTAGGTGATGGCCGGGACGTTCTTCAGGGTCACGCCACGGCCACCCACCAGGTTCGCCGAACCCGGCAGCACCTGCATGCTGGTCACGCCACCGGCCAGTGCGGTGGCGAAGCCGGGGTCCTGCGGCCACACCGAGTGTTCGGCCCAGACGTTGGCGGTGACCGGTGCGGTCATCTCGTTGCCGTCGCTGTGCGCGCCAACCCCGGGGCTGGGGTACACACCCAGATGCGAGTGCACGTCGATCAGGCCCGGGGTCACCCACTTGCCCTGCGCGTCGATGCGGGTGATGCCGGCGTCGGCCTGCAGCTGGCGGCCCACGGCGACGATGCGGCCATCGCGCAGCAGCACGTCAGCGTTTTCCAGCCGCTGGCCGGTGCCGGTCAGCACGGTGGCGTTCTGGATCAGCACTGGCGCATCGGGATGGGCCTGGTAGGTGCTGGGGTAGGGATCGGCGACGAAGCGCGAGGCGCCCACTGCCGGTGCCGTGCTCAATGAAAGCAGCGCCAATGCCACCCCGGCGTGCAACAACGTCGATGCCATGCAGTTCCCCTCGCGGCGTAGTCCAGCCGCCGACGCTAGCCGGGCGGTGGCGTGCTTGCCAAGTGACCTTCTTCACATGGTGGCATGCGGCTGCTCGACGGCATCGCCCGGCTGGCCGAAAATAGCCGGTCCCCCGCCGTACCGGACCGTCCATGAAGAGCAAGCAGGAAATCGTCGACAACTGGCTGCCGCGCTATACCGGCGTACCGCTGGACCAGTTCGGCCAGCACATCCTGCTGACCAACTTCGGTGGATACCTGCATACGTTCTCGGAGCTGACCGGTGCGCCGGTCATCGGCCTGGACCGGCCGATGGCCAGTGCCACCATCGATGGCATCACCATGATCAACTTCGGCATGGGCAGCCCCAACGCCGCGATCATCATGGACCTGCTGTCGGCGGTGATGCCCAAGGCGGTGCTGTTCCTGGGCAAGTGCGGGGGCCTCAAGCGCAAGAACCAGCTGGGCGACCTGGTGCTGCCGATCGCGGCGATCCGCGGCGAGGGCACCTCGGGCGACTACCTGCCGCCGGAAGTACCGGCGCTGCCGGCCTTCGCGCTGCAGCGTGCGGTTTCGACCATGATCCGCGACCTCGGCCACGATTACTGGACCGGCACCGTCTACACCACCAACCGCCGGGTCTGGGAGCACGACGAGGCCTTCAAGGAGCGGCTGCGGGCAATGCGCTGCATGGCCATCGACATGGAAACGGCTACGGTGTTCGCCGCCGGCTTCGCCAACCACATCCCCAGCGGCGCGCTGCTGCTGGTTTCGGACCAGCCGATGATCCCGGACGGGGTCAAGACCGAGGCCTCCGATGCCAAGGTCAGCTCCCAGTTCGTGGAAAACCATATCCAGATTGGCATCGAGGCGCTTAAGCTTATCCGGCGCAACGGCAAGTCGGTCCGCCACCTGCGCTTCGACGAATGATGATGAAGGCCGGGCGCGGGGCGTCCGGGCCTGGGAGTAGGTAATGGACGTTGCCGCGCAAGTGGTGGAATTCTGGAAGGAGGCGGGCCCTGCGAAGTGGTTCGCCCGCGACGACGCGTTCGACGCGCAGTTCCGCCAGTTGTTTCTGGATGAGCATTTCGCAGCGGCGTCGCGCGCGCGCGAACATTGGCTGGGCAGTGCCGAAGGGGCGCTGGCCCTGATGCTGCTGCTGGACCAGTTTCCGCGCAACTGCTTCCGTGGTACCGCGCATTCCTATGCGACCGACGGCCTGGCGCGGCACTACGCCACGCGTGCCATCGAGGAAGGCCTGGACCTGCAGCTGGTGCCCAAGCTGCGCGCCTTCATCTACCTGCCGTTCGAACATTCCGAGGATCCGCTGGACCAGGACCGCTCGGTGGCGATGTTCGACGTGCTGGGTGACAAGGAATACCTGCAGTACGCCGAACTGCACCGCGACATCATCCGCCGCTTCGGCCGCTTCCCGCACCGCAACGCGGTGATTGGCCGCATTCCGACGCCGGAAGAACTGGACTACCTCGCCGAAGGCGGGTTTGCCGGATAAGAAAAAGGGGACGGAGGGGATCAAGTCGTTTGAGGCCCAAACGACTTGATCCCCTCCGTCCCCTTTTTCAGTGCCGATCAGTACTTCGGCACGCCGTTGTCCACGTCTTCCGACCAGGCGTTGATGCCGCCGGTGACGTTGAACACCTTGGTGAAGCCCAGCGCGCGGAACTGCTCGGCCGCCTGTGCGCTGCGGCCGCCGTGGTGGCACATGAAGGCCAGCGCGGTGTCCTTGGGCAGGGCTTCCAGCTCGGCGCGGCCGTTGCCGTCGAAACTCTTGAACGGCACGCCGACCGCGGCGATGGCGCGCTCATCGGCCGGGCGCACGTCCACCAGGGTGATGTTGCCGGCACGCACCAGGTCGTCGGCATCACGCACGCTGATTTCCTGCACCGGCTTGGGCGCGTTCGGGTTGTCGATCGCCAGGCCCTTGCCGCGGATGTCGTCCACCCAGTCGATGGTGATGCCATTGGCGCGACGGGCGCTGGCCAGGTCGAACTGCACGCGCAGGCCGTTGGATTCGGCGGCAATCGCGCCTTCGTCGTGCGGGGCCAGCTGGAAGTTCGGCTGGAAGCCGGCGTCGATGCTCAGCTGCAGGGCGGCGCCCGGGGCGTCGGCCAGCGCGCCCTTGAGCATTTCCACGGCGGCCGGGGTGACGGTGATGTTCGGCGGGGTGCGGTCCGGCGCGGCCAGGCCGAGCATGCTGCTCAGCTCGCCGCTGGCGGCCATCTGCAGCACGATGTCGCTGCCGCCGACCAGTTCGCCGTCGATGTACAGCTGCGGGATGGTCGGCCAGTCGCCATAGGCCTTGATGCCTTCACGGATTTCCTGGTCGGCCAGCACGTTGACATGGGCGAACTCGATGCCCAGGTCCTGCAGGGCGCCCACGGCCTTGGCCGAGAAACCACACTGCGGCATCGACGGCTGGCCCTTCATGAACAGCACGACGCGGTTGTCGTTGAGAATGGTTTCGATGCGCGAACGCAGGGCGGGATCGAGGGACATGGACGTCTGGGTTCCGGGAATTCGAATCGTCAATTCTAACCCCCATGGCATCATGGGGGATGAGCAGCGAAGGAACATTGCATCGCATCCCGGCCCGCCCCTGGCGCTGGCTGCCCTGGCTGGTGGCGTCGCAGATGGTCGTGATCCTGGCCTGGGTGCTGGCCGGCTGGCAGTGGGGACTGCCGCTGCTGGTGGCCAGCCATGCGTTGTTCATGGTGCCGGTGTTCCTGCCCAACAGCTGTTTCTATGCGCCCGTGCTGGCCCGGTTACCGAAGGCCGGAAACACGGTGTGGCTGACCATCGATGACGGCCCCAGCCAGGAAACTGGTGCCGTGCTCGACCTGCTGGACCGCCACCAGGCGCGTGCGACCTTCTTTCTGGTGGGGGCGCGCGCGCTGGCGCAGCCGGAACTGGTGCAGGAGATCCTGCGCCGCGGGCATGACCTGGGAAACCACAGCCTCAGCCACCCGCAGGCCCGCTTCTGGCGGCTTGGCCCGGCCGCGATGCATGCCGAGATCGAGGGCTGCCAGCACGCATTGCAGGCGCTGAGTGGCCAGCCGGTGCGCTGGTACCGCTCGGTGGTGGGCATGACCAACCCGTTCGTGGCGCCGGTGCTGCAGCGGTTGGGACTGGTCCGGGTGGGCTGGAGCGCGCGCGGCTACGACGGGGTCGACTGCACGCCGGACGGCGTGCTGGCACGGCTGCTGCCTGACCTGCGCCCGGGTGCCATCGTGCTGCTGCATGAAGGTGCGGCGCACGGCCACAACCTGGAGATCATCGAGCGCGTGCTGCAGGCGCTGGATGAGCGTGGGTTGAAGGCCGAACTGCCGGCCGGATAACCGGTAGCGCCGGGCCACACCCGGCGAGCGCAGCGGCATGGATGGAATCCGCCGGGCATGGCGCGGCGCTAGCGGATGCGGTGCGCCACCAGCAGCCAGCTGTTGAAGGGGGTACGCCCGTGCAGCGGCCGGGGGGCCGTCACCTGCAATCCGGCTTCGGTCAGCGTCGCCTGCAGCACCTTTGGATCGGGGTAGTGGCACGGTCGCGTGCCCATCCAGCCAACCAGCCAGGCCAACCGGTCGGCCACCCGGGTGGTGCGGTCGCGGCCATCGCCGGTGGCCAGCGGCGTCCGCAGCAGCAGGCGGCCACCGGGGGCCACCCGCGCACTGGCCGCGCGCAGCAGCACCTGTTGCGGACCTGCGTCCAGATACTGCAGTACGTCCAGCAGCAATACGTGCCCGGCCCGTGCCGGCAGCGGCGCCTGCAGGTCCAGGCAGTCGAAGTGCACATCGTGCAGATCGGCGGCAGCGCGCCGGGCGCGCGTGATCTTGGCGGCATCCACGTCTACGCCCAGATAGCGTTGGGTACCGCCACGCTGGCGCAGCACGTGGGCCAACAGGCCCAGTCCGCAGCCCAGGTCCAGTAGCGGCTGCCCGTCGTCAGGCAGGTGCTGCAACACGCCGTCGTACAGGGGGTCGCTGCCGAGTTTGCTGCGGGCGTAGTAGTAGTCGCGGCGGTTGCCCCAGGCCTGCGCTGGACGGAATGCCTCGGCGATCAAGCGAGACTGCGCGCTCGTCAGAGGAGTGCAGGGCAGCGGCGTGCCAGTCCGTGGCATGCCGTCCATCGCTTCAGTCCGTGCCGCCAAGCAGGTGCGCGGCCACCGGCAGTGCCCGCTCGCTCCACAGCGCATACATCCGCGCCGAGGGGTGCAGGCCGTCCTCGGCGATCATCGCCGGATCGGTGCCGCGGTCGCGGCTGATGTCGGTGATATCGACGAAGGCCACGCCCAGCCGGGTGCTGATCACCTCAGCGGCCGCATTGAACTCGTCGGTCTCGATCTCGACCGCGGCCAGGTCACGGCCACTGCCAGCACCGAACGGGGTGGTGCCCCAATCCGGGAAGGACAGCACCAGCACACGTTCGGCGCGGCCGGCAGCAAAGCCGATTGCCCGCTGCAGCAGCGCCTGGAACTGCAGGCGGTACTCGTCCAGCGGTCGGCCGCGGTACTGGTTGTTGACGCCGATCAGCAGGCTGACGAAATCGAACGGGCCCTGCGGTGCGGCTGCGTCGATGCCGGCGTCGAGCTCATCGGTGGTCCAGCCGGTGGTGGCGATGGTCTGTGGCTCGGCCAGGTCCACGCCCTGCGCGCGCAGGGCGGCGGCCAGCTGGTGCGGCCAGCGGCCTTCGACCGCCACCGCTTCACCGATCGTGTACGAATCGCCCAGCGCAAGGTAGGACAGCGCCACGGCTCAGGCCACCGAGCGGCGTGGCTTCAGCGGCACGACCTTGGTCGCGTCCTCGGCACGGCGGGCCAGCACGCGGTCGATGCGGGCAAACACATCGCGCATCGCCGAGGCTTCCGGCAGCAGGGTCACGCGGAAATGATGGCGGTAGGGCACGTTGAAGCTGGAGCCCGGCACCACCAGCACGCCTTCGTTATTCATCAGGTCCAGCGCGAAATTGTGGTCGTCGAAGCCCTTGGCGGCGGCACCGACCACGGCCGGGAATGCGTACAGCGCGCCGGCGGGCGCGACCAGCGACAGGTGTTCGCTGGCTTCGCAGGCCTCGATCACCGCGCGGCGGGTTTCATACAGGCGGCCACCGGGGGTGCACAGCTCGGAGATGGTGTCCGGGCCGTTCACCGCAGCATCGATGGCGTACTGGCCCGGCACGTTTGCGCACAGGCGCAGCGCACCGAGCAGGTCCAGTGCGGCGCGGAAGTCACCCAGGCGCGCATCGTCGCCGCTGAGGTGGGCCCAGCCCACGCGCCAGCCGCAGGCGCGGTGCACCTTGCTAAGGCCACTGAAGGTCAGGCACGGGTGGTCGCCGGCCAGCGGCGCGACCGGCTGGAACACCGCGTCGTCATACAGGATCTGGTCGTAGATCTCGTCGACCAGCAGCAGTAGGTTGTGGCGGCGCGCGATCTCGACCACGCGTTCCAGCAGCTCGCGCGGGTAGCTGGCGCCGCTGGGATTGTTCGGGTTGATCAGCACGATGGCGCGGGTGCGCGAGGACACCAGCGTCTCGATTTCGCTCGGGTCCGGCTGGAAGCCGTTCTCCGGCGCACAGCGGTAATACACCGGGCGGCCGTCATTGAGGATGGTCGAGGCCGACCACAGCGGATAGTCCGGCGAGGGCACCAGCACTTCATCGCCCGGGTTGAGCAGGGCGCGCAGCGACAGGTCGATCAGCTCGCTGACGCCGTTGCCGACGAACACGCGGTCCGGGTGTGCATCGGGCGCACCGCGACGGGCGTAGGCCGCGGCGATGGCTTCACGCGCTTCCGGCAGGCCCTGCTGGTGGGTATAGGGATCGGTACGGCCCATGTCATCGGCGATCGCGCGCTGCAGGTGTTCCGGTGCACGGAAGCCGAACGCACCAGGGTTGCCGATGTTGAGCTTGATCAGCTTGCGACCCTGCGCCTCCAGCTCCCGCGCTCGCCGAGCCAGTTCTCCGCGGATTTCATAGCGCACTTCGGAGAGGCGCTCGCGGATGACCAGGGGCTTGGGCGAGGGGGTGGACATGGGCGGTGGGCCGTCGAATGGCATGGGGATTCCATGGTAGCGGAATTGCTGCAGCGCATGGCAAGGCCCCAGGGCTTGCCGTTGTTGGGCTGGCGGGGCACTGGCACAGGTAGAATGGCGGCGATGACCCAGACTCCCGATTTTACCGCCCTGCAGACCATCGGCTGGCCCTGGCCGGGCCCGGCGCAGCAGGCCGAGTGGCAGGCAGTGATGGCCGCCCACCCGCAGGCCCGCCCGGCGCGGGTGATCGAACAGCACCGCACCCACTACGTGGTGGCCGATGGCCCGGATGCGGCGATCAAGGCCGAATCGCTGCCGGAATGGCAGCGCCCGCGCTTCCCCAGCCACGAACGGCCGGCGGTGGGCGACTGGGTGCTGCTGGATGGCATCCGCATCGTTGCCCTGCTGCCGCGGCGTACCGCGATCAAGCGTGGCGCGGCCGGCGAGCATTACCACCAGCAGGTGATCGCGAACTACCTGCGCGGAGGTAGGAGCGACGAGGCCACGAACGTCGCCTTCGCCGAGCAGTACGGCCGCAATCTCAGCCACTTCCGAACGGCCGTGACCTCCTGGGTCCTCGCCAGGGACCCGACCAAACTGCCCGGACTGTCGTACATGGTCGAGGATGGACCCGGCGATCACCACGTCGAACCAGAGGTCGAGACCATCATCGCGGACGTGCTGGAGGAGATCGGCGCCGACGCTACCATCACCACTCTGCATCGCCGCGTGATCCAACTCGTCGGCGCCGCCGGCCTGCGTTACCCTTCCCTGAACGTCATGCAGGATCGCCTCCGCAAGGCGCGGGCTGCGCCGAAA
>JAAIGE0100642885.1_pt1 | contig 72798 bp, 62 predicted proteins | sample 6487951 | NCBI WGS metagenome assembly JAAIGE01 (sample SAMN13974128, study PRJNA590717) | phyllosphere metagenome | biome: tomato field; feature: multiple bacterial spot infested tomato fields; material: tomato leaves; isolation source: leaves from tomato fields | host: Solanum lycopersicum ...
CACCAGCCTGCCGGATCGAACAGCGCCATGCGCGCCTCGCCCTGCGTGTAACGCAGCAGCGGCTCGGGCGCAGCGTCCAGCCATTCGTCCTCGTCCGGGGCCAGGATCGCCGTTTCCAGCAGTGGCCACAGCACCGCCAGGCCCTGGTTGTCGTACTGCATCGACATCATCGCGGCGAGGTCGTTCACCGTGAAATAGCGTGCATGTTCCACCCGTGCACCGAAGGCTTTCTGGGCCAGCAACGCGGTATCGGCATGCGCCATGCCCTCGGCCAACAGCACCTCTTCCAGTGCATCGGCCACGGCGGTGATCGTGGCCGCGTCGGTGCCGGTCAGCATGAACGGCACCACGCGCAGCCCTCCACCGGTCAGGGCAGCGTCGGCCTGGAAGGGCAGCGGCACGTCGCCATTGGCATCGGCGCCGAAGGCCAGCAGACGAGGGCCCTGGCTGCGGCCGGGTGCACGCATCTGGAGTTCTTCGAGGCGACGATGGATCGGCCAGCCGGGACGCAGCACTTCAGCCGGGTCGAAATGGGCGGCAGCGAACACCAGGTCCAGCTCACTGGCCTGCGGCACGAGTTTGGCCAGGTCGCGGCCCACGCGCTCGGCCAGTTCACCGGCCTGCTCGGCAGAGAGCGCCGCATGGAGGGGGGCTTGCCCATCGGCGAGCTCAAGGGCGAGGACGCCGTAGGCGTTCATGCCGGGGTCGGTTTTGCTCATGGTTTCACGGTTGGCCCATCACAGGGCGGCAGCTACACTTGGGACCATTATGCCTGCCGCCTCGTGCAGGCCATGTTGCAGACACCCCTCACCCTGCCAGGTATGTCCATGCCCAACGCCCGTCCCGTCGCCATCCTCGGTGGTGTTCGAATTCCGTTCTGCAGGCAGAACACCGCGTACTCGGACGTTGGCAACCTCGGCATGTCGGTGCGTACGCTCGGTGCCCTGGTGGAGCGCTTCGGCCTGCACGGCCAGCAGCTCGGCGAAGTGGCGATGGGCGCGGTCATCAAGCATTCCAGCGATTGGAACCTGGGCCGTGAAGCCACGCTGTCCTCGGGCCTGTCGCCGTTGACCCCGGGCATCACCCTGCAGCGCGCCTGCGGCACCTCGCTGGACAGCATCATCACCGTGGCCAACAAGATCGCCCTGGGGCAGATCGAATCGGGCATCGGCGGCGGCTCGGACACCACCTCCGACGTGCCGATCGTGTACGGCAAGAAGCTGCGTGCGCGCCTGCTGGCGGCCAACCGGGCCAAGAGCACCGGCGACAAGATCCGTGCGCTCACCGCCGGCTTCAAGTTCTCCGAACTGAAGCCCGAGTTCCCGGGCGTGGCCGAGCCGCGCACCGGCAAGAGCATGGGTGACCATTGCGAGGACATGGCCAAGGAATGGAACATCTCGCGCGACTCGCAGGACGAGTGGGCAGTGTCATCGCACAAGAAGCTGGCCGCGGCCTATGAGCGCGGTTTCTTCAGCGATCTGATCGCACCGTTCCGCGGCGTCGAGCGCGACAACATCCTGCGCGCCGACACCTCGCTGGAAAAGCTGGCGACGTTGAAGCCGGCGTTCGACAAGGTCTCCGGCCGTGGCACGCTGACCGCCGCCAACTCGACCCCGCTCACCGATGGCGCCGCCGCCGTGCTGCTGGCCAGCGAAGAGTGGGCACGTGCGCACGGCCATGAGCCGCAGGCCTACCTGCGCGACGCGCATGTCTCTGCCGTGGACTTCGTGCATGGCGAAGGCCTGCTGATGGCACCGACCGTGGCCGTGCCGGAGATGCTCAAGCGCAACGGCCTGACCCTGCAGGACTTCGACATCTACGAGATCCACGAAGCCTTCGCTGCACAGGTGCTGTGCACCCTGCGTGCGTGGGAGAGCGAGGATTACTGCCGCAACCGCCTGGGTCTGGATGCACCGATGGGCCGCATCGACCCGGACAAGATCAACCTGCTGGGCTCGTCGCTGGCCACCGGCCACCCGTTCGCCGCCACTGGCGCACGCGTGATCGCCACCGCGGCCAAGCAGCTGGCCGAACGTGGCGGCGGCCGTGCGCTGGTGTCGATCTGCACCGCCGGTGGCATGGGCGTGGTCGCGATCGTCGAACGCTGATCGTTGCGACCGCGTGCCAACCAAGGTTGGTGACTACCGGGAATGCGCGCTGGATCTGCTGTGGTAGATGCCGACCTTGGTCGGCCATGCGATGTCATCGTTCGGAAGATGTCAGAGCGCCAACCAGGGTTGGCGACTACCGGGTTCCACAGATGAAAACGCCGCCCAGTGGGCGGCGTTTTTTCTTGCTCTGGTGGGTGCCGACCATTGGCCGGCACGCTTCGGCAGGGATCATGGCAACCGCGGGTTGCCGAATTCGTCGCGCTCTTCGTTGGCGTCGTACACCGGCGGTTGCACCGCGATCGGCTGCTCTTCCACCGTGGCACGCAGCGGCGCCTCGGTGCCGCGCACCAGTTCCACGCTGTCCTCGCCACGCTGCAGGCGCAGCGCATTGGCAAGGCACTGCGCGGCCAGCGCGTGGTCGCCACGCTGTGCGAACAGTTCACCCAGTGCTTCCCAGGCCGGGGCACCGGCACCGGCGGCAATCGCCTCGTGCAGGAACGTATCGGCGGCATCCCACTGCTGCTGGGCCAGGGCCACGCGGCCCTGCGCCAGGCGAAGCGCGGCCGAGCTGTCATGCACGTTGCGCCAGCGCGCCAGATTGGCCTGGCGGGTGGCCAGGCGCTCGGCTGGGAGGCGGCCGTACAGCGCCACCAGCTCATCGTCCCAGCGCTGGTCCAGGGCGTGTTCCAACGCCAGCAGCGCCGGTTCGTCCCAGCTCAACGCAACCGCACGGCTGGCATACGCACCGACCACGTCCGGGGTCGGGCGCAGCGCCTTCGGCGTGGCTTCCCACTGCGCGGCCAGCGCATTGACATCGGCCGCTTCCAGCAGTGCCTGCGCGGCCAGGCGTGCTTCCAGTTCGCTGTTCGATTCGGCCGGCAGCACCTTGCTCTGGCGCAGCGCGCCGAGCTGGCCGTAAGCCTCGTGCGCGCGGCCGGCACGTGCCAGTGCCTCGGTACGCAGCCACAGGCCACGCGGCGGCAGCGGCTGGATCGCTGCCACGTCCAGCGCGTTGATCGCATCCACCGGCAGGTCGCGCGCCAGCAGCTGCTCGGCGCGCAGCAGCGCCTGCAGGGTGGTATCGCTTTCGCCCAGGCGCTGCAGCAGTGCTTCACCGGCGGGACCATCGGCACGCGCCTGCGCACTGCGCACGGCGTTGGCCAGCGCCACCGCGCTCACTTCCGGATCCTTCGCCGCGCCATCCAGCAGTTTTTCCGCGCGCTGCCACTGGCCATGCTCATAGGCCTGCAGGCCGTCGATCAGGCGCACCCGGCCCTGCTTGCGGCGGTAGCGGCCCCAGGCACGGAACGGTGCGGCGATCAGGCTCCACAGCAGCCACAGCACCAGCACGGCGACCACGGTCAGCAGGGCAACCTTCGGCAGGTTGCTGTGATAGTCGTAGCCGCCATAGCGCAGGGTCACTTCGCCGAAGCGGTTGAGGTCATCGGCGCCGAGCCATTGCGCGGCGACCACGCCGATGGCCACGGCCAGCAACAGCACGACCAGGGATTGCAGGGGTTTCATGCGGGATTACCTCCGGTCGGTCTGGGTGCGCAGTTGCTGCAGGGTGCTGCCAAGAACGGTGTTGCTGGCCTGCAGCGGAAGCTCGCGCAAGGCCTTCAGTTCAGCACGTTGCGCGCGCAGGGCCGGTGAATCCGGCCAACGCCGCTGTGCCCAGTGTTCCACGCGCGCCAATGCGGTATCGCGTCCGCTGCGGTCGCCACGTTCAATGGCCGCACGCGCCAGGGTCAGTTCCAGCTGCAGCGCATCGTCGGCGTTGTGGCGCTCGGCGGCAGTCAGTGGGCCGTTCTGGCGGCTCGGGGTGATGTCCACGAACGGTGCCAGCGTGGCCTGCCACCAGGGCCTGGCGGTCGCGGTGGCGCTGCCCGTCACCTGCGAAGGCAGGCCCTGCAATGCCTTGGCCAATGCATCCAGGCGCTGCAGCGACTGCACACGTGGGCCGGCGCCGAGCGTGTCCAGCGCTTCGCGCTCCTGCACCAGTGCCTGGCGCAGGTTCAGGCCATCACTGTCGGGCAGATCGGCCAGCGCGGTGGCAGCCTGCGCGTACAGACGACGCGCACCTTCCACATCGTCGGCGTAGTTCAGGCGCTGCGCGGCCTGGGTCAGCAGCAGCTCGGCCTCGTCGCGCTGCACCGCCTGCCGGCCCTGGTTGGCGCTGTCGGCCAGCTTGGCCAGATTTTCTTCCAGCAGCGCACTACGCTGTGAAAGGCCAAGCATCTCGTCGCGCAGCACGCGGTTGGTGGCGGCGGCATCCTGCAGGCGTTGGCTGGTCGCGCGCTGGTCGCGGCGCAGGGCATCCAGCGTGGCTTCCAGGCCCTGCAGCTGCACGGCGGTGGTCTGTGCCTGTGCGTCCTGTGCGTCCTGTTGCTCATGCCAGAAGCGCCAGCCGGCATAGCCACCCACGCCAAGCACGACCACGCCGGCCAGCGGCAGCAGCCAGCGCACCGGTCGACGGGGCGGGGAAACGGGCGGGGTCTCGTTCATCGGGCTTCCTTGTCGGCAAGTCGCCGGTGGGGTTCCGGCAGGCCGCGTTGTGCACAGCATCACTGTTGCCGACGACAGCGGCAAGCGTGATCCACGTCCCTGTTCAGGTCGCTGCCGGGACGGTGAGCGTGGCGTGTGCAGCGCTCACCAGCTGTGCACCGGCAGGGCCGGCGCTACGGCTGATGCGCTGCAGGCCCAGTGCCTGCGCCTGCTCGCCAAGCCGATCGCTGGCGACCACCACGCTGGCGTGGGCCTGCAGGCGTTGTTGCAACGCACGTGGAAGCTGTTGCCAGAAATGCTGCAGCGCTTCGCCACTGCTGACTGCCAGCACCCACGGATACGCTGAATGCGCCAATCGAGCCAGTGCGCGTGGCGACAGGCGCAGCAGGCGACGCTGGTAGACGTCGGCACGTTCGATGCTGACGCCGGCCGCCTGCAACTGCGCAGCGATCAGGCCGCGCCCGCCGGGGGCGGTCACCAGCCCGATGCGCAGGCCGCGTACGTCGGCCAGCACCGGCAGCGCCAGCAGGCCCTCGCTGTCCATCCGCTGCGGCGCATGTACCTCGTTGACCCCCTGCGCCTGCAGCGCACGCGCGGTGCCGTCGCCCACGGTCAGCCACGGGCTGCGCTGCGCGTCGGCCAGCGGCAGCAGGGACGCGGCCGCTGCCACTGCGGCCGGGCTGGTGAACACCACCCGATCGCAGTTCAGCGCGCGTTGCAGCTGGCGCACCACTGGCGTGCCATGCAGGCGCTGCAGCCGCCAGGGCGACAGCGCCAGCAGATGCCCGTCCAGCCCAGCAACGGCGCGGCGCAGCGCCGCATGCTGGCCCTGCGGCCGCAGCGAAATGAAGGTCCAGTCCGCGTCGGAACCGGCGGCGCCAGTGGGTATCGTATGGTCGGCCATTGCCTGCATTATGCGGGCCCTTCGTTGTCGTGGTCTCTGCTCCGATGTCCGTTGATGCTCTGACTTCCTCGCTGGCCGCCCTGCAGGACGTGCTGGACTGCATGCCGGCGGTCCGCGCCATGCAGATCCAGCTCGACGGCTATGCCGATGGCGTGCTGCGCATCACCGCGCCGCTGGCCGCCAACGTCAACGACAAGGGCAATGCCTTCGGTGGCAGCCTGGCCTCGGTGCTGACCCTGTCCGGCTGGGCGCTGGTCAGCCTGCGCCTGCGCCTGGCCGGCCACGATGCCGAGGTTTACGTGGCTGACAGCAACCTGCGCTACCTGGCGCCGGTCTACGAAGACCTGCACGCCCATGCCGAAGCGGCCGAGGCCACCGGCTGGGACGCCTTCCTGAACACCTTCCGCCAGCGCCGCAAGGCCCGTATCAGCATCGTCGCCATCCAACCCGGCGCCGACGGCAAGCCCGCCGCCGAGTTCAGTGGTCGCTTCGTAGCCTTCGCCAAAGGGTAGGATGGCAGGCTGACGTTCTGGGGAAACCACCGATGCGCCGCCTCATCCAGTTCCTGATGCTCTCCCTGCTGCTGGTCAGCGCCGTGGCTTCGGCCGACGATCTGAGCCGCAAGCAGCGCAAGCTGCTGGAAGAGACCCAGATCGCCTACGGCGCCACCATCCGCTGGGGCAGCATGGACGATGCCATTGGCTATCTGGACCCCAAGCTGCGCAAGGAAAAGCCGCCCACCGAGTTCGAGCTCAACCGCTACGCGCAGCTGCGCGTGTCGTCCTACCGCGAGCGCAGCAGCGCCGCGCTGGAAGGGGGCCTGGTCGAGCGCCGGGTCGAAATCGGGGTGATCAACCAGAACACCCAGGCCGAGCGCACCGTGGTGGTGGTCGAGCGCTGGCGCTGGGATGCCGAGGCCAAGCGCTGGTGGCAGACCGCTGGCCTGCCGGACCTGTGGAAGGGGCAGTGACGGGCCGCGTCCGGCTTGTGCGACAATCGGCGCCCGCTTAATCGACCCGTGACCTGAGTGAATTACGAAGAGTTGCTGGCCTTTGCAGGCCGAAACCCGATGCTGTCCGCGGCCCTGGTCGGCCTGACCGTGGCCATCATCGTCACCGAGATCCGCCGCCTGTTCCGGGGCTTCAAGGGCATCAAGCCCGCCGAACTGACCCAGCTGATCAATGCAGGTGGCACGGTGGTGGTCGACCTGTCGGCCAGCGGTGACTTCGAGAAGGGCCACATCGCCGGCAGCCGCAATGCCCAGGCCAGTGCCTTCGGCCCGGACAACAAGCTGGTGGCCAACGCCAAGCAGTCGCCGGTGGTGCTGGTGTGCCGCAGTGGCAACGCCTCGGAAACCGCCGCCAAGGCGCTGAAGAAGGCCGGCTTCGAGAAGGTCTACGTGCTCGACGGCGGCATTCCCGCCTGGCAGCAGGCCGAGCTGCCGCTGGTCAAGGGCCGCAACTGATTGTCGCAGGTGGCGGATCCGGCCTTGTATGGGCCTGGAACCGCCCCCATCGCAGTAGTTCGACCATCGTTTTCATTGCATTCACCTGGAGTTACTGGAAATGTCCGAAGAGACCACCAACGGCGCCGTTGCGCCGGCCGATGCCGCCACCGGCCCCGCTTTCACCGTCGAGAAGATCTACGTCAAGGACGTTTCCTTCGAGTCGCCGAATGCTCCGACCATCTTCAATGACCAGGTGCAGCCGGAACTGCAGCTCAACCTGAACCAGCAAGTGCAGCGCCTGGGCGAGAACGCCTTCGAAGTGGTGCTGGCCGTGACCCTGACCTGCCAGGCCGGTGAGCGCACCGCCTATGTGGCCGAAGTGAAGCAGGCCGGCGTGTTCGGCCTGGTCGGCCTGGACCCGCAGTCGATCGACGTGCTGCTCGGTACCCAGTGCCCGAACATCCTGTTCCCGTACGTGCGCCAGCTGGTCAGCGACCTGATCCAGGCCGGCGGCTTCCCGCCGTTCTTCCTGCAGCCGATCAACTTCGAAGGCCTGTACGCAGAAACCCTGCGCCAGCGCCAGGAGCAGGGCGACGCACCGTCGCTGGCTGACTCCGAGCCGGCCGGCAACGCCTGATTCCGGCCGCGACGTCACGGATGAGCACTACCGCTGACAAGATCGCCGTGCTCGGCGCCGGTTCCTGGGGAACCGCGCTGGCCAGCCTGCTCGCACGGCACGGTCACCCGACCGTGCTGTGGGGGCGCGACGCTGCCGTGGTCGAGGCCATCGACCAGCGCCACGAGAACCCGCGCTACCTGCCGGGCATCCCGCTGCCGGACAGCCTGCGTGCCACCACTGACCTGGCGTCGGCGGTGGAAGGCGCGGCCTGGATCCTGGTGGTGACCCCGTCGCACGCGTTCGGCGAAACCGTGCGCGCGCTGGCGCCGCTGCGTCCGGCTGGTGCCGGCGTGGCCTGGGCCACCAAGGGTTTTGAACCCGGTTCGGGCCGCTTCCTGCACGAAGTAGCGCGCGAAGTGCTGGGCGAGGACGTGCCGCTGGCCGTCGTCACCGGGCCGTCGTTCGCCAAGGAAGTGACCCAGGGCCTGCCGACCGCGATCACCGTGCACGGCGACGTGCCCGAGTTCGCGCAGACGGTGGCCGAGGCGATGCATGGCCCGGCGTTCCGCGCCTACACCGGCGACGACATGGTCGGTGCCGAATTGGGCGGTGCGATGAAGAACGTGCTGGCCGTGGCCACCGGTGTGGCCGATGGCATGCAGCTGGGCCTCAACGCCCGTGCCGGCCTGATCACCCGCGGCCTCAACGAGATGCTGCGCCTGGCCGCTGCGATCGGCGCCAAGCCGGAAACGCTGATGGGCCTGGCGGGCCTGGGCGACCTGGTGCTGACCTGCACCGGCGACCTGTCGCGCAACCGCCGCCTGGGCCTGGCCCTGGGCCGCGGGCAGACGCTGCAGGATGCCATCCGCGAAATCGGTCAGGTGGTCGAGTCGGTGCAGACCGCAGACGAAGTGATGCGACAGGCGCGCCGTCATGGCATCGACCTGCCGATCTCCGACCGCGTGCGTGCCGTGCTGCACGGCGAGCAGACGCCTGAAGAAGGCCTGCGCGCATTGCTGGCACGGGAACAGAAACCGGAGTATCCGGACACGCTGTTCAAGTGAATCGAAAAACCCCGGCCACGCGCCGGGTTTTTTTTGCGCGCTGCATCCACGCATGGCGTGGATCCACGGCGGAACCCGCGGCATTCATCACCGCGCCCGTGGCGGCGCGTTGCCGTTGTCCATGTCCGAGAAGATCATCCACGGGCCGTCACCCACGCGCTTCAGCGTCAGCGTGAACTTGCCGGTATCCTCCACGTTGTTGCCGTAGCTGTACGCACCGATGATGTAACCCGTATTCCCCTCCACCGCATACGCCAAGGCACGCAGCCGCAACGGACTGCTGCCCTGGCCGGCATACGCGGCTTCGATCGCGCTGCGGCCGCGCACCGGCGGCTGGTTGCTCTGCAGCACAATGCCATCCTCGGTGAACAGCCCGGCCAGCGCCTTGGCATCACCGGTGCACCACGCCTGCTCGTAGTCGCGCAGCACGCGCTCCAGCGGCGCGGGCAGGGCTGCATCCGGGAGAGGCTGCGCGCCTTCTGCATCGTGGGCGATTGCCGGCGATGCCAGCAGCAGGGCACTGCAGAACATCATGGCGAGTCGTGTGCGGCGCATGCGTCCAGGCCCTGGCGATGATGGGAAGGCTTCAGACGCATCCTAGCGCGGCGCTGGTTAGAATCACGCAGCTGCCCGCGTGGCGCATGCAGCGCAGATCAGACAAGGACACGGAATGAAGATTCGAATCACAGGGATGGCGATGATGGCCGCGCTGCTGGCCGCCTGTGGGCAGGCACCGGAGAAGACCGCCGAGACCGCGCCTGCGGCGCCGCCAGCTCCGACCACCGAAGCACCGGCCGCCACGGCCACCGTGGTCGAGAAGGAACCGTCCATCGAAGACGGCGTGGATCCCGCGGTGTGGGACAACGAAGGCGAACCGGAAGACCCGAGTGCCGGCGGCGAACTCACCTGCGCAGACAACCCGCTGGCGACCCATTTCTTCACCCTGGTGGGCGGCAATACCGTGGACGACTGCGGCCGCAAGGACCGGAAGGTGCTGACCGCGTTCAACGCCCTGATGAAGAACACGGCCGCGGCCGAATCCGCCGACAAAGAGATTCCGTCGCTGCGTGAGCGGCTGTTGAGCGGGCCCAGCGGGCCTGGCGAACTGGTGGTGCTGCAGGGCGAGCCGTGGTGGTTCTACACCGCCTGCCAGGCCCACGACTGCCCCGGCACCGCATTGGCGATGCTGTATTCGCCCGATCAGGCGAAGATGGTCGGCCGTCTTACCGCGCGCTGCCGTGTGTGGTGGCTGGGCGAGCCGACGGCGGAACAACGTGCGCAGATCGAACAGCGCCAGCCACTGCAGGATGCCGCGTTGAAGGAAGACAGCGCGCTCTGCGAGTGATGTGGTGCCCGGCGCTGCAGTGAGCGTTGCTCCCCGTATCACCCTTCCGGCCGCATGCGTGCGCTGACCTGTGCGGTCAGCGACAGACTGGCCATCATCAGGCCCTCCATCACGCGGTCGCCCACGTACTCGTGGTCGGGACCGTTCTGGCGCACGCGCTCGGCCGCCAGCATCATTTCCAGTGCCACGCGCAGCCCGGCCAACGCGCAGTCCGCGTCGGCCAGCGCCATGCGGCGGCCGGGCATCTGATGACGTTCGGGCCAGGGCTGGCCGTCGGCGGCCGCGCCCTTGCCGATGCGGTTGAGGGTGGCGATGAAGGTGTTCGGATCGACCGCAGGGGTGTGATCTGGCGACTCACCGGCATTGGCGGGCGAGTGATGCGGATGCAGGCGCGGGAAGTCCGGTGAGGTCATGGCAATGCTCCGTGCAGGACAGACGGTAGCCGCCACACAAGGGTGGCGGGCGGAGACGTGGCTCGAAAACCGGGAGATCACGAACAAGACCGGCAGGCGCAAGGCCTCCACGCTCCGCCCGCCAAAGTCGGCAGACGGAATGCCAGCCGGCGCCACGCGGGGTGACGCCGGCTGGCAAGCGCAAACAACGTTCGTGATCTAACGGGTTTTCGAGGCCCGGCCACCCATTTTCCGGTGGCCCACCATCTGTACCGCCGTCGCTGCGCAACGCCAATCAGAAGAGTTGTATTCAACGCTGGATCAAAGACGCTTTCGGCATTTTCGCATGCTGTTAAGCCGTCGCAGACGCAGACGGCGCAACGTCCGTAGCGGCATGGGGAATATGCGACATCGGTCGAAGTTGATGACGTGGCGTACAGGTACCCCACCAAGCCGATGACGACAGTGCGGAGTGAAGAGCGTAGATCGACTTCGACGCACTCCGGTATGTCAGTGCTCTTCGCGTCTCTCGTACCAGGCTTGAGTACGATTCACGATCCGCACAACAGAAAGCATGACCGGCACCTCGATAAGCACGCCCACCACCGTCGCCAGCGCCGCCCCCGAATGCACGCCGAACAGCCCCACCGCTGTCGCCACCGCCAGCTCGAAGAAGTTGCTGGCACCAATCAACGCCGAAGGACCGGCCACGCAATGCGCCACGCCCAGCCGACGGTTGAGCAGGTAGGCCAGGCCCGAAGTGAAATAGACCTGGATCAGGATGGGCACCGCAATCAGCGCGATCACCAGGGGTTGTTCAACGATCTGACGGCCTTGGAACCCGAACAGCAGCACCAGCGTGAGCAGCAGGGCGGACAGGGAAAGCGGCCCCAGCCTTCGAAGCGCACGTTGCAGGCCCGCCTCGCCGCTGCGCAACAGGATCCAGCGCCGCAGCAGTGCGGCCACCAGCACGGGCGCCACAATGTAGAGGCTCACCGACAACAGCAAGGTGTCCCACGGCACGCTGATCGCCGACAGGCCGAGCAGCAGCGCAACTACCGGCGCATACGCGACCACCATGATCGCGTCGTTCAGGGCCACCTGGCTCAGCGTGAAGTTGGCATCGCCGCGGCACAGGTTGCTCCACACGAACACCATGGCGGTGCAGGGCGCGGCTGCCAGCAGGATCAACCCGGCGACGTAGCTGTCGATCTGCCCTGGCGGCAACCAGTCCGCGAAGGCATGGCGCAGGAACAGCCAGCCCAGCAGCGCCATCGAGAACGGCTTGACCGCCCAGTTGATGAACAGCGTCACCCCGATGCCCTTCCAGTGCTGCTGCAACTGACGCATCGCGCCGAAGTCGACCTTCAGCAGCATCGGGATGATCATCAGCCAGATCAGCACTGCAACCGGCAGGTTGACCTTGGCCACTTCGGCGGCGGCCAGCACCGCGAAGGCATCGGGCAGGACGTGGCCCAGCAGCGTGCCCATCGCAATGCACAGCACAACCCACAGGGTCAGGTGTCGCTCGAACAGGCTCATGGCAGTGGCACCGTCACTGCGTGCCGTCGGTCGGCAGCAGCTGGCCGATCCGGTCCAGCGCGTGCTGCAGCGCTTCGCGTTCGGACCACACCGATTCGGGCAGTGCGAGCAGCGCACGCAGGCGGGTTTTCACGATGGCATGGGCCAGCGCGAAGGCTGCGGTCTTGTCGGCATCGCTGCCTGCTACGGCGGCCGGATCGGGCAGGCCCCAATGGCTGCGGATGAAGTCCCCGAACACCACAGGGCAGGCTTCGGCAGCAGCGGAGTCACACACGGTAATCACCAGATCCATCGGAGCCGCATCCACGAACTCGTCCCACGATTTGCTGCGCAGCCCTTCAATGGGCATTCCTTCGGCCTGCAACTGGGCCAGCGCGAATGGATTGACCTGACCGGTGGGCTGGCTGCCGGCGCTGAAGGCGGTGAAGCGGTCGCCGCCCCAGGCGCGCAGGGTGGCTTCGGCAAGCACGCTGCGGGCGCTGTTGCCGGTACAGAGGAACAGGACATTGCGGGTCATGGAGCCATTGCCTTGAGAGGAGAGGATCTGTGCGGGGTCAGCACGTGCAGGCGGGCGCCGTGGGCACGCATTGCTCGGTTGGCGAGCCCGCGCAGCAGTTGTGCGTCAGGTACTCGATCAAGCCGTTCATCGCATCGAAGTTGGCCCGATAGCACACATGGCGGCCCTGGCTTTCGCTCTCTACCAGGCCGGCCTGCACCAGCTCCTTCAGGTGGAAACTGAGCGTAGCCGGTGGCACCAGCAGTGCCGTGGCGATGTCGCCAGCCATGCGTCCTGCCGGGCCGGCCTCCACCAGCAGGCGGAAGGCAGCCAGGCGGGTGGCATGACCCAGGGCAGTCAGGGCAGTGATTGCATTCAACGTTTCCATATTTCTAGAATAGTCGAATGAATAAGCCAATCACAAGTGCCCACCTGCCGAACCTGGTAGAAGCCTCGCTGCCCCAGCCCGATCACCACCAGCTCGCCGCCGCCGATCTGGGGCCACCACGCATCCTCCTGCTCTACGGCTCGCTTCGGCCGCAGTCGTTCAGTCGCAAGCTGGCGCTGGAAGCCGAGCGGCTGCTGCATTACCTGGGGTGCGAGACCCGCGTGTTCGATCCGCATGCGCTGCCCATGCTGGATAGCGTGGACAAGAGCCACCCCGAAGTGCAGCGGTTGCGTGCGTGGTCGCAGTGGTCGGAAGGCCAGGTCTGGGTCAGCCCCGAGCGGCACGGGACGATCACCGGTGTGCTCAAGAACCAGATCGACTGGTTGCCACTGGAAGACGGCAGCGTGCGCCCCACACAGGGCAGGACGCTGGCGGTGATGCAGGTGAGCGGCGGTTCGCAGTCGTTCAACACGGTCAACACGCTGCGCGTACTTGGTCGTTGGATGCGCATGCTGACCATCCCCAACCAGTCATCGGTGGCCAAGGCCTGGCAGGAGTTCGATGACGATGGACGAATGAAGCCCTCGCCGTACTACGACCGCGTGGTGGATGTGATGGAGGAACTGGTGAAGTTCACGCTGCTGACGCGAGGGCGGTCGGACTACCTGGTGGACCGCTACAGCGAACGCAAGGGCGATGCGCATGCCGCTGCATTGGCGCGGGCCGCGGGCGCTGCGGCTTCCTGAATTCCTGATCCGCCGATGGGCGCATTACTTGCTTGCGCGCCGCGCGCCCTTCTCGTCTTCGTCCTTGGCATCCCCACGGCTCTGCGCGAACTCCGGGAATGTCTTCGCGATCGAATCCTTGTCCGGCAGGATGTAGAACACGCCGCCCTTCTCGAACGTGGATTGCACAATCTGCTCGTAGAACGCGGGCGTGACGTTGATGCAGCCGTGCGTAACGCGGTTGTCGTCCGGCGAAGGTGATGCCAGCCGTTCGGCGCGCTTCTCTTTCGGGGTGCCTGGCGGAAGCGGATGCATCGAGACGGCGGAATCGTAGTCCACCCACAGCACGCGTCCGGCATCGTCGGAAGGGCCGTAACCACCAATGAAGCGGCCCGCAGGCGTAGTGCGGTCGTGGCCTGGAATCGCACTCAGCGCGAGCTTGGCAACGCCCGGGGCCGAGTGATCGCCGATGGCCGAACCGAACAGCGCCGGTGCCGCGCCGCGCAGCTTGCCGTCGCCGCCGAAGACCAGTACCTGCGCAGCCGCCTTGTCCATGATCGCGAACGGATAACCCTGGTTGTCCTTGCTGGCGACCACCCAGCCGGCCAGTTCGATCACCGTCTCGGAGACGCTCTGGTCAGCGGGAAGTTCATCAACGGCGGCACTCCGCTGTTCAGGCGCTTCCTTGTCCTTGCCCTTGGCGCTGGCTGCGCCGCTGCACGCTACGGCCAGTGCCAACATCAACGCAGGGAGGGCACGACGTGCAGGGGAGGAGGAGGTACGAATGGGACGGCTCCTTGCATTGAGACCGCGGGTGGAAGGACGCCAGTGGCCGGCGAAGGCCACTGGTTCCCGATACAAAGGTGGATCAATTCAAACGGTGAGGGAGCGATCAGCCGCGCGGCTTGCGGCCGGCAGGTGCCCTTTCAAGCTGCTGCACGCGGCCTTCGATCTGGTCCAGACGCTGGTTGGCCTGCTGCGCCGACTGGTTGGCGGACTCGGCACTCTGGGCGGCGCCCTGCACCTTTACATCGAGCTGGTCGAGACGCGAGTTGATCGTTGCAAACTCGTTCTTGTAAGAGGCGCAAGCGCCAAGGCTCACGGTGGCGATGAGCGCCACGCTGAGTGCACGGGCCATCTTCATGTGTTGCGAGGTCAGTTTCATTCCACTCCCTCCTTCGTCTGGGGAAGCTGGAATATAGCGGCGTTTGTTCCCGGCGCTACCAAGCGCTTTCAGCTGCAGTTGGAAGACGTGGATGGGCTGTGAAGGTCGGTAAATCAACAAACCTTAACAAGCGGGATCAAGCGAGCTGATCTGCACCGGCGGATCGCCTTGTGCCTGTTCAATATCACCCATTCACCAGCATGAAGCCGGCATCACGGCATCTGCGCCTGCGTGCTTCCGCCTGCTCCGCACGCAGGTTGCCATCCACTTGCTTCCAGCAGCGCTGCAGCGTTTCCAGGCTGGACATTCAGTAGTTCGGCGATGGCGTTGTGCATGTCCGGCGCGCGCGCAATATAGGCATGGGCAATGCGGTAGCCCGTCCAGTAGCCGAGACCTCCGCGGCGCGTGTCGTCGCCGGGGCCGTTGTACAGCCACCTCGAAAGATCGGTACCCATGCTGTCCTGCAGGAACGCGCGCTCCAGCGCACACTCGCGACCCTGCGCCCAACGCTGCAGATGCGCGTTGGCCGGTTGCCCGGAGATCCGTTCGGCCACGTATTCGGCGCCGCCTTCCAGCAGCGTCTGATAGAGCAGGGTGGGCTGCTCGACATCAACGCGTGCGCCGGGCTGTTGCACGTGCACGTACTCATGGGCGATCAGGTGCACGAAGCGGTCGCTTGCATCGGCCTGCATCCAGTCGGCATTGCACAGCGCTTCCAGTCCAATGACCACACCTGCTTCGGTGGTAACGCCACCACTGTTGCCGCGGCCCACCAGTACGGTGACCGGAGGAAAGCGCGCAGACGGCAACAAGGCGCCGAGCTGATCGACGGCAGCGGCGACGCGCGTGCGGATCGATGGCAATGCTGTGGTTCTCGCTTTCGCAAACAGTGACGGCTTGTCCTGGATGGCCCTGGCCAGCCGCTCCATCGAGCCGATGCGGCTGTCGGTGAAGCTGCGCAGGGCATCCGTACCCGCATCCAGATAGCCGTGCTGCAGATCATCGGCGCTTGGGCGCCCATGGTTGGCGTCCAGCACCTTGAAGAAGCGCGTGACATCGTCTGTCTGTACGATGATGTGCCCGGTGGGAACGACGCGCTTGGTTGCGTGTGCCTGCAGCAGCGCGAACGTCGAGGCGATCAGGATCAGTGCCCCCATCAAGCGTCGAGCGTGGTGCGCGTAAGAAGCCGACAGCAATAGCTATGTCCCCATAAAGGAACCGATCCGGGCGCCTCATCGCAAGCAGCCTCGTGCCTATGCCGGTCCAGTCACCGGCACCCGGAATGGCCATGGGCGCATCCCGGTATGCGTTGTACTGCTTCTCGCGCACTCTGCCAACCAGAGGATTGCGCTCAAGCGTTTTCGAGAAATTAGAGACGTGGTTGTAGAGGACGGGACTGTAGCTTCCGTGCGTGCTCATCCGTCAAAAAAGGCCCCAGTCCAATCCATCAGGTTGCAAGGCAGGCTTTTGGATACCTGCGAGGCAGCGGTGATCGAGCTCTGGCAGTTGCGCGAACGCACAGAGCAAGACGTTGTTACCGGTTCGACCACCATTGTGCCCTCCTGTCTGCGATGACGCTCTCCAGGCTGCGACGTTCTCGCAAAAATGCCGAGCCTCGCACTCAGAAGCAGAGCGACCGGTAGTTGCTCGATGCTCGCTATGGCTTGCATTCTGATCGCGACATCGGGTGCGCGCAGGTCTTTTAGCGATGAGTGGCAGACGTGTACCGCGTCTGCCAACTAATTGCCGACGATTACATGACTCAAAGCACGCCGCACCGGTCATAGAAGTTCACGCAACCTCTACTTAATGCTATTCCCGAAAATGACCTGAAGCCTTTGGATATTCTCATCCATGTCATCCTTCCAGGAATTCACGTCGCCGCAATCGTCGAACAACTCAATCATCAAGCCCACGACGAGCGTGTAAAGAAAAAGCATCTCAAAATAATAGCTGGCGTATGTCTTAAGGCTCGCCTTGCTAGACCTAAATGGAGAAAGAGACGAGCCATGGAAGCGCTCGTTTCGAGAGGTAAACGCTGCAAGAGACATCAGGGTCGAAAGTGCACGAGGCTCATCAAATATATTCTTCGGATTTTTCAGATCGAGCAAGGGGAAGGAGTCATCAGACCGTGCTGAGATAATGGTCGTTCGCTTGCCAACCAAGTGTTTTAGGAAAATACCCGCGTCGTTCGCCCCCTTCGCCAGTCCTTCCTCCCCTTCCTCGATGCGGCTTCCGAAGAATTTCTGATGGATTTCACTGTATCGATTCTGGCTAAACAAACGCTCAGCTCTTGGCCTGACCGGGTCTTTTGGGGCCCCATACGCAGATAGAATTCGTTGAGCCATGAATTTGGCGGTAGTGATGGGGAGATTTTCAGAGAAGAGATTAGTGAAGTATCTCCAAGTTTCCTTCGACGCCAAACTGCCGCACACATGCGGCCCTAGTGCCTCTACCGCATCAGTTATCTTTGTCTTCTTCGTTATTAGTTGGGACAACTCATCGGCAGCTCGAAAGAAAAAGTCAAAAGCGTGATCGGGTCGCATGGGTAGCATTTCGAGCCCATCAATCAACATCCCAAGGTGTCGGTGGAAATCATTGTCGTCGATGTTTTTAAAGCCGTAGGGCTTCAGTACTCGGACTTCCGGGTTGTCATCCAGCAATTTCTTGAATTTCAGTTCCGCATCAGTTGCAGTTATCGAAGGCCAATCGTTGTGACTCGCAATACGCGCTCTTCTAGCGGCAATGGACTTGCTCCTACTGTCAGCGGCACGCTGCGTGGGACCTCGGCTATCCTTTTGACTGACCTTTGTCTTCTTCGTCATCACAATCCATGGGAAGTAAATTGAACCTCTAAAGGGTGCACTGTCAGTGGTGACATGCCTCCCTTCCTCCTATTATTTCTACTGCTTCTAAAATGTATGGCTCTGCTGTACGTCAAGTTCCGCGACGTCCTTCCATGACTGGTCCTTCCTGATAATTGCAAAGGCTGCTTCCGGCCACAAGTAGACATTAACGGCTACATCTGATTCGAATCGAGTGAAGGTGAAGCGGCCGTATGGCAGCCGCCGCCTCAGTAACTGCTAACTTTACCCCATAGACTTGACCGAGGAGGACCTGAAGTTCATCGCAACCTACCGACGACTCTGCCGGCGTCGCCGGTTGCACAAGCTATTAGGACGCTAGGTACGACCTGCACCCAGTGATCATGGCGGAGGGGCGGCGTCCCTTTGATAGTCAAAGGGACGCCTAATGTGTGATCGCTGGCCGGGTCGCCCCCCAAAACAGACAGCGCCGCCGTAAGACAGAGAATACTATGAAGCAGAATACAGACAGTACCTTTACACAATCCGAATGACCCGAGTAGAGAAGGATGGGTGATTGCAAATTTATTGCTTGGATAGAAATTTGCCAACCATGAGATCTGCACGGTCAACTTTTGGAATACTTCTCTCGGCTTTTTTTGCAATTGCCTGAATTGATCTCAAGAGTTTCTGATTCTTTTCCAGGTATAGCCGCTTGTTCGCCCGGTGGTGAATAGTCGTCAGCTTCTTCTTCTTCTTTTGACTGCAGGGCACGAATAGGCTGACGTGGCTTGGATGTCCGTCTTCATCACATTTGAACAGCCACCCAGCCAGCAACTGCGCCGACGGAACGTATTGCTCCTTCATTACAAGGTTGGTTGTCGATGTGACTTTGCCAAATACGGGATCCTCGTGCCCAACTGGAACTCTGACAGAATTATATGCAATCCCATGCATGGCGTCGTAATTCAAATAATCATCAGCCACAATGGCAGTGACCTCATGGAAGCGGATATCCTCGCTTCTGAGAATAGAAATCAGCGCTTCCATAAATTCGCCGCCATTGTTCTCCGCTTCCACGAATGTAGTCTCTACATCAAGACTGAACTGACTGAGTAAGAAGTACTCGCCTGGCTTTATGCGGCACTCCCTCATTGCGACATACGGATGATCTGCAAGATAGAGCTTTCGCTCGCCCTTCTTGTTGAAACGTCCCGCACTAACCTCAACATCGAATCGCCGGGGTGGAAGAAACTCCCTGACTGCAATCCTGGCTTCTTGGAACACCTTTGCGTCTTCTTCGCTGAGGCGGCGGACCCTGGAGAAAACCGAACCCTTTGGATAGGTCCGAGACCCTAGATTCAGGCTCGTAGCATTGAATGTATCCGGGCCAGAGTTCGGAAAGAGGAGGCTACGCAACTCCCTACAATAGCCCTCTACGCCAATGTTGGGGTCAAATTTTTTGAAGTCCATTTCCCTGTTTCCCTAGTAATTGATGTTCCACTCTAATAGTTTGGACTATTTAGAGCTAGACTTTCGACTGGCCTCCCCGCTCCCTGGCCTGCTCCGCAGAGGCCTCCGTGCCATTGTACTGGTGGGACACTGCTCGTTCTAGAACATCCGGCACGCTTCGATTTGCTCGGCATAAGGGCCAACGAGAAGGGGCGACGTCGTTCAGACAGTACTGTCTGAACCTGCCGCGGAAGCTCTTTCAATCGCGAGGCCTGTAAAACTTCAACTGGGGAGAGGAGTCCGCGATCTTGTCAGTAGATCACAGCCGCTGTCCACCTTGATCGCATCTGCCGTGTCAATTTGCATAACGCCTGCCTTCGGGCAGAGGCCGTCACCCAAAGTCGCCGCAGATAACAATCGTACCGCGCAAATAGTCGCTGATCAGAATCTGTCCGGCAGGCTATCCGGACGCAGCAGAACGTTGCCACCCTTACCGAGTTGTTGGCTGCCGTGGAGCCAGCAGGTAAAAGCTAACGTCGGGAGCTATCTCGAAATGGGGAGATGCCTGCATACTATTACGTATTCGATAATCTCCGGCAAAGTGGCCGCATGACTATGGCGCTGACTAAAAATCCTACAAACAAGCGCATGCATGCAGGCGGCAGGGCGACCGAAGCTGGCATGGCATTCCAAGCCGCAGTGGCGGCTTGGTTCGCGGTTCACATCCTGGTGCGGCTTCCGGTCGGCGGCCGCTTGGGCATCAACAACATAGCGTTGCCGATGGCAATCCAGCTTGAGACCGGCGTTGGCTTGGACGACATCGAGGTTTCGCAGTCCGATGGGGGCTCGGTTCACGTGCAGAACAAGACCTCCGCCACACTCGCCACTGGAAGCAATGCGCCATTAGCGAAGACCGGCGCTCAGCTCGCTGACTGGATGTCCGGTGCCAAAGCGTCAGGCAGCTCGCCGGACCCCACGCGGAATGCCGCAGTGCTGGCGGTGAGGGCGAACGCGGCCCGCACCTTGGACCACCTTGAGGCAGGTTGCCGTGCGTTTGACAAAGGAGGCGCTTGGGCTCCCACGAAGGCTGGACGCAACGCCGCTCAGCAGAGCGCCCTTGGGGCGCTGGAGGAGATTGTCACGACGGCATGGACGAACACGCATGGCTCCGCACCTACCCTCGAAGATCTTGCCGACATGGCCCGGTCCTTCCACGTAGCTAGATTCGCCATGGACGAGGGCGATACCGACTGGCGAGAGGCGTCGATGCTCCTTGGCCGTCATCTCTACGGTGGCGATGCCGCAGGCGACGCGCCATTGCGGGACTTGGTCGGCATCATGCGCAACCTCATCGCTAGCGGCGCACCCGCTGATCGCGATGGCCTGCTGCGTGCTCTCAGACAACGGGGCCATTCAGACGTGGGTGTGCCGCGGTATGACCAAGATATGGCGAGACTGCGCGCGGTCACAGGGATTGAACTGGACCGGCTTGCCGTCCACGCAGAACTTCCCCTCGCCGGTGGCATCACGATCAAGCGCGAAAGCGATGCGCCGATGGAGGTGGCGATCAAGGCCGGTTCCCTCTTGGTCGTCGGAGAGCCAGGCGCTGGCAAGACCGGTTCGCTCGTTCGCGCTGCGAGATCGCTCATCGACGAGGGTGCTCTTGTGGTTTTTCTCTCGGTCGATCGCTTCCCAGGTGTGGCTATAGCTGCGGACCTCAGCTCGGAACTGCACCTCGATCACGATCTTGTAGAGATCCTGTCGGCCGCGCCTGGATCGCAGCCGCGATTCCTGTTCATCGACGCGTTGGACGCGGCGCGAGGTGGCCCATCCGAAGGCGTATTCGCTAACCTAATCGAACGGCTCACGGTCGAGCTTTGCGACAGCTGGACGGTGGTCGCATCGATTCGCACATTCGATCTGCGCAACGGCCGTCGGTATCGGGCAGCCTTCAAGGGCAGGCCCGCCGACGCCTTGCACGCCGACGCAACCCTTGGAGCTATTCAGCACTTCTCTGTTCCTCGATTGACCGATGCCGATATCGTTGCGGTGGGGACCGCGTCCGCGGAGATCGCGGCACTGCTGGCTTCCGCAACCGAAGCGCTTGCCGAGCTATTGCGCAACGTATTCAACCTGTCCTTGGCGTCCGAGCTGCTGTCTGACGGGGCGGATCCGGCAGGGTTCGCTGGGATCGCGAGCCAGTCGGGCCTAATCGACGCCTACGAGGACCGCCGCATGCCGACGACCGGCATGACCCAGGCCGCAGCTGAGGCCGTTAAGGCCATGGCGACGCTTCGCAGACTCACCGTGCGCAAGGTCGACGTACGGCATATGGACGTAGACCGGGTCATCCAAGCCGGTGTACTTACCACTGCAGATGATTTGGTGCGCTTCCCCCACCACGTTCTGTTCGATCACGTTGCGGGCCGTTTCTACCTTGCGTGGGACGATCCCGATCGACTGATCGAGCAGCTCGCGGGCGACACCTCAGTCGCGCTTCTACTCGCGCCCGCGCTCCGGTTCGCAATTGAGCGGATTTGGCGTACGGACAGACCCGGACGACCCCAGAGCTGGAAGCTGGTGTGCAACATATTCTCAGCGACCCAGGTCGATCCAGTGCTTGGGAACGTGGCGCTGCGCATCCTCTCCGATAACGTCACCGATGTCGAAGACCTGGCCGGTCTTATCGATCGCGTGAGGACGACTCCCGACGTTGCAATGCTTGCGAGTCTGCTGAACCGCCTGAGTCGCTTCGTAGCGATGGGGATCGATGCGACCCGCGTCTTGACGCCTAAGCGTGCCCTCGCTTGGGCCACCCTTTCCGAGAGGCTCACTGAGGCTAACCTACTTCCATTGATCGATTCCGCCAGATCGCTCTTGTACGTGCTGTTCGAGAAAGGCGATCTCACCGACACCGCTCTGCGAGGTGTCTTCGGACGCGCGGCCCGGGCGATGCTGAGATTCGCTTGGTCGCAGTCTCCGCCCCTCCAGGCGACTAGCGCCAACGCTATCAGGTTTGTGGGGAAGAGCTTCGGCTCTGACATTGCAGCATCGCGCGCTCTACTTGACCGCATCCTGCGTGAGCCGCATTTCTCCCAATACGCTGACCGTGAGGCCCACTGGCTGTCCGAGCAGATCATCCCAATCGCCATAGCGGACCCTGAGTTCGCCGCAGAAGTGTATCGCTGCATTTACGGCCAGATTATCGCCGACACCGCCACTTCCGCCTTCGGCGGTGCACAGAGCCGGATCATGCCGTTGTCATCGAATCGGCGGCAAGATTACGAGCATTCACGCTGGCAACTGGGCAGATCGCTCGGAAAATTTCTCGAGATATCGCCACAGTACGGTACCCGCGCGGTTATCGACGCGGTCATCGGTCAGGCCGCGACGGAAGGCTATGGCGGAGCCAATGGAGTCGTGGTCATCGACCTCGGTACCACGAAGGTTGAGTTCCGTGGACCAACTGTCGAATTCAATGCTTGGGATGAGAAGGACGAGGATGTACCGCGAGGTGAGGATGACGTTCTAGCTAATCTGGTCGAGTTCCTGCGTGCTTGTGATGTCGATGCGTTTTCTGAGAGTGTTGATGCGGCATCACGGGGATATGCCACAGTCTCCGTGTGGACCCGTATCCTCGGCGTCGCTAGTGAACGCGCGGAGGAGATCGGTGAACTCCTCTGGCCAATGATGACGAAGCCCGACCTGTTCGAGAACCGCGGCACTCGCCGCGATGCTGTGCACTTCATCGCCGCCGCTTGGTCATCGCGGACGCTGGAGGATAGGGAGCGGTTCGAGGCGATGTCTCTGCATGCAGCTGAGCATCCGGATGAGAAACGCAAGCAGCAGTGGCGGCGCGTTCTGGTCCGAATGCTAGCGCTTATCCCGGAGGAGACGCTTGCCCTCGATGCCACCCGGCGCCTCCGCCGGCAGATGGAGAATGATGGCGAACTGCTGGAGGAGCCGCGCGCCCAAGGCATCCACAGATTGGGGGACGATCACGAGAACTGGCAGATCGAGCGGCTGCGCCACGAAGGCGTCCACATGGATGCTGGGCCCGACCGTATGATCTTCGAAGCATTCAATGCGCTGGACGCCAAATGCATGGCCACGCCGGCTGATAGCGAAGCGTCGGCACTCGCAGCACTGTGGTCTGATGCCATGGCTATGATCGCCATGATCGATGAAAATCCCGGACACCATGGCCAGATCGACCACTGGGCTTGGGGACACGTAGCGAATACGGTGGAGCGAGTTGCCTCCAGCTCGAATTACGTTCCGGGCTTAGGAGGCCTGCCGGACCTGGACACTATGTTCGCGGTGCTCGGTCGCCTCTCTTCGAGCAAGTATCCTGAAGCTCGGACGGGCGACCGATGAGCATTAGCTGGGGAAACTTGTCAGTGAGAGTGTATGCGGCGAAATCGTGGATTTCATTGGCACCGCGACATGCCGAGGAACGGCCGGAGATAGTTGATCAGATCGAGGCGATCCTGCGGGATGAGGAGCGCGCTGTGCGGTTGCAGGCCGCGCAGAACCTGCAGGTGATCTCCAAGGCGGCTCCCGACCGAATGTGGGCGATGGGCGAGCGTATCGCCAGCAGCGAAGCTGACGAGCAGGTCCTAGTGTCATACCTCTCGGGCACGCTCAGGAGGTTCAGCCACGCCGAGCCGCAACGCTGCGAACGAATCCTGATGTTGGCGAATGATAGGCTGGACGCTTTTTACGACAAGGACGGCAGCAGCCTGTTGAGGGAATGTCTCGGCGGTTGGGCCGCGCAACTGGGTGCCGGACAGGGTCGGCCGATCGCGCGCATTTGGCTCGAGGGATGGGCAGCTGATCCCCTGCACTTCCAAGACGCGCTGAACGCGTACACGTCTAGGTTGCGAAGCACGTTCTTCGCGCGCTACAGGGCGGATGCCAAGGAAAGTGATCGAGACATGTGCGACCGCGCGCAGGATGGTCTTAAAGTCGTCCTAATGCAGGCGCTAGCTATATCGGTCAAGGAGCACGCAACTCTAATGTCTGCGACTAGCCAAGAGGAGAGTAGGCCTGCCGGAGAGCGCTACATCGCTGCCGAACGTGTGATTCACCATGCCATGAATCAGCTCTATTTCGGCGCTGGCGTGCGGACGCAGGATAGCGCGGCTGGGCTCGCTCTGAACAATCGGGAAGCTAAGTCGCGCTTTCTTGCAGATTATGCGGAGATCCTTCAGCTTCTCCAGAAGTCTCGCGAGCCCAGAACGCTTCATCACCTCATCGAACTGTATGAGCATCTGATCACCGGTAATCCCGTAGCAGTCTTCTCGGCGATTCACGCGATTCTCACCGGCGTAGGCGCTGAAGAAGGGTATCACTACGAAAGCCTTGGCAGCACCGCCGTCGTGAGGGTCGTGACGCTCTATATCGCGGACCATCGGGGTATCTTCGAAGATCCCAGACTGCGTGCGATGCTGGTCGAGATCCTACAGCTGTTCTCGGAGGTGGGTTGGCCCGACGCATTGCGGCTGCTGTATGACCTGCCCGACCTCCTCCGCTGATGATCGCCTAGAAAAGGGGACCAAAGCGGCTGAAGTCGGTACTCTGAATATTACTGTCAGAGCTAGTCACCCACTTGGTACCGCACACTCTCGGACAATTGGAGCGATTCCTCAGCAACTTGTTCTCAGTTGTGGCTTAGTTGCAGAACGGGAAACAGGGAGAGTGTCTTGGGTAGCAACAAGGAACGGTGGCAGCTGAAGCGCGCGGCAAAGCAGAAGACGGCCAGTGTATATGCAGCGACTCAACCGAAGCGGCTCACCCCTGAACAGGTTCCGGGTGAGTTGGAGCGCCTCTTCGATCCTAGCAAGCTGACAGTGCCCTCCGTGGCAACTGAAGACGTAGCAAAATTCTGCCGACTGGAAGTCTGGTGAGAGGACCAGAGATGTTTCGTTGAATTCCGATGGCGAGGAAGCGATCTTGTTCCTACCTGACGACCCTTCGCGTCAAGGGTCTCTAGATGACAACAAGTCGCGCTACCGATGGGGAAAGGACGCCAACACCAAGACGCTAATAGCTGTTCAAGAGAGTTCGGAATTTGGTATTCAGCGAAGTTACAAAAGAGCTGTCATGGAAAACAATGCTGACGTTTGAGCAGTGGCAGTCGGGGCGTCGAATGCCAAACGTCGTATCCAAGCTGCGCTTCTAGCCCTCTGCCAGCTTTGGGTCGTGACTGGCGACCGCCCAGACTAACGCCAAGTTCGCTGGACACCATAGTTGTGCGAGTCCCCTCTCACCATAGTTCCTCCCAAGCGGTGACAACTATGGTGTTCGCCCCACTAGACGAAGAGGAGTTCCCTGAACGCCAGCCTTATTTATACACCAGTCAGTTCAATATTCAGGGTTGATTAGACCCCCTAACGGATAATTCACACCTGTCGACTGCCTCCTCTCTCTCCCCCCCTCCCGGGAGGCGGTCGACGAAACCAAAATAATTAAAGGTGTGTCCCGATGAACAAGAATTCGCTGCTTGCCCTGGGTCTTCTGGCTGCTCTGCCGTTCGCTGCATCGGCGACCGATGGCCTGTCGTACAACTACGTTGAAGGCGGCTACGTGAACACCGATGCCAAGGGCGGCGACGCCGATGGCTGGAAGGTGAAGGGTTCCGTTGCGGTGCACCCGAACTTCCACGTCTTCGGCGACTACAGCGCCCAGGAGACCGACAAGTTCAAGAATGACGTCGACCAGTGGCGCCTGGGTGTCGGTTACAACTACGGCATCGCACCGAACACCGACCTGGTGGCCCGTGTTGCCTACCAGAAGTACGACGAGAAGCGCGGCCTGGACTTCAACGGCTACTCCACCGAAGTGGGCGTGCGCACTGCGTTCAACCCGTACGTGGAAGGCTACGTGATGGCCGGCTACGAAGATTTCAGCAAGAAGCACGGCATCAACCCGGACGGCGAGTTCTACGGCCGCGTCGGCGCCACCGCCAAGTTCAACCAGAACTGGGGCCTGAGTGGCGAAGTGAAGCTGGCCAAGGCCGGCGACCGCGAGTGGTTCGTGGGCCCGCGCTTCACCTGGTAACAAACGCCTGTCGTTAGTGCGTGTTGTGCTGGCGTGTGACTCTCTCTCTCTCCCACACGCCAACCGAAGCCCGGCCTCGCGCCGGGCTTCACTTTTATGGGCTTCTGGGCGCCACAATGCGGCATGGGCGACCCTTCCTCCCTCGCAGGTACCGACACGGCCTATCAGGAGCACCGGGCGCCAGCGCCGCTGCGTGGCCATTTCGGCCAGCTATGGCAGAGCCAGCTCGCTGCGGATGCCGATGGCCATATCACCGTGCTGCCCGATGGCTGCGTGGACATCCTCTGGCGTGACGGCGCGTTGTTCGTGGTCGGCCCGGATCGTGTGGCTGCGCATCCGGCGCTTGCACCCGGTGCGCAGGTGCTGGGTGCGCGCTTTCGTCCCGGCCAGGCGTTGGCCGCGTTGGGATTGCCATTGGCCGGCATCATTGGACAGGCGGTGCCGTTGGCCGATCTGAAGGGCGGATGGGCCACAGCAGCCGCTGCATCCATTGGCGATACCGCGCCGGCCCAACGATTGCAGCGGATGGCGCAGTGCCTGCAGCAGCACATGGGCGCGGCGGCCCTCGACGTGCAGGCGCAACGGGCGCATGTGTTGTTCCACGCGCTTGGCCGTGGCCAAGCTACGTTGGACGAGCTGGCGGCAGGCTTGAACCTGAGCCCGCGCAGCCTGCGCCGTATCAGCCAGGCGCAGTTCGGCTACGGCGCCAAGACGCTGGAGCGGATCCTGCGCCTGCAACGCTTCCTGCGCCACAGCCGTGGGTTGCCGCAGCATTCGTTGGCGATGCTGGCCGTCGATGCCGGCTATGCCGACCAGGCCCATCTCAGCCGCGAGGCCCGCGAACTGGCTGGCATGACCGCACGCGAACTTCGCGGGGAGTGGGGACAATGATGGCCGTTTCGTTCAAGACAGGCAGACCACGCTGATCGATGCTGCAGGCTCCAACCACGGAGTCCACCATGAGCCACGCCACCCCCGGTGCCGAACGCCGCATCGACAACATCGAATTCAACGTCGCCGACATCGCCCGCAGCAAACGCTTCTACGGCGAGGTATTCGGGTGGTGCTTCATCGACTACGACCCCGCCTACACCGAGTTCGACGATGGTCGCCTGAAAGGTGGTTTCGTTTCCGACGCGCCGGTGCGTGCGCACGGTGGTCCGCTGGTCATTCTCTACTGCGCGGACCTGGCGGATGCGCAGCAGCGCGTGGTCGCTGCCGGTGGCGAGGTGGTGCAGGCGGTATTCGCCTTCCCCGGTGGCCGTCGCTTCCACTTCCGCGATCTGGATGGCTACGAGCTGGCGGTCTGGAGTGATGTGGATTGAGGTCTTCGTACCTTCGCCGGTGGACGGAACGAGAACCGCTCCGTCCCCGGTCAGGTGGTTCCGCTATGATCGCCCGCACATCGCTACACGCGATGCGCCCGCCTCAAGCCAGCAGGAACCGTCGTGAACTCCCAGCCCGCACCGATCACCGCCCTCAACCACACGCTCGACAACGAGCCGCAGCAGATCACCGCGCCACTGACCCATTCGGCGGCGTTCCTGGTGCTGAAGGTGAAGGATGACGAGGCATCGATCGCAAAGGCGCGCGAGGTACTGGCCAGCACCGATGACCTGATCAAGAACACCGCCATCCGCGAGATCGAGCGCACCTTCACCTGCAACGTGGCCATTGGCCACCGCGTGTGGCAGCCGCTGGTGGGTACCACGCCGCCGCGTGAGCTGGCGCCGTTCCGCGAGATCAAGGGCGCGACCCACACCGCGGTGTCCACGCCGGGTGACCTGCTGTACCACATCCGCGCGCGCACCATGGACCTGATCGTGGCGTTCGAGCGCAACCTGCTGATGGCCTTTGGCGATGCGGTGGAGACGGTCGATGACGTGGCTGGTTTCCGCTATTTCGATGGCCGCGACCTGCTCGACTTCGTCGATGGCACCGCCAACCCGGAAGGGCTGTCGCTGCCGGAAGCCACCATCGTGGGCGAGGAAGACCCGGAGCACGCCGGTGGCAGCTACGTGGTGGTGCAGAAGTACCTGCACAACCTCGATGCCTGGCGCGCACAGAAGACCGAAGCGCAGGAAGCGATCATCGGCCGCACCAAGCACGACAACATCGAGCTGGATGATGCGCCGGCCGATGCGCAGAAATCGCACAAGACGCTGTGCACCATCGAGGATGCCGACGGCGAGCACGAGATCCTGCGCGACAACATGCCCTTCGCCAACCCGGGCCGTGGCGAGTACGGCACCTACTTCATCGGCTACACGCGCCACCTGTGGGTGATCGAGAAGATGCTCGAGCGCATGTTCATCGGCAATCCCGCGCCGCTGCATGACCGCATCCTCGATTTCTCCACCGCCACCACCGGCGTGACCTTCTTCGCGCCGTCGCGCAAGGTGCTGGCCGACCTGGGCGACTGATAGCGCCAGGCCTGCGGTCTACGCGCTGGCCATTACCGCCCGCCATCTGCCTGTCATCTATCGCGCCGACCATCAGAGGTTGGATGGAAGCGCAGGAGGCTGGCGATGGTCATGGCAGGAAACAGGGCCGGCGTGCGCCGCTGGTGGCGGCCGTTGGCCGCGCTGTTCGGTGCGCTCGCACTTGGAAGTGCCAGCGTTTCCGCGCAGGAGGCTCCCGCACACTGGATGGCCTATGCCGCCGCCGTGGGCGGCCAGCTGCAGCAGCGCCTGCAGCAGGAGCAGGATCCGCGGGCGCAGCGCGTGCTGGAATGGATGCAGGCACACCCGGATACGCCGACGCCGTTGCCGGTGAGCGTGTGGATCGCGGCGGATGGCCGCATTTCGGAACTCGAATTCGGCAGCCTGGGCGACGCCCAGATCGACGCCGACCTGCGCGCGACATTGCAGTCCGCGCCGTTGCAGGCCGCCCCACCGGCTGACATGCGCCAGCCGCTGCGGCTGGGCCTGCTGCTTACCCAGTAGATCCACGCCATGCGTGGATGGGCCTGGTAGATGCCGACCTTGATCGGCAGGCGTGCGCCAACCAAGGTTGGCGACAACCGGTAAACCCCGGCCACGCACGGCGTGGCTCTACTGCGTTGCCACCTGCGGTTCACGCGCAGCTGCGCTCCATGCGCGCAGCCCGAACACGGCCAGGCCGAGGAAGAACACGTACAGCGCGGCGGTCACATGCAGCGACTTGAACAGGTACGCACCCACGTACACCACGTCCACCGCGATCCACACCCACCAGCAGGCCACGTGGCGGCGTGCCTGCCACCACTGGCCGACCAGGCTCAGCGCGGTCAGCATCGCGTCCAGCCACGGCAGCGCGGCATCGGTGAAGGTGTGCATGGCCGCACCCAGCGCCACGCCACCGCAGAGGCCGATGGCCAGGTCGCGCAGCAGCTTGCCGCGCGCCAGTGGCACGATGCGGACGCTGCCCTCGTCGGCGGCGTGCTGCCGCCAGTTGAGCCAGCCGTAGACCAGGAAGCCACCGAAGGCGACCTGCAGCAGGGTGTCCGAGTACAGCTTGGCCTCGGCGAACACCAGGCCATACAGCATCACCGACAGCAGGCCGACCGGCCACGCCACCAGCCGGCGCTTGGCCATCAGCCAGACGCCGAGGATGCTGCACAGTGCGGCGGCCCACTCCAGCATCAGGCCGCTCACAGCGCGAACGTCACCGACAGGCGGGCCTGTCGCGGTGCGCCGGGGAACAGGTAGTAGTCACCGCCGCTGCTGCCGGTATCGCGCCAGTAGAAGCGGTTGAACACGTTGTCCACCGACAGGTTCCAGGTCACCGCACGCTCGTGCAGGCGATGCTGGAAGCGCAGGCCGGCATCGAACACCGAGTAGTCCGGTGCGCGCACACCACCATCGGCGCGGGCGACATTGGCACCGGCATAGCGCCAGCCGCCGGTCACGTCCAAGCCCTGTACGAACGGCAGCGCATAGGCCACGTGCACGCTGGCGCGCACCTTCGGCACGTTCACCAGCTGATGGCCTTCATAGGCGGGCGTGCCGGTGTCGCGCGCGCGTGCCCGCAGCACGCTGGCGCTGGCCACGATCTGCAGCGCATCGGTCAGCTGGCCATTGGCGGTCAGCTCCAGGCCGGTGTGGGTCTGCTTGCCTTCCTCGACGAAGGTGTAGCCGACATCGCTGCCGTCCGGCTTGGCGTACTGGTACGGCTGCGAAATGCGGAACAGCGCCGCGCCCAGGGTCAGCGCCTCGACCGGCATGTACTTCACACCCACTTCCAGCTGCCGCGACTGCACCGATGGCAGGAAGGTATCGGCGTTGCTGGTCCAGAACGGCGCTTCCTGGCCCAGCGAGATGCCGCGCACATAGCTGGCATAGGCATTGAGCTGGTCGGTGGCCTTCCACACCACGGCGGTCTGCGGCAGGAAACGCGACAGGCGGCTGTGCCGCTGCGGGGTACCACGCTTGTCGTAGGCACGCTCGTCCAGGCGCACGAAGCGGCCGCCGGCCAGCCACTGCCAGTCATCACCGAAGCTCATCCGGTCCAGCGCGAAGAACGCGGTCTGGCGGCTGTCTAGGCGTCGTGCGGACGGCCCTGGCATCTTCGGCGACGGTTCGAACACCGGCACCTGCGCATCGTGGATGTTGCTGGTGCCCACGTACTCGTTGACGCTCGGGCGCTTGTCCACGGTGCGGCGGAAGTAGTCGGCACCGATGGTCAGCTCATGGCCGACGCTGCCGGTCTCGAAGCGGCCGCGCAGCTCGGCACGGGCCTGCTGGTTGCGGCGGGTGTCGTCCGGGCTGCGGTAGTCGTAGACGTCGTAGTCGCCATTGGGCGCGAAGTAGTTGCCCGGCACACTGCCATCGGCGCACTGCGCGGCGTAGTAGCAACCGTAGGCGAAGGCGACGTTGTCATCGATCACCGAGCGGCTGTGGCCGACCGAGACGCGCGACTGCCAGGCATCGTTGAAGTCGTAGGTATGCAGCGCGGTGATGTTGGTGCTGGCAATGTCGACCGGACGCTGCCACGGCTGGTAGCCCAGCAGGAATTCGCGATCCACGCCGTGTGGCAGCTCGCGCGCGCCCAGCAGCTGGTAGCCGGACACCGAGCGCTGAGAACTGGTCTGGTAGTTGGCATCCACTTCCAGCTTGCCGCGTTCGCCGATCAGCCAGTCGGCGGCCAACGAATAGAAGTTGCGACGGCCATCGGCGTGCTCGACATAGGAATTGCTGGAGTCCCATGCGGCATTCAGGCGCAGGCCGAAACGCGGAGTGATCCAGTGGCCGACATCGACGGCGACGTAGCGCGAGCCTTCCGAATCGGTGCCGAGCGTGGCGCTGCGCACTTCGGCCGGGCGCTTGCCGATGTAATTGATGATGCCGCCGGGTGCCATCACGCCTGCGGCCAAGCCGGCTTCACCCTTGAGGATCTCCACCGACTGCACGTTCTCCAGCGCAAGGCGCTGTTCGCCGGCGATGGACAGGCCGTTGAAGCGGTAGCCGGTGGCGGCGTCCAGCGCGAAACCGCGGATGGCGATGTTCTGGTAGTAGCCCACCGGCGCATAGGCATCACCCAGCGAGGCATCGTTGCTGGCCAGCTCGGACAGCGAACGCACCTGGCGGCGGTCGAGGTAGTCGCGCTCAAGCACGTTCACCGACGCCGGCGTGTCCTTCCAGGAACCACCACCGAAGGCGTTCACGCGTGAGGTATCGGCCTTCGGCTTGCCGGCCTGCACGCGCACCGCCGCCAGTTCGGTCGGCGAACGCTCGGCGCCGGTGGCAGCCGCATCGGGGGACGCCTCGGCTTCGCTGGCGTGCAGCGGCAGCGCGGCGCAAAGGGCGAGGGAGAGCAGGGTGGGGCGCAGGCAGCGGTTCATTCGGTTCGTCTTCGGACAACAAGGGAGACGAAGCGACGGCGCGCAGGTGCACCGGCCCATGACGGGGGTGTGGCTGCGGCTCAAAGCTCCCTACGCCGGTGCAAACCGGATCAGGTTCCAAGGGACTCTCTCAGCCTGGCAGATCCAGGCACCCCCGCTTCAGGTCACCATTTCACTACAAATGGTACGGATTTGCGAGCCGGTGCCCTTCAGGCAGCGGGGTCAGAGCCCTTTCCGCAGGAAAGGGCTCTGACCCCCACGGTGCGCCAACCGGGTCACGCCGCTGCGTGCAACGCCTGCAGCAGTGCCTGTCCCGGCGCGCTGTGGAACCACGCCGGATGCCCCAGCATGAACGGCTGCCACGCCACATCCGCGTTTGCGGTGGAGCCGGTGATGCCTTCGAAGTATTCCACTTCGGACAGTGCGAAGTCGAAATGCACCATCGGCAGCAGGTCGGCCAGCAGCTGCACGCGTGCTGCCGACAGTGGCTGTACCTCGCGGTAGCCGTCGAGCAACGCCAGTGCGATGTCGATGCGCACCGCCTCCAGGCCGCGCTCCAGTTCCAGCCAGGCCACCGCGTTGCGCTCGATCGCGGTGGCGAGGTCGAACAGTGCGCTGGTGGGCGAGGCCAGGCCGAAATCCAGCACGGTGCTGACCTGCCCATCGCGCCACAGCAGGTTGGAAACATGCCAGTCGTTGTGCGCCCACAGCCGCGGTTCGTCGCGCAGGCGCTGGGCCAGGCCGGCGTGCCACGGCAGCACGTCGCGGCGAAGCTGGGTTTCCCACGGAATGCGCGCGAGGTAGCGGGCCAGACCCGGTCGTGTGGGCAGTTCGGCTTTGATCGCGGCGATCGGATCGTCGGCGCGGATCAGGTCGTCGCGCGCCACCAGCAGATGGGTACTGCGTTGTGGCGCGTGATAGCTGGCGGCGGCACAGTGCAGCCGGGCCAGCATGCGGCCGGCTTCGCGGGCCTGCGCGACATCGGTCAGCAACGACCACGACACGGCATCGCGGTACAGGTCCTCGCCCACGCCCACGGCATGCAGCTCGAAGGTCCATTCGCCGTGCTCGACTGCGGTGCGGCCATCGGCTGCCGCAAGCACCTGCACCACCGGTACGCCGGCGGCAGCGAGATGGACGATGAAGTGGTGTTCTTCTTCCAGGCAGACGGCGCTGCGCACGCTGTGGTGGTGGCGCTTGATGAACACCGGTCCGCGCCTGCCATTGATGATGGCGGCGGCCGACAACGGCCGAGGACTGTGCCAGTGCGGCTGGCTGTCCGCATCCAGCTGCGGAAAGCGCTGGCGCAGCCACGCGAGGTCTGCGGTGCTGATCGGCGGCCAGTCGGCAGCGACCTCGTCGTTGTTGAGGCCCTGCACCCGGTGGGAAGAAGAAGTCATGCCGCAGCCCCAAGGGGGAAAATCACATCCAAGGCTGCGCATTCAACGCCATGGCCGCCCGCAACGCAAACGGGCGGGTCATCGACCCGCCCGTCGTCACATGGTCATCGGCGGTACCGCCGCGCCGGGTTACCAGCCGCGATGGCGGCCGCGGTCGTGGTAGTAGCGGTTGTCGTAATAGCGCTCGCGCTGCCAGCGACGGTCGTCACCGCGGTCGTAGTAGCCGCTGCGGTAGTAGCCACGGTCGTAACGGCGATCGTAGCGGTCGTCGTAACGGCGATTGTCGTAGTAACGACGGTCGCGGCGGTCGGAGGTGGTCAGGTTGCCGATCGCGCCGCCGGCCACGGCACCGCCGACAGTGGCAGCGGGATCACCGTTGGAGAGCAGGTTACCGGCCACGCCACCGACCACGGCGCCGACCAGGGTGCGCTTGTCCTTCCTCGACATCGCGCTGGCATCGCTGACCACGGCCACACCGGCCACCAGTGCCAGAGCCATCGCCAGACCACGGAAGCTGAGTGCGGAAGTACTGAGCATGTTCGTTCTCCTGTGAGGTGCATGCCACGCTGGGCAGGGAGGGCGCGGGGCGCCCCGGCTGCCGTGATGTCCACGCTGGCGTTCCAACATTGCCGGAACATTGCCTGGTCCACCGTGCGGCTTGCGCATTCATCTAGCGGCAGGCGGCATGAAGCAAGGCTGAAAGCGGCCTCGGCCGCTCAGCTGGCAGAAAGGGAAAAGGCCACGCGGACGTGGCCCTCCCTTCTCTCCCAAGGCGCCGCGGGCTTAGACGCCCATCGCCTTCTGGGCCTGCCGGGCCTGCTCCTGCTGGGCATCCTGCTGCTGGTGCAGCACGTTCGGGGCGCCCTGGACGGCACCGCTGCTGAGTGCCAGGCTCTGCTCGCTGGCCGTACGGGTGTCCACCGCCGCGCGAATGGCGGCCGGGTCGCCAATGGTGCCCTGCACGGCGAACAGGCGCTCACCGTTCGGACTGGGTACCACCGAATCGATGCGCTGCAGGCCGGCGGCGTGTGCCTCCTTGGTCAATGCGGCAGCAGCGCTTTCCAGCGCATGCCGATCCTTGAAGGTGCCGGCCGGCATCAGCTCCAGGCCCTTGCTGGCCTGGATGAACAGCGGATTGCGCGGGTGCCGCTCGTCGTTCAGCAGCGGCCGCTCGCGAGCCTCCCTGATCGCCTCCAGGGTCTTCGCGCCGACGACGCCGTCAGCGACCAGGCCGTTGTCCTTCTGCAGCTGGCGCACCGCCGCGTCGGTGTTGCGGCCGAAGCGACCGTCTTCGACCAGCGGCTTGCCATCGGCCCCGGCATAGCCGAGGTGGCCCAGCTGTTCCTGTACCTTGCGCACGCCCTCGCTGTGCGCGCCCTGCTTGTACAGTTCGGCGTGCGGCGTGGCAGCTGCCTTGTGCTCGGCCGCGGGCCTGCCCTGGGTCTGCTCGTGCGACTGGGTACGGTTCTCCAGCAGATCGCGGGCCCTGGACAGCGGGTCGGAGGCGTACAGCTTCCAGTTCGGGTGGTCCTTCACCTGCTTCAGGTAGTCCTCGACCGGCATGGTGTGCACGCCCTTGCTGCCGGTGGACTGGCTGATCAGCAGCTTGTCGGTGTTGGGATCGCGCACCACCATCACGATGTGGTCGATGCCGTTCCAGTGCTCGTGGCGGGTCTTGGCCGTATCCAGGCCGATGATCATGCCTTCCTTCAACGCATCGGGCTTGAGGATCGCGTCGCGGTCAAGCAGCACGCCGGACTGGTCGAACGCCTTGCGCACGATGCCGCCGGAACCGAGGTTGCCCAGGTCGATGCGATCAGCCTTGCCGAACACCGCGTGCCCGGCCTTCTGGTTGATCTCGTCCATGGTCCGGTTCTGCAGCGTGCCGACCCAGCCGGAACAGTCGATATAACCCTGCTCGACGTTCTTGCCGGTCTTGCCCGGTACGTACAGCGCGTGGCCCGGAATATTGATGGCGTACCTGACGTCGTCGTACTTCACGCCGGCCTCGTAGGCGGCCTGCAGTTCAATGCCCGGCTTCGGCGTGGCAGCCGCCGTTGCGGTTGCCGCCAGCGTGGCTGCACCAGCCGCCACGGCTGCGCTGGCCTGTGCAGGCGCTGCCGGGGTCTGGCCCTGGCCCTGCGCCACCGCCTGCGGTTCGATGTTCTTTTCCGGAATGCTGATCGCCGCGTACTTGTGGATGTAGTAGCTGGAGAACGTCCGCGCCAGGTCGCCATCGTCCATGCCGCGCATCTCGGCCAGGGTGTGGCCGGTCAGCGCCTTTGCGTCGGAGCCGATCTGGTTGAGTACGTTGCGGCGCATGTTGATTTCTTCGCCGTGGCTGTTGCGGACCACGCCGAAGGTGCCGGTGGCAATGGCGGTCTGTACCGAGCCATAGCCGGCGCTGCCCTGCTGGTGGGCCAGGTACAGGTCCAGGCCGGTGGGCGTGTTGCCCCCGGACAGGTAGGGATTGCCGGTGCGCTCGTTGCGGCGCGCCATCGAGTCCAGGTTGTCCTGGTACATCTGTGCGGCCGCTTCGGTGTTGCGGGTCGGATCGAACTCGTGGCCGGTCAGGTGGTACTGGCGCGCGGAACCGGGCACGAACTGGAACAGGCCCTTGGCACCGGACGAGGTGTTGTGTGCGCGCTCGTTGAAGCTGCCGCCGGTCTCGATATGCGCGAAGCGCATGAAGTCATCCACGGGGATGCCCTTCTGCCTGGCGACCTGCTCGACGATGTCCAGGACTTCCTTTCTGCTGTAGTCATGCTGTGCCATGACGTTTTCCTCGGGGTTGATGGAGCGGCGGAAGCCGCGAATCGCCAACCGGACTCATCCGTGAGTCAAGAACATGTCGGTCAACAGGTAACCCGCGTGTGCGGGTGGGAATCAGCGCGCCAGGTACTTCTGGGTCACGCTGTCGAAGCGGTAGTCCACGGCGTCGCCGACACCCAGTGCGCGGGTCTTGCCCGGGCTATCGATGGTGGTGCCCTTGAAGCTCACGGTCAGCTGCGGCAGGCCGTTGCCGTCGGCAATGAAGGCCAGTTCGCCATCGCTGTCGGTGCACGGCATCACGTTGCCGTCGTCGCAGGCGGCGCTGTTGTCTTCGCCGGTGCGTACCGAACCGACATAGCGCCAGACCTTGCTGTCCACGTCGTCTTCGCTGCGCTTCGGGTTGAACAGCAGCAGGGCATAGCCGCTGCCGCTGATGCCGCGGTCGAAACTGCTGGTCGGCACCGCCAGCAGCAGGCGGCCATCGGCCGTGCGATGTTCGAGCGGCTTGCGCCGGGTGTCGATGTCGTCGGCCTTGTCGTAGGCGCCGAGCGCGCCGATGGTCCACTCCTGGCCACGGAACTTCCACGGCTTCTTCGCATCGCCGCCGGCCAGCACGAAGGTGGCCTCGGCCAGGTTGGCGCGGTCATCCGGGCCGGCCGGTTGCTGCTCGCCGGGCTTGCCGTAGTGCTCGCGGGTATCCCACGAGAAACCGGTGTAGTAGGTGGTGCCGTCGAGCGTGAACTGATGGCCGAACCAGAAGGTCGCCACGCTGCCGTTCTGGACCTCATAGGAGGTCGCGCCATCGCCGTCCTGCTGGTAGGTGAAATACATCACGGTCGGCGCATCTGGCGGGGTGACGGCGGTATCGGGGGAAGTGTTCTGCATCGGGGCAACATCCTGTCGGGGCGCATTGGCAGCCTGCGCGTGCGCGCCGGGCTGGGAGGACGAGGGGGCCGGGTCGGCGGCGCTGCAGGCGGCAGCGGAAAGAGAGACGAGCAGGCACGCCGCGAATGCGCGCAGGGGCGGCAATGGCAGGGTCCAACGTGGTTTTGGGGGGTGATGCATGCGCCTCTCCATGGTCAGCGTTGCCGGGCCAGACGGCCGGCAGGAAACCGCACCCCATCCACCGGGGACAGGAGCGAGGACATGAGCCGGTCGATTCCTTCGACCTCGCATTGAGAACCCATGCCCGGCAATCTTTGCACAGAATCGCGACGCATCAAAGAGGGCAGCACGCCGCGCCCTCTTATGTGAACGGCATCTCAGATATTGCCATCGCGCAGGTAGTCGAACAGCTCGGCGTCGCCCTTCAGGCCCAGTTTGAGCATGGCGTCACCCTTCTGCCGGCTGATGGTGCTGACGCTCTTGTGCAGCTGCAGCGAGATCTCCTTCACCGTCATGCCAGTGCCAAGCAGCCGCAGCACCTCCACCTCGCGCGGCGACAGTGGCTTGCCGTCGCCCTCGCGCATGCGCCAGCTGCCCGCCGCCTCGACCCGCTCGCGCAGGCTGCGGCTGATATAGGGCTGGCCGCGATAGACCGCCTGGATGGCCTGCGGCAGTTCGTCCATCGACGAGCTCTTGTCGACCAGGCCCAGCACACCGCTGTCGAGCACCATGCGCAGGATCGCCAGGTTGTTGGAGACGCTGAGCATGAGTACCGGCAGGTCGGGATGGCGGCGGCGGATCATGCCGATCATGGCGAAGCCGTCGGCCTGTGGGCTGCCCGGCATGGAGTAGTCGGTGACCAGCAGGTCACAGGGCTGGCTGCCCAGCAGGGTCATCAGCGCCTGCGCGCTGTCCGCCTCGCCGACCACGCGGCCCACCCCGCTCGACTCGATGACGGCGCGGGTACCGATACGGACCACCGGGTGGTCGTCTGCGATGATGATGCGCAAGCTCATGCTCTAGTATGGCCACCGGGCACGCCGGACCGCGACCATCGCGGTTCCTGGCAGGATTCTAGGAGATCGACGCCGATGCGTAGCTGGGCTGTTCGCGGGCTGGTCCTGCTGCTGGCCGTGCTGGTGCTGCCTGCCGCACCGGCACAGGCCGTGCCAGGACCGCTGCCGCTCACTCCCCTGCAGCGCGAGTACCTGGCCGCGCATCCAAGCATCGTCGTGGGCCAGTATGACAGCGGCTGGCCGCCGTTCGAGTCCCTCCGTGATGGTCGGCAGATCGGGCTGGGGCCGGATTATCTGTCGCTTCTTGCCCGTCAGCTGGGTGTGAAGGTCGAAGCCCGTCGTTATCCAGATTGGACTTCCGTGCTGGACGCGGCGTGCCGTGGCGAAATCGACGTGGTGATGAATGTCGGTCTCAGTGCCGACCGTACCCGCTGCATGGTCTACACCGCCGCCTATGGCGAGGCGCCGCTGGCCCTGGTCGGACGCCCGGGCGACCTTCGTGCCTCCGACAATCCCGACCTGGATGGGCTGCGGGTAGTGATCGAGCAGGATTTCCTGACCGGCCCGCAGGTACGCGCGCGTTTCCCGCGCGCCCGGCAGCTTGTCGCAAACAGCTCGATTGCGGCGCTGCAGATGGTCAGAGACGACAAAGCCGATGTCTATATCGGCAATGCCTATGTCGCCACCGAGCTGATCGCCAGCCAGCGTCTGCAGGGTGTGGTGCTGCTGCGGCCCAGTGACCTGCCTCCCGAGCGCCTGCACTTCGGCGTTCCCAACAGCAAGCAGCCGCTGGCCGAAGCACTGGACCTGGCCCTGGCCGCGACCAGCCAGGCCCAGCGCGACGCGTTGGTGCAGCGCTGGCTGCCGTTGCCGCAGTGGTCGGCATCGGCACGGCTGGCGCTGAGCCAGGCCGAGAAGCGGGTGCTGGAGCAGCCGCTGAAGATCGGCTTCGCGCCGAACGCGGCGCCGTTGTCGTTCGCCGACAAGGAAGGCAAGCCCAGTGGCCTGGCCGGCGAGTATCTGCGACGGCTGCTGCAGGCCGGTGCCAATCTTCAGCCGGAGAACAGCCACGACTGGTATGAGGTGCGCGAGAAGGCGCGCCGCGGCGAGCTGCAGGCAGTAATGGGCATTCCCGCCGATTCACGCTATCTGGGGCCGGACTGGGTGTTCAGCCAGCCCTTCATCAGCGTACCGAACGTGATCGTCAGCCGCGTCGACAGCCCGGCGCTGCTGGGCCTGTCGGACCTGCAGGGCAAGCGCGTACTGCTGTCCGATCCCGAGCGCATACGTGGCTACGTGCTGCAGCAGGCCCCCAGCGCGCGGATCATCGCCGCGCGCAGTACCGAGCAGGCACTGCAGCGCCTTGCCGCTGGCGAAGCCGATGCCTACGTGGGCAACCTGGCACTGGTCGATCACCTGCTGCGCAGCAGCTTCCCGGGGCGCCTGCAGGTGGCCGCCCCTGCGGGCTTCAACGACCAGCTGGTGCTGGCCGTGGAACGCCGCCATGCCGCCCTGGCGACCACCTTCGACCGCCTGCTGCTGCAGATGACGCCGCGCAAGCACGAGGCGTTGCGGGGCGACTGGCTGGCCGTGGAGTATCGCAATGGCATCGACTGGAGGGACGCGCTGCGCTGGGGGGTGCCGCTGCTGCTGGTGCTGCTGACCGCGCTGCTGGTACATGGCATCGGGTACTGGCGCCTGCGTCGCGAGGTGGCCGGGCGGCGTCATCTGGAGCAGCGCCTGGCCGAGGTCACCGACAACCTTCCCGCCGTGGTCTACCAGGCACGGCGCGAGGCCGATGGCACTCTCGGTTTTCCGTTCATTGCCGGTGACCTGCAGGCGTTGTTCGGCATTACCCGGCAGCAGGCCGAGCAGGACGCGAAACTGCTGCTGGAACGCATCGAGGAGGAGGATCGCGAACGCATCCTGCAGGCGGTCGAACAGGCCGCACGCCAGTTCGCGCCATTGATCCTCGAGTTCCGCCTGCGTGCCGATGCGGGCGGCGCGCGCTGGGTCCGCAGCCAGGCCCATCCCTATGCGGCAGAGGCAGGGGCGGTGACCTGGAGTGGCTACTGGGTGGACGTCAGCGAGGCACGTGCGCAGGCCGAGGCCCTGACCGCGGCCAAAGCCGAGGCCGAGCAGGCGGCGGAAGCGAAGTCACGTTTCCTGGCCACGATGAGCCATGAGATCCGTACTCCTATGAGTGGCGTGCTGGGCATGCTGGAAGTGCTGGCGCATTCGCCGCTGGATGCCGAGCAGCAGCGCATCCTCGGCGTGATCGAGGATTCGGCGCAGATGCTGCGGCAGATCCTGGATGACATCCTCGATTATTCGCGGCTGGAGGCCGGTGCGCTGCGCCTGGAACCGGTGCCGCAACCGCTGCGGCCGCTGCTGGAAAGCGTGTGCCGGTTGTTGTCGGCGCAGGCCAGTGCACGTGGGTTGGCGTTGCTGGTGGAGATCGATCCACAGCTGGCACCGGCACACGAAGTGGATGGCGTGCGCCTGCGCCAGATCGTGTTCAACCTGCTCAGCAACGCCATCAAGTTCACGGCGCGCGGCGAAGTGCGGCTGCAGCTGGAGGTGCTGGGGCCTACCGCGGAGGATGGCAGCCAGCCGTTGTGCCTGAGCGTGACCGACACCGGCATGGGCATCGCGCCGGAGCAGCTGCAGCATCTGTTCGCGCCGTTCACCCAGGCCGGTGCCTACATCCAGCGCGACCATGGTGGCACCGGTCTTGGCCTGAGCATCAGCCAGCGCCTGGTGCAGATGATGGACGGCGAACTGACCCTGCACAGCACGCTGGGCGAAGGCACTCGTGCCGAAGTGCGGTTGTCGCTGGTGGAGGCCGGCAGCGGTGATGTCGAAGCACTGGTGGCTGAGCAGGAACAGGCTTCGCTGCTGCCGCAGGCGCTGCGCCAGGCGCGGGTGCTGGTGATCGAGGACCACCCGACCAACCAGGCGATGATGGCCTGGCGCCTGCAGCAGCTGGGCGTGCCGCACGTGATGGTCGGTGATGGCCAGCAGGGGCTGGATCGGCTGTTGTCGGAAAGCTTCGACCTGGTGATCACCGATTGCCGGATGCCGGTGCTCGATGGCTTCGGCTTCACCCGGCTGCTGCGCGAGCGCGAGGGCCGCAATGGCCAGCCGCGCCTGACCGTGCTGGCGCTGACCGCCAGTGTGTTGGACGACGATGCGCGCCGTTGCCGCGAGGCCGGCATGGACGAAGTGCTGGCCAAGCCGTTGTCACTGGCCACATTGCGCGCGGCGCTGCTGCGTTGGTTGCCGCAGGCACAGGGCCAGTCGTTCGCCGAACCGGTGACGGAGGTGGTTGCCGACGACGGCATGGCGCTACCGGATCTGTCCACGTTGCAGCAGCGCTTCGGCTCACGCGCGGTGGCAATCCAGCTGCGCGACAGCCTGCTGCAGGCCAGCGAAGGCGATCTTGCCGCCGTGCAGCGCGCGCTGCAGGCCGGAGATCGCGAGGCAGCCGCGCTGCACCTGCACCGGCAGGCCGGTGGCCTGGGCGCAATAGGCGCGACGGTGCTGGCCGGGCAGGCCAATACGCTGGTGGAGCGCCTGCAGGATGCGGCCGACACCGATCCGACCGCGGTGTTCGCAAGCGTGGCGGAATTCGTGGCGCGGCTGCAGCAGCAACTGCAGCGCATGGCTCACTGAGTCGACTGCTGCTGCAGGTAGGCGATCACCAGCGCACGGCGTTCGGCACTGGGGAAGGCGTTGTACATGCGCGTACCCGGCACCACGTGGGTGGGCGACTGCAGGAAGGCATCCAGGGTCTGCGCGCTCCAGGTGATGTCGGCGCGGCGCATGCCGTCGGAGTAGCCGTAATCGGGCAGGCTGCCGGCACGGCGGCCGATCACTCCATGCAGGTTCGGCCCGAAGCGATGGATGCCGCCGGGCTGCACGGTGTGGCAGCCCGCACACAGTTCAAACGCGCGCTGCATGGCCTGCTGGCGCGCCTGTTCGGGCGTGGCGGGTGCTGACGGCGGGCGCTGGCAGGCCGTGGCCGCAAGGGCCACGACGACGGCAATGAGCAGGCAGGCAGCGCGCATGGGCGGGCAGGATAGCGATGCAACGGGGCAGGTGGGCTGCGACACGCAGTCGCAGCCCGTGGCGATCACATGCCCGAGTAGTTCGGGCCGCCGCCGCCCTGCGGGGTCACCCAGACGATGTTCTGGGTGGGGTCCTTGATGTCGCAGGTCTTGCAGTGCACGCAGTTCTGCGCATTGATCTGCAGGCGCGCGTCGTTACCGTCGCCGACGAACTCGTACACGCCTGCCGGGCAGTAACGCGCTTCCGGGCCGGCGTACTCGGCCAGGTTCACCTTCACCGGGATGCTCGCATCCTTCAGCGTCAGGTGGCTGGGCTGGTCTTCGGCATGGTTGGTGCTGCTCAGGAACACCGAGCTGAGGCGATCGAAGGTCAGCACGCCATCCGGCTTCGGGTAGGCGATGCGGGTGTGCTTGGACGCCGGCTCCAGGCAGGCGTGGTCCGGGATGCTGTGGCGCAGGGTCCACGGCGGGTTGCGCACGCCCAGCTTCGGCAGCAGCCACTGCTCGATGCCGGTCATCAGCGTGGCCACGGTCTGGCCCTTCTTGAACCACTGCTTGAAGTTCTTCGACAGCTTCAGCTCGTCATGCAGCCAGCTGGCTTCGAAGGCCTGTGGGTAGGCGCTCAGTTCGTCGTGCTGGCGATCGGCGGCCAGCGCATCGAATGCGGCATCGGCGCACAGCATGCCGGTCTTGATCGCGGCATGGCTGCCCTTGATGCGGCTTACGTTGAGGTAGCCGGCTTCGCAGCCGACCAGCGCACCGCCCGGGAACACCGTCTTAGGCAGCGACATCAGGCCGCCGGCGGTGATCGCGCGCGCGCCGTAGCCGATGCGGATGCCGCCTTCCAGATGCTTGCGGATGGACGGGTGGGTCTTGAAGCGCTGGAACTCTTCGAACGGGCTCAGCCACGGGTTCTTGTAGTCCAGGCCGACCACGTAGCCGATGGCGACCTTGCCGCCGTCTGCGTGGTACAGGAAGGCACCGCCGTAGGTGTCGCTGTCCAGTGGCCAGCCGGCGGCGTGCACGACCAGGCCCGGCTCATGCTTGGCTGGGTCGATCTGCCACAGCTCCTTGATGCCGATGCCGTAGGCCTGCGGGTCCTTGCCGTCATCCAGCTTGAAACGGCTGATCAGCTGGCGGCCGAGATGACCGCGCGCGCCTTCGGCGAACACGGTGTACTTCGCCTGCAGGGCCATGCCGCGTTCGAAGGCGGGGCCGCGCGTGCCGTCCTTCTCGATGCCCATGTCGCCTGTGGCCACGCCGATGACTGCGCCGTCGTCGCCGTACAGCACCTCGGCGGCAGCGAAGCCGGGGAAGATCGCTACTTCCAGCGCCTCGGCCTGCTGCGCCAGCCAGCGGGTCACTTCACCCAGGCTGATGATGTAGTTGCCTTCGTTGTGGAAGCACTCCGGCAGCAGCGCATTGGGCGTGCTGCGTGCGCTGGTTTCGCTGAGGAACAGGAATTCGTCGCGGGTGACCTTCTGCTTCAGCGGTGCGCCGCGCTCGGCCCAGTCCGGGAACAGTTCGGTCAGCGCGCGCGGGTCCATCACCGCGCCGGACAGCACGTGCGCACCCGGCTCGGAGCCCTTTTCCAGTACGCACACCGACAGCTCGCGACCGGCTTCGATCGCGCGCTGGCGCAGGCGGATCGCGGTGGCCAGGCCGGCGGGGCCGGCGCCGACGATCACCACGTCGAACTCCATTACTTCACGCGGGGGCAGGGCGTTGGCTTCAGCGCTCATCGATTGCATGACTCGTGGGTAGTGCCGGCATCGGGGCCACCGGCGGTTGCCTGGGAATCGCGCGTGCAGCCACGAGCGAAACGGTTGTTTGAATGTGTCAGGGTACCGGGCCGCGCGTGATCGAGCTAGATCGCCGATGTTCACATCCGGATTGCTGCAATGCAGCGTAATGCGCGTGGTCTGGTAGGTGCCAACCTTGGTTGGCGTGAGCGGAAACACCAGCGCCGACCAAGGTCGGCCTCTACCCGCACACCAACTCCGCCCGGATGACCGACAATGGTCGGGTCCTGACTGCGTGTGAGTGCCATGGCTTTGGATCCGTACGACCTGTTCGATGTCCGTTCCCTGCTCAGCGAGGAAGAGCGCGCGGTCCAGGAGAGCGTCGCCCGCTTCACCAACGAGCGCGTGCTGCCGATCATCGGCGATGCCTTCGACCAGGCACGCTTCCCTTCAGAGCTGGTGCCGGAGATCGCCGCGCTGGGCCTGCTCGGTGCCACCCTTCCGGCCGAATACGGCGGCGGCGACCTCGGCGCGGTCAGCTACGGCCTGATCTGCCAGGAACTGGAACGCGGCGATTCCGGCCTGCGCAGCTTCGTATCGGTGCAGAGCTCGCTGTGCATGTACCCGATCTACGCCTACGGCAGCGAGGAACAGCGCCGGCAATGGCTGCCGGCGATGGCGCGCGGCGAGCTGATCGGCTGCTTCGGCCTGACCGAAGCGCACGGCGGCTCCGATCCGGCCAGCATGAAGACCCGCGCCGTGCGCGATGGCGACGACTGGCGCATCAACGGCAGCAAGATGTGGATCACCAGCGGCCCGGTGGCCGACCTGGCCATCGTCTGGGCGCAGACCGAGGACGGCATCCAGGGCTTCGTGCTGGAAAAGGGCATGCCGGGGTTCACCACGCAGGAGATCAAGCACAAGATGAGCCTGCGTGCGTCGCTGACCGGTGCGCTGTTCTTCGATGACGTGCGCGTGCCCGACAGCCACCGCCTGCCCAACGTGAAGGGCCTGAAGGGGCCGCTGGGTTGCCTGACCCAGGCCCGTTTCGGCATCAGCTGGGGCCCGATCGGTTCGGCCATTGCCTGTCTGGATGAAGCGCTGGGCTATGCCAAGGAGCGCGTGTTGTTCGGCCGCCCGCTGGCCGCGACCCAGAGCGCACAGATCAAGCTGGCCGAGATGGCCCGCCGCATCACCATGGCGCAGCTGCTGGCGTTGCAGCTCGGGCGCCTGAAGGAAGTCGGCCAGCTGCAGCCGCAGCAGGTCAGCCTGGCCAAGTGGAACAACTGCCGCATGGCCATCGACATCGCCCGCGAATGTCGCGATCTGCTGGGCGGGGCCGGCATCACCACCGAGCATGTAGCGATCCGGCATGCGCTGAACCTGGAATCGGTGATCACCTATGAAGGCACCGAGACCGTGCACCAGCTGGTGATTGGGCGTGAGCTGACCGGCATCAACGCGTTCTGAAACCTGTTCCCGGTGGGTGCCAACCTTGGTTGGCACATTCCTTCAGCGTGCGACGCAACATCTGTGCGGACCAAGGTCCGCAACCACCAGGATCGGTTCACACTTACCTGAGGCGGTTTACGCCCCGCCGGCAAACCCATGCTGGCGCCACGCCTCGTACATCACCACCGCAACGGTGTTGGAAAGATTGAGGCTGCGGTTGTCCGGCCGCATCGGCAGGCGCAGGCGGCGGCCATCGGGCAATGCATCAAGCACTTCCTGCGGCAGGCCGCGGCTTTCCGGGCCGAACAGGAACGCATCGCCATCTTCGAACGCCACGCTGTCATAGCGGACGCTGGCCCGCGTACTCAGGGCAAACAACCGCTTCGGTGCAACCCGCGCCAGCGTCGTGTCCAGATCGGGGTGCACCTGCAGGCGCGAGTACTCGTGGTAGTCCAGCCCGGCGCGCTTGAGCTGCTTGTCTTCCAGTGCGAAGCCGAGCGGCTCGACCAGGTGCAGCTGCGCGCCGGTGTTGGCGCAGAGCCGGATCACATTGCCCGTGTTGGGCGGGATTTCCGGTTGGAACAGGATCACATGGAACTGGGGCGCGGCATTCATCGGCGCAGTGTACCTGCGACGACCACCGCCTTTACGGCGCACGCCCTGCATGGGGCAGGGCGGCACCGGTTACGGGCGCAGCAGGACCTGGGCGGTTTCGGTGGCCAGGGCCTGCAGGTCGGCGGCGCTCGGGCGAACCTGCAGGGCCGGCAGGTTGGTGATGACCTGGTTGGCGACGCTGGTGGCGGCGGCAGCCAGGGTGGCGGCGTAGCGCTGGGCTTCCTGCTCGGCGACCAGGGCGACACGCTGCTCCAGGCTCGGGCGAACTTCCACCGAGGCCAGGGTGGTGATCGGCATCGCGGCAGCAACCGGGGCGGCGAGGTAGCCGTTGCGCTCGGCCAGCTGGTCGCTGCTCGGGCGAACTTCCACCGTGGCCAGGGTCGGGATGCCGCTGGCCTGTTCCCAGGCCTGCTGGGCCAGCTGGTCGGCGGCCGGACGAACCTGCACGGTGGACAGGGTCTTGATGGATTCGGAGGCCTGCACCGACGAAACAACCGCGGTGCCGGCGATCAGGGCGATGGCGATGGCAATGGTCTTGGCGTTCATGACGGGGCCTGTTTAGTGTTGGTGGGTAGTGGTGTGGTAGTAAGGTAGTACACCAATTCTGGGCATGCAAGGAAAATTTTCCATTTCCTGCATTTGTTCAGTCTTCAGTCAGCTTTTGTCTGAAGCCCTTCTTGGCGCAGGAAGTACCAAGCAATCCCCGTGCCAACTTTTAATGATTGATTTAAAAGGATTTTTGTCGGCCAAAAAGTGTCCGGTGGGCGGACACCTGTCCATTTGATGCGTTGCGGACACTGTCCGGACGATGGCTGCCGGTGCATGTGACCGCCCAGGACACGGCCGTGAGGGGCCGCGAATGGTGCACAAGGGCAAACACCCCCAGTGACTGGCGACCGATTCCTGCCGCTGCGTGCGCAGGCTAGGATCGGGGTTCACCTATGTGACCAAGGATCTGGATATGTCTCTCGCCCTTCGCCCGCGCGCTGCATTGCTGGCCGTTGCCCTCAGCACCGCCTTGGGCACGCTCGCCCCCACCTCTGCACTGGCCGCCAAGCCGGCGGCACCGGCCAAGGTCGATATTCCGTTTGAGCAGTTCACACTGCCCAACGGCCTGCGCGTGATCGTGCATACCGATCGCAAGGCGCCGATCGTCGCGGTCAATGTCTGGTACCACGTGGGTAGCAAGGACGAGCCGGCCGGCCGCACCGGCTTCGCGCACCTGTTCGAACATTTGATGTTCCAGAGCAGCGAAAACCACGACGGTGAGTACTTCGAGCCCTTCAAGCAGGTGGGTGCCACCGGCCAGAACGGCACTACCAACACCGACCGCACCAACTACTTCGAGAACGTGCCGACCACCGCGCTGGACATGGCGCTGTGGATGGAGTCGGACCGCATGGGTCACCTGGTCGGTGCGATCGACCAGGCCGCGCTGGACGAGCAGCGTGGCGTGGTGCAGAACGAGAAGCGCCAGGGCGAGAACCAGCCTTATGGCCAGGCCTGGGATCAGCTCAACAAGGCGCTGTACCCGGTCGGCCACCCGTACCACCACGGTGTGATCGGTTCGATGAACGATCTCAACGCCGCTTCGCTGGACGACGTGAAGACCTGGTTCCGCACCTGGTACGGCCCGAACAACGCGGTGCTGGTGCTGGCCGGTGACATCGACCTGGCCACCGCCAAGGAAAAGGCTGCCAAGTACTTCGGCAGCATCCCGGCCGGCCCGAGCATGGCGCAGCCGGCAGTGAACGTGGCCAAGCGCAGCGCCGATACCCGCGAGACGATGACGGACAAGGTGCCGCAGGCGCGCATCTACCGCGCCTGGAACGTGCCGCAGGTCGGCACCGCCGACATCGACCAGCTGCAGTTGTTCGCCGAGGTGTTGGGCGGTGCCAAGTCCTCGCGCCTGAGCCAGCGCCTGCAGCACCAGGACAAGCTGGTGGACAGCATCGGTTCGGGCCTGTCGGCCTCGCAGCTGGGCTCCAACTTCGTGATCGTGGCGACTGTGAAGCAGGGCCAGGATCCGGCCAAGGTCGAGAAGATCATCGACGAGGAACTGGACCGCCTGATCAAGCAGGGCCCGACCGCGGCCGAGCTGGAGCGCGCCAAGACCGGCGCCCGCGCCGGCTTCATCCGTGGCATCGAGCGCATCGGCGGCTTTGGCGGCAAGGCCGATGCGCTGGCCGAGTGCGCGGTGTTCACCGGCGACCCGGGCTGCTTCCGCACCTCGCTGGCCAACATCGACAAGGCCAGTGCCGCCGATCTCAGCCGCCTGGGCGCACGGTGGCTGGACAAGGGCAGCCATACCCTGGTGATCGCACCGGGTGAGCGCGTGGCACTGAAGGAGGAACCAAGCCAGGCACCGAAGCCGTTCAACGTGCCGGCGGTGGACCCGAAGTACAGCACCCTGCCCGAACAGGTGGACCGCAAGGCCGGCGTGCCGCAGACCCGCGAGTTCCCGCAGCTGAAGTTCCCGGCCCTGCAGCGCGCCACGCTGAAGAATGGCACCCAGGTGATCCTGGCCGAACGCCATGAGATTCCGGTGGTGCAGTTCAGCTACCAGTTCCCGGGCGGCTTCAGCGCCGACCAAGGCCGCAAGCCGGGCACCGCCAACTTCACCATGAGCCTGATGACCGAAGGCGCCGGCAAGCTCGGCTCGCTGGCCTTCGCCGATGCTGCCGATGCGCTGGGTGCCAGCCTGGATGCCTCGGCCGGCTTGGACTCGATGAGCGTGGACCTGTCGGCACTGAAGGAAAACCTGGCGCCGTCGCTGGCACTGTACCGCGACCTGCTGCGTGAGCCGCGCTTCGAGCAGGGCGAGATCGACCGGGTCAAGGCGACCTGGATCGCCGGCATCCAGCAGGAGAAGGTCAACCCGGGTGCGGTGGCGATGCGCGTGCTGCCGCCGCTGCTGTACGGCAAGGGCCACCCGTATGCCATTCCGTTTACCGGCAGCGGTGACGAGGCGGCGATCAATGGCCTGACCCGCGAAGACCTGGTCGACTTCCACCACGATTGGCTGCGTCCGCAGAACGGCACCCTGATCGTGGTCGGTGACACCACCCTGGCCGAGATCGTGCCGCTGCTGGACAAGCAGCTGGGCGACTGGAAGGCTGCCGGCGACGCCCCGCAGGTGAAGGCGGCCACCGACGTCCCATTGCCGAAGGGCCCGCGCGTGTTCCTGATCGACCAGCCGGGCGCGGTGCAGGCCAACCTGTTCGCCGGCCAGGTGGTGGCGCCGTCCAGCGCCACCAGCTCGACCCGCTTCGACATCGCCAACGGCGTGATCGGCGGCGACTTCACCTCGCGCCTGAACATGAACCTGCGTGAGGACAGGCACTGGTCGTACGGTGCGCGCAGCAGCGCGATCAACTCGGTGGGCCAGCGCCCGTGGATGGCCAGCGCGCCGGTGCAGATCGACAAGACCGGCCCGGCGATGGCGGAAATGCGCAAGGAAATTGCCGCGTTCGCCGATGGCAGCAAGCCGGCCACCGCCGCCGAGGTCAACCGCATCCGCAACATCCAGACCCTGAGCCTGCCTGGTGCCTACGAGACCGCCAGCGCGGTGGCGTCGACCATCGGTTCGATCGTGCAGTTCAAGCGCCCGGACGACTACGTGCTGCGTCGCAAGGCCGAGATCGAGTCGATGACCCCGGCACAGGTGCAGCAGGCCGCCGCCGAGATCAAGCCGCAGGCGCTGACCTGGGTGGTGGTGGGTGACCTCAAGCAGACTGAAGCGGCGGTGCGTGCGCTGAATCTGGGTGAGGTGACGGTGATCGACGCCGAAGGCAATCCGGTCAAGAAATGAAATAAGGCAAGACCCGGCCCGCCATGTGGCGGGCCGGCTCCCCTTGGTAGTGCCGGCCGCTGGCCGGCAACTCTGAAGGGGTCAGAGTCCCTGCGGGGGATCTGACCCCGCCCACGGGCTACCCCCGATTCAGGCTGTTCAGGCAGAATCCCCCCATACCCTTCCAGGATCTGCCCATGCGCGTTCTGCTGCTTTCCTCCCTGCTGCTCACCGTCACCGCCTGTACCTGGGTGCCGATCGAACCGGCGGGCAAGACGACCCGCGTGCTGCCGGCAGGCCCGGTTCCGGCCGGTTGCATCGCCAAGGGCGAGGTGGTGGTCACGGTGAAGAGCAAGGTCGGTTTCTACAACCGCAACCCGCTGCGCGTGCAGGAAGAGCTGGAAACCCTGGCCCGCAACGAGGCCCCGAGCGCCGGTGCCAATGCCGTGCAGGCCGCTGCCGCACCGGCCGAGGGCAGCCAGCGCTTCGCCGCATTCCAGTGCCCGCCGCGCTGAATGCTTCACCATACGGCCAAGCCTGAATTCGTAAAGATGCGGTGAAGGCCCCGGGAGTTATAGAATAGCGCCCCCTTTTGCCTGAGCCTTGGCGCTAACCTCGATGCTCTTCAAGAATGTCTCGATCGCCGGCCTGGCACACGTTGATGCGCCGCATACGCTGACGACCAAGGAAATCAACGAGCGGCTGCAGCCGACGCTGGATCGCCTTGGTATCCGCACCGACGTGCTCGGCGATATCGCCGGCATCCATGCCCGCCGCCTGTGGGACAACGGCGTGCTGGCCTCCGACGCCGCCACCATGGCCGGCCGCAAGGCGCTGGAAGACGCAGGCATCAATGCGACGCAGGTGGGCCTGCTGGTCAACACCTCGGTCAGCCGCGACTACCTGGAGCCGTCCACTGCGTCGATCGTCTCCGGCAACCTCGGCGTCAGCGACGAGTGCATGACCTTCGACGTCGCCAATGCCTGCCTGGCCTTCATCAACGGCATGGATATCGCGGCGCGCATGATCGAGCGCGGTGACATCGACTACGCGCTGGTGGTGGACGGCGAGACCGCCAACCTGGTGTACGAGAAGACCCTGGAGCGGATGACCGCCCCGGACGTCACCGCCGACGACTTCCGCAACGAACTGGCCGCCCTGACCACCGGTTCGGGTGCCGCCGCGATGGTGATGGCGCGCTCGGAGCTGGTGCCGGATGCACCGCGCTACAAGGGCGGCGTGACCCGCTCGGCCACCGAGTGGAACCAGCTGTGCCTGGGCAACCTGGACCGCATGGTCACCGATACCCGCCTGCTGCTGATCGAAGGCATCAAGCTGGCCCAGAAGACCTTCACCGCCGCCAAGATCGCCTTGGGCTGGGCCGTGGAAGAGCTGGACCAGTTCGTGATCCACCAGGTCAGCCAGCCGCATACCGCTGCGTTCATCAAGAACTTCGGCATCGACCCGAAGAAGGTCATGACCATCTTCGGCGAGCACGGCAACATCGGCCCGGCCTCGGTGCCGATCGTGCTGAGCAAGCTCAAGCAGCTGGGCAAGCTGAAGAAGGGCGATCGCATCGCGCTTCTGGGCATCGGCTCGGGCCTGAACTGCTCGATGGCTGAAGTGGTCTGGTAAAAAAGTCACCGCTGACCTGCTGCGCGCCGTCCGCACGTGCCAGCCAACCGCTCGCGACGGGCAGCGATGATTTTCCAAGTGTCCAAGGGCCGGTTCTACCGGCCCTTTCTACAGGTGCGATCCGATGTCCCAGCTTCCCGGTTACCCCGCCCACCCGCAGCGTTTCGAGGTCCGCCCTGGCCTGTCGATGAACTATCTCGACGAAGGTCCGAGCGATGGCGAGGTGGTGGTGATGGTGCACGGCAACCCGTCGTGGAGCTATTACTGGCGCACGCTGGTGTCCGGACTGTCGGACACGTACCGCTGCATCGTGCCGGACCACATCGGCATGGGCCTGTCGGACAAGCCCGATGACAGCCGCTACGAGTACACGCTGCAGTCGCGCGTGGATGATCTGGACGCGTTGCTGAAGCACTTGGGCATCACCGGTCCGGTGACGCTGGCCGTGCACGACTGGGGCGGCATGATCGGCTTCGGCTGGGCGCTGTCGCACCATGACCAGGTGAAGCGCCTGGTGGTGCTCAACACGGCCGCGTTCCCGATGCCGGCGGCGAAGAAGATGCCGTGGCAGATCGCGCTGGGCCGCCACTGGAAGATCGGCGAGTGGATCATCCGCACCTTCAACGCGTTCTCGTCCGGTGCCTCGTGGCTGGGCGTGGAGCGGAAGATGCCGGCCGATGTGCGCCGCGCCTACGTGTCGCCGTACAACAGCTACGCCAACCGCATCAGCACCATCCGCTTCATGCAGGACATTCCGCTGTCGCCGGCCGACAAGGCGTGGTCACTGCTGGAGCGCGCCGGCAAGGCGCTGCCGTCGTTCGCCGATCGTCCGGCCTTCCTCGGCTGGGGCCTGCGCGACTTCGTGTTCGACCACCACTTCCTGAAGGGCTTCCAGGCGGCGTTGCCGAAGGCGCAGGTGCATGCCTTCGAGGATGCCGGCCACTACGTGCTGGAAGACAAGCATGAAGTGCTGGTGCCGGAGATCCGGGCGTTCCTGGACAAGAACCCGATCTGATCGGTTCCCGGGTCGGATCCCGGTAGTGCCGGCCGCTGGCCGGCAAGCGCACAATGCGCGCCGGGTTCATGAGGTTGCCGGCCAGCGGCCGGCACTACCACTACGCCGCGATCGGCGCCTGCGGCGGCGAAGACGGGCTGTTGCCGTTGTCGTCCGGATGGTCGTCGTCGTTGCCCGCTTCGTCGCGCCAGCGCCAGTCGGCCAGGGTCAACGGATCCAGCCCATAGGCGATACGGGCCTTGTCGCACTGCGGGCTGGCCTTGCCGTATTCCCACGACGCATCCACCTCGCGGCACACGCTGGGCCGGTTGGGGTGGATGGTGCAGCGTGAATACACGCCGATCTGCGCATCCAGCGCCACGCAGCGCACCGGCTTGGAGTGGGTGCCGCGCATGCACAGCCGGTGCGGATCGAGCACCTCGGTCAGCTGGTGGGGGACGCCACCGGGAGTGACCTCGTCCGATTCCATCCAGTGGAAGGCCACGCGGTATTGAGTGCAGCAGGCGCCGCAGGTCATGCAGGGATGTTGCATGGGCAAGCCGCCCCGGGCGGCAGTCGGAATCAGGAACGAGGGTGCGGATTTTCCACGAAGTGGGCCGCCGCGCAAGAAATTCCGTAAGCGGCGACAATGAACGGATGAACCGACCCTGCAATATTTCGGCCCGTTTGCCTGAACTGGCGCGTGAACGCCCCGACCAGATCGCCATCCGCTGCCCGGGCCGCCGCGGCGCCGGCAACGGCATGGCCGCCTACGATGTGACCCTGGATTACCGCCAGCTGGACGCCCGCAGCGACGCCATGGCCGCCGGCCTGGCCGGCTACGGGATCGGCCGTGGGGTGCGCGCGGTGGTGATGGTGCGGCCGTCGCCGGAGTTCTTCCTGCTGATGTTCGCGCTGTTCAAGCTGGGCGCGGTGCCGGTACTGGTCGACCCGGGCATCGACAAGCGCGCGCTGAAGCAGTGCCTGGACGAGGCGCAGCCGGAAGCCTTCATCGGCATTCCGCTGGCCCATGTGGCGCGGCTGGTGCTGCGCTGGGCACCGTCGGCAACCCGTCTGGTCACCGTCGGTCGGCGCCTGGGCTGGGGCGGAACCACTCTGGCCGCGCTGGAACGCGCTGGCGCCAACGGGGGACCGATGCTGGCCGCTACCGATGGCGAGGACATGGCCGCGATCCTGTTCACCAGCGGCTCGACCGGCGTGCCCAAGGGCGTGGTTTACCGCCACCGCCACTTTGTCGGCCAGATCCAGCTGCTGGGCAGCGCCTTCGGCATGGAAGCGGGCGGCGTGGACCTGCCGACCTTCCCGCCGTTTGCCTTGTTCGACCCGGCGCTGGGCCTGACCTCGGTGATTCCGGACATGGACCCTACCCGGCCGGCGCAGGCCGACCCTGCGCGGCTGCATGACGCGATCCAGCGCTTCGGGGTGACCCAGCTGTTCGGCTCGCCGGCGCTGATGCGGGTGTTGGCCCGCCACGGCCGGCCCCTGCCAACGGTGACCCGGGTGACCTCGGCCGGTGCGCCGGTGCCGCCGGATGTGGTCGCTACCATCCGCAGTCTGCTGCCCGCCGATGCGCAGTTCTGGACCCCGTATGGCGCCACCGAATGTTTGCCGGTGGCGGTGGTGGAGGGCCGCGAGCTGGAGCGCACCCGTGCTGCTACCGAGGCCGGCGCCGGTACCTGCGTGGGCAGCGTGGTCGAGCCGAACGAGGTGCGCATCATCGCCATCGATGACGCACCGCTGCCGGACTGGTCGCAGGCGCGTGTGCTGGCGGTGGGCGAGGTGGGCGAGATCACCGTGGCCGGACCGACCGCCACCGACAGCTACTTCAACCGCCCGCAGGCCACCGCGGCGGCGAAGATCAGCGAGACCTTGGCTGATGGCAGCGTGCGCGTCGTGCATCGCATGGGCGACGTCGGCTACTTCGATGCGCAGGGTCGTCTGTGGTTCTGCGGCCGCAAGACCCATCGGGTGGAAACCGCGCATGGGCCGCTGTACACCGAGCAGGTCGAGCCGGTGTTCAATACCGTGCCCGGGGTTGCGCGCACGGCGCTGGTCGGTGTTGGTCCGGCCGGTGCGCAGGTGCCGGTGCTGTGCGTGGAACTGCAACGTGGTCAGTCAGACAGCCCGGCGCTGCAGGAAGCGCTGCGTGCGCACGCAGCAGCCCGCGCGCCAGAAGCCGGCCTGCAGCACTTCCTGGTGCATCCGGCGTTCCCCGTTGATATCCGTCACAACGCCAAGATCGGCCGCGAGAAGCTCGCCGTCTGGGCCAGCGCCGAACTGGAGAAGCGCGCATGAAGATCCTGGTCACCGGTGGTGGTGGTTTCCTTGGCCAGGCGCTGTGCCGCGGTCTGGTCGAACGTGGCCACCAGGTGCTGGCGTTCAACCGCAGCCACTACCCGGAACTGCAGGCCATGGGCGTGGGCCAGATCCGCGGCGATCTGGCCGATGCGCAGGCGGTGCTGCACGCGGTGGCCGGCGTCGATGCGGTATTCCACAACGGTGCGAAGGCCGGCGCCTGGGGCAGCTATGACAGCTACCACCAGGCCAACGTGGTCGGCACCGACAACGTCATCGCGGCCTGCCGTGCACATGGCATCAGCCGCTTGGTCTACACCTCCACGCCCAGTGTTACCCACCGCGCCACCCATCCGGTGGAGGGCCTGGGTGCCGACGAAGTCCCGTACGGCGAAGATTTCCAGGCGCCGTATGCGGCGACCAAGGCGATTGCCGAACAGCGCGTGCTGGCGGCCAACGACGCCTCGTTGGCGACGCTGGCGCTGCGCCCGCGCCTGATCTGGGGCCCGGGCGACCAGCAGCTGGTGCCGCGCCTGGCCGAACGTTCACGGCAGGGCCGCCTGCGCCTGGTCGGCGATGGCAACAACAAGGTGGATACCACTTACATCGACAACGCCGCGCTCGCGCACTTCCTCGCTTTCGAGGCATTGGCCCCGGGTGCAGCGTGTGCGGGCAAGGCCTACTTCATTTCCAACGGCGAACCGCTGCCGATGCGCGAGCTGGTCAACAAGCTGCTGGCCGCTGTGGGTGCACCGACGGTGGACAAGGCGATCAGCTTCAAGACCGCTTATCGCATTGGTGCGGTCTGCGAACGGCTGTGGCCGCTGCTGCGCCTGCGCGGCGAGCCGCCGTTGACCCGCTTCCTGGCCGAGCAGCTGTGCACACCTCACTGGTACAGCATGGAACCGGCGCGCCGCGATTTCGGCTACGTGCCGCAGGTCAGCATTGAAGAAGGGCTGCGCAGGCTGAAGGCTGCGTCATGACGTCAGGCTCACGGCGCTGAAGACTTCATCACGCGCAGAGCCTGCCATCACTGGTTGCACACCGCCGAATCGGGAGGATGGACCCACGCCATCCAACGGCCCGGACATCTGCGAGGAGCACCATGCTGCATTACGCCGTTATTTTCTTCGTCATCGCCATCATCGCCGCCGTGCTCGGCTTCTCCGGCATCGCCGGTGCCGCCAGCAACATTGCCTGGATCCTGTTCGTTGTGTTCCTGGTACTGGCGGTGATCTCGATGTTCCGCAAGCGCGGTTAGAAGACCGCAGGGTAGTGCCGGCCGCTGGCCGGCACTGCTCTTTCCGGTGGGTGCCGACCGTTGGCCGGTACGCTCCTTTGTAGAGTCGAGCCATGCTCGACTCTACAGAGAGCGCCCCTACACGGCGCTGTGCAATCCGCGATCGGCTTCATGGCGCTCCAGCGCCAGTTCGATCAGGCGCGTGATCAGCGTGGTGTAGTCCACACCGCTGGCGCCCCACAGCTTCGGGTACATGCTGATGCGGGTGAAGCCCGGCAGCGTGTTGACCTCGTTGATGACGATCTCACCGTCTGCGGTGAGGAACACATCCACGCGCGCCATGCCCGCACACTCCAGCGCCTGGTAGGCCTGCAGCGCGATCTGCTGGATGCGCGCCTGGGTTGCGGCATCGATATCCGCCGGCACCACCACCTCGGCGCCATCCTCGTTGATGTACTTGGTGTCGTAGGCGTAGAACTCGTCGTGTACCACCACCTCGCCGCACAGGCTGGCCTGCGGCAGTTCGTTGCCCAGCACCGCGCACTCGATCTCACGGCCGACCACCGCCGATTCCACCAGCACTTTGTGGTCATAACGCAGCGCCAGTTCCAGTGCCCCGGCGAAGCCCGCCGCATCCTTGACCTTGCTCACACCCACCGACGAACCCTGGTTGGCCGGCTTCACGAACAACGGCAGGCCGAGCTGCGCGATCACCGCATCGACATCGACTGCCGCCGCCTGATGGCGACGGATGCACAGCCACGGTGCCACCTGCAGCCCAGCGTCGCGCAGCAGGCGCTTGGTCACGTCCTTGTCCATCGCCACCGCCGAGCCCAGTACCGGCGAACCGACGAAGGGCAGGTTGGCCATGCGCAGCAGGCCCTGCAACGCACCGTCCTCGCCCAGCGGCCCATGCACGATCGGCAGCACCACATCGATCTGTCCCAGCGCACTGGCTGCATCGGACGGCTGCAGTTGTGACTGCTCGGCACCCGGGCGTACCGCCAGCGACGTGCCGGACCGATGCAGCGCGATGCGCGACGGATCATCGGCATTGATCAGGAAGGTATCCGGCTGGCTCAGATGCCACTGGCCCTGCTTGTCGATGCCGACCAGCACCGGCTCGAAGCGCTCGCGATCAAGCGCATCGAGGATGTTCTTCGCCGACTGCAGCGAAACTTCGTGCTCGGAAGACTTGCCACCGAAGATGATGCCGACCCGGGTCCGTGCCATGGTGTTGCGATGTCCTTTACGTTGCGTGGCCGTACAGCATGAACCTTCCATTGCCGCTCAGGTGAGGCACAGATGAACCGCCTGGCGGCCGGCTCAAGTAGCGGCCAACCTTGGTTGGCTCCCGGAAATCCAGCGCCGACCAAGGTCGGCATCTACCAACGCACTCCCCGGACGGGTTCACCCACCCCGACAGAACGCGGCGTAATCGATATACCCCGGGAACGGCACGCCCGGTGCGCACACCGGGCAGTGCGGGTCCGGCCGGATGCCGGTCTCGCGGAAGCGCATGCCCAGCGCATCGAAGCGCAGCAGCCGGCCGACCAGCGGTTCGCCGATGCCGAGCAGCAGCTTCAGCACCTCGGTGGCCTGCAGCACACCGGCCAGGCCGGGCAGCACCCCCAGCACACCGGCCTCGGAACAGTTCGGCGCGAACTCCGGCGGCGGTGGCTCGGGGAACAGGCAGCGGTAGCACGGTGCCGCACCGCGCTGGCGGCCAGCATCGAACACGCTTACCTGGCCGTCGAAGCGCTCGATGGCCGCATAGACCATCGGCTTGGCGTGCTTGATGCAGGCGTCGTTGAGCAGGTAGCGCAGCGGGAAGTTGTCCGAGCCGTCCAGCACCACATCCACGCCGTCCAGCAGCGCATCCACATTCCCGGAGATCACCCGCTCGGGCACCGCCTCGACCTCGATGGACGGGTTCAACGCCAGCAGCCGCTCACGCGCCGAATCAACCTTCAGCTGGCCGACGCTGGCCTCGGTATGCACGATCTGCCGGTGCAGGTTGCTGCGCTCCACGCGGTCGTGGTCAGCGAAGCGCAGGTGCCCTACCCCGGCCGCAGCCAGGTAGAAGCCGGCCGGCGCCCCCAGGCCGCCCGCGCCCAGCACCAGCACGCGCGACTTCTGCAACCGGCGCTGGCCGGCCTCGCCCACCTGAGGCAGCAGCAGGTGGCGCGAGTAGCGGTCGTAAAAATCGCGGTCGGCGGCACTGGTCAGCGGCTGCACCAAGGGCAGCGATTGCTCGCGCCAGGCCACGGTGCCGCCCGTCACGGAAGCCACCTGGGTATAGCCGGCGTCCAGCAGGAACTGCGCGGCATCGGCCGAGCGCTTGCCGCTCTGGCAGATCAGCAGGATCTCCTGGTCGTGCCGCGGCAGATGCGCGACCGGGTCGGCCTGCAGCTCGCCCTTGGCCACGCCGCGCGCGCCCTCGGCCATGCCCCCGGCGCGTTCATGCGCCTCGCGCACATCGATCAGCACCGCGCCATGGGCCAGGCGCTCGCGTGCCTGCGCGGGGGAAAGCTCTTGGATGCTCATGGCTGCATTATCGCGCAGACACCCTCGACGCGCCTTGCCCCGAACATGGCACCATGCGGGCGTTGTCCCCTGCATCCCGGAACCGCTGCATGCGCTCTGCCACCGAATTCTGGCGTGACCCGCGCATGCCTTTCGTCGAAAGCCGACGGGCGTGCGACAGCCGCGCCTGCCATCGCCCGCACAGCCATGACACTTTCTCGATCGGCGCCGTGGACGCTGGCAACAGCGTGTTCACCGGCTCGGCGGAAGGACCGCGCCTGCTGCAACCCGGAAATCTGGTCGGCGTACCCGCAGGCCGCGTGCATGCCTGCAACCCCCTGCCCGGCCAGGTCTGGAGCTACCAGATGCTGCACCTGGATGCGCGCTGGATGGCCGAGGTCCGCGCCGAGTATGACGGCCTGCCCGGACCCGATTGGCAGCAGGAACCCATCCGGATTTCCCACCATCGCCCGCGCTACCAGCAGTACTGCCAGCTCAACGAGACGCTGTTCTCCGACGATCCGGTCAGCGTCAAGGAAGCGGCCCTGATCGCGTTCGTCGGCGATCTGGATGAACACGATGGTGTAGCCGTCGCCGGCCCGCCTGAAGACGCCGCACTACAGCAGCGGGTGCAGCCGGTGATGGACGTTCTGCGCGAGCGGCTCGAACACACCCCGGCCCTGCAGGAGCTCGCATCGCTGGCAGGCATGAGCCGCTACCAGCTGATCCGCGCCTTCCGACGTGCCACGGGCCTGACCCCACACGCCTGGCAGATCGACCAGCGCATCCAGGAGGCCCGCCGACGGTTGTGCGAAGGCCAGGCACTGGCCGTGGTCGCGCATGCGCTGGGCTTTGCCGACCAGAGTCATTTCCAGCGGGTCTTCAAGGCCCACGCCGGTGCGACCCCGGGCCAGTACCGGCGTTGAGCCTGCAATAACGTTCAATACCACCGCGCGGCACATCCCCAGACTGGCGCCCCAGCCAGCCGCCGCCGGACCCGATGGAACAGTTCCTGATCATCGCCACCGTACATTTTCTCGCCCTGCTCTCACCCGGTCCCGACTTCTTCCTCGTTGCACGCACCGCGATCACGTCCGGCTGGCGTACTGCCAGCGGCGCCTGTGCCGGCATTGCCTTGGGCAATGGCATCTTCATCGTGGCGGCTTTCACCGGAATAGCCATGCTGCGCGCGGGCAGCGTATGGTTCATTGCTGTGCAGTTGGCGGGCTGCGGGTTCCTGTTGTACCTCGGTACGCTGTTCCTCCGCCATGCGGGTTCGGCGACGCTGCAGGCACCTGAAGCTGCCGCCGGATCACGCGCAGGCGGAACGCACGGTTGGTGGAAGGCCGCCTGGCTGGGGGCACTGTCTGCGCTATTGAACCCGAAGAATGCGCTGTTCTACGCAACGCTGGCCGCGATGCTCAACGGCCCGCAGGCAAGTGCGGTAACAAAGCTGTTCTACGGCGCCTGGATGTTCAGTGTGGTGCTGCTGTGGGATCTGCTGGTGGCGGCACTGGTCGGTCACCCATGGGTGCTGGGCCGATTCGCACGCGCCCTGCCCTGGCTGGAGCGGGCAGCGGGGATCCTGATGATCACGCTGGCAGCATGGATCGTGCTGTCGCTGTTCGTGGGTGCTGCACCCACAGCCTGATCCACATGGATCGTTCACCAGTGACACGGCCGGCATCGACCGCGTGGGCGGGCCTGCCGCAATCGCGTTCAATACGATGATTCCATCGCACTTCACACTCGACAGCTTCTACATGACAGCGGTGGGTTTGCGTGGAGCAGTTCTTCATCGTCGCGACGCTGCATGGCTTCTCCATGGTCCTGCCAGCCTCGAATCACGTGATGATCCTGCGCATCGCGATGGGTGCCGGGTGGCACGCAGCTGCGGCCGCTTCATTCGGCGCCGCACTCGGCACTGCGGTGATCTGTGCCATCACCTTCATGGCCGTGGGTGCGATGGCAAACGGTGGCATGTGGATGCTGGTGATGCAGTGCATCGGCTGCCTGATGCTGCTGCGCCTGGCCGGCATGTGCCTGCGCGATGCAGGCATGACCACGTTTTCGCCGGTTTCCCTGCAGATGCCTTGGGGCCTGGAAACCCGTACCCGCTGGCCGGGCATCGAAGCGGGATGCCTGCTGGCGCTCTCCAGCCCGGGCAGCTGGATGTTCCACTCTGCGAGCGCCGCGCTTCTCGCCGGCTTCATTGGTGACGCCGGAACCAAGGCCGCCTATGCCGGGTGGATGACCGGAGCCGTGCTGTCGTGCGGACTGTTGGCGGCATGGATCGGCAGCCATCCACGATGGCGGCAAGGCTGTTCCCACTTGCTTCCATGGCTGGAACATGCGGCCGGCTTGGTACTGGGCACCATATCGATCGCGTTCCTCGCCGGCGCGCTCGGTACCGCCATGATCTGGGCGAGCCTCACCGGGCAGGCGGGTTTGCCGGAATCGCTCCCGGCAGCACGCCAGGTCCAACCGCCCTCAACAGCACAGCACACCCGCAGGATCCCGTGCGCATGGCCGCATTGCCGCGCGCGTCGCGCAGCCCGCCGTGACCTGGACCTGTAGAACCGAGCCTACGCTCGGCTCACGCGCGCAGCGCGCCTCGTCAATCCGCGAAATGCAGCGGAGCATGGGCTCGGCTCTACAGGACCGCCGCAAACGGACGGCAGCAGCGGTCCTGCATCCGGGGTCAGATCCCTTTTCCGAAGGAAAAGGGATCTGACCCCATTCCCCAGAACGAAAAAGGCGGCCCTGCGGCCGCCTTCTTCTGCATCACTTGCCCTTGACGTGCTTCATCAAGCGCCGCTTGGCCTTGACCTGCCGCTCGGTGAGGACGTTCTTCTTGCCCTCGTACGGGTTGGTACCCTCGCGGAAGATGAAGCTCACCGGCGTGCCGATCAGCTTGAAGCGCTTGCGGAAGAAGTTCTCCAGGTAGCGCTTGTACGACTCCTGCAGTTCCTTCAGGCGGGTGCCGTGCACGATGAAGGTCGGCGGATTGGAACCGGCCGGGTGCACGTAACGCAGCTTGGAGACGTGGCCGCGGATGGTCGGCGGCGGATTGGTCTCGTAGGCCACTTCCAGCGCCTTGTTCACTTCGCTGGTGGTGAAGGTCTTGTTCGCCGATTCGTGCGCGCGGTGCACCGCACGGAACAGCTCACGCAGGCCCGAACCATGCTTGGCCGAGATGCGCACCGACTCAGCCCACGGCACGAAGCCCAGGCGAAGCGACAGCATGGTTTCCGCCTGCTCGCGCTGGTACTCGGTCAGGCCATCCCACTTGTTGATGGCGATCACCAGCGCGCGGCCGGCATCGAGCACGGCACCGAGCACGGTGGCGTCCTGGTCGGTCACGCCTTCGGTGGCATCGAGCATCAGCACGGCCACTTGGCACTGCTCGATCGACTGCATGGTCTTGACCACCGAGAACTTCTCGACGACCTCGTCCACGCGCGAGCGGCGGCGCAGGCCGGCGGTGTCGATCAGGCGGTACTCGCGGCCATCACGCTCCAGGTCCACGGCGATCGAGTCGCGGGTGGTACCCGGCACGTCGGAGGCAATCATGCGCTCCTCACCGAGGATGCGATTGACCAGGGTCGACTTGCCCACGTTCGGGCGGCCGACAAAGGCGATGCGGATGCGGTTCGGATCGTTGTCCAGCTCTTCGCCGCTGCCTTCTTCCGGCAGGCGCTGCACCACTTCTTCGAGCAGGTCATCCAGGCCCTGGCGATGCGCGGCCGAGACGGTCAGCATTTCGCTGAAGCCGTAACGGGCGAATTCCGAACGCACGCTGTCCTCGTCGGTGCCGTCGATCTTGTTGATCAACAGCAGCGTCGGACGCGACAGCTTGCGCAGCCAGGCCAGGATCTCATCGTCCATGGCCGAGCTGCCGTCACGGGCATCGACCACGAACAGGATCAGATCAGCTTCCGCAGCGGCGGCACGGGCCTGGCGCGTGGTAGCGCCGGCCAGGCCTTCTTCCTCTTCCGCGATGCCGCCGGTGTCGACGACGAGGAAATGATTGTCCTCGTCGAGACGGCAGACGCCGTAGTTGCGGTCGCGGGTGACGCCGGGCTGGTCGTGGACCAGGGCGTCACGGGTGCGCGTAAGCGCATTGAAAATAGTCGACTTGCCGACATTCGGCCGTCCAACCAGGGCGACCAAAGGCAGCATCGCGATTACTCCATTTTTAATTTGCCAACCGGAAGGCGGTCAGCTTGCCATCCACGTTCTGCACCAGCAGCACCCCGTCTACGACGATTGGCTGGGCAAGCAGGGCGTCACCGCCGCTCTTTGCCCGTGCAGCCATCGCCCCATCGGCGGTCTTCAACCAGTGCACGTATCCCTTGTAGTCACCGACCACCACGTAGTCGCCGTGCAGCGCCGGGCCGGTCAGCGAACGACGCGCCAGCTCGGTCTGCGACCACATTGCTGCGCCGGTCGCCTTGTCCAGGCCGAACACGCCGCCCTTGTTGTCGGTGACGAAAACATTGCCCGACGAAACCGCCACGCCACCTGCGCCGCCATGGTCGCGCGCCCACAGCGGGCGACCGGTCGGGCCTTCGATGGCCATGGTCTGGTTCTTGAAGCTGCTCACATAGAGGGTGTTGCCCTCCAGCACCGGGGCGCCATCGACGTCGGCCATGCGCTCCAGCTCGGTACGGCCTTCGCCGTTGCCGAGGTTCTGTTCCCACAGGGTGCGGCCATCCTGCATGGCAAGCGCGGCAACCGCGCCTTCATCCTTGCCGATGAACAGCACGCCCGGACCGGTCACCACCGGCGCGTTGCCACGCACGGTCAGCGCCGGCAATTCGCTCGGGTTGAACCACTTCTGGGTGCCGTTGCCGACATCGAAAGCGGTCACACGGCCATCATTGCTGCGCACGAAGACCATGCCCTGGGCAACGGCCGGCGCGGCAATGACTTCACCCGGAACACGGGCGCGCCACTTCTCGCTGCCGTCGTTGATGTCCAGGGCGATGACCTGGCCATCGAGCGTGCCGATCACGACCAGGTTCTCACCGACACCCGGGCCACCGGACAGGCGCAGCTTGGCCTTCTTCTTTTCCTTCTTCGGCTCCCAGGTCCAGACCTTCTTGCCGGTCTGCAGGTCGATGGCGTGGACGCCACCGGTGATCGCCGCGGCGAACACGTGGCCGTTGGCCACTGCTGGGCCCTGGCGCACGCCGATGCGGCGCTCGCCCTTGCCGAGGTTGACCGACCAGGCCTTGTTGACCTTCACGGAGGGCTCGAACTTGACCAGTTCAGCCGGCTCCTGGGCCTTCTTCGCTGCCGCGTCCTTGCCGGCGAACCAGCCCTTCACGGTGCTGCAGCCAGTCAACGCCATGCCCATCAGGAGCACGGTGGCGACGCGGGTGATCATGACCTTCTGACTCATCAAACCGACTCCGCAGGGGCGGCGACCGTGCCGCCAGCATCCATAACCTTGGTTTCCAGCAGGCGCCGCTGCGGCGCTGCCACGTCCAGCGTCTTCAGCGCCTTCTCGTACTGTGCACGGGCGTCATCGCGCTTGCCCTGCGCCATCAGCGCGTCGCCATGGATCTCCAGGCTGCTGCTGTCAGTGGCGCTGCCGAGCAGCTTGATGGCCTCGTCGCTCTTGCCGGTAGCCACCAGCAGGCGGGCCACGCGCTGGTCGACCACGCGCTGCAGGTCGCCTTCGACCTTCACGGCGCGCAGGGTAGCCAGCGCTTCTTCGTTCTTGCCGGCGTCGACCTGGGCCTTGGCCAGCTGCAGCGCCGCGAGGTCGCCGTAGATGCTGGACGGGCCGGCTTCGAGCGCCTTGACCGCCTTGGAGGCGTCGTCAAGCTTGTTCTGCTGAAGGCCGACCAGGGCCTTCTGGTACTCGACATTGGCCGAGGCCAGCTTGCCGCCCTGATCCTTCTGGTACCACTGCCAACCGGCAATGGCACCGATGGCGATGACTACGCCACCGAGGATGCTGGCGCCATTCTTCCGCAGCCAGCTGCGGACGCGTTCACTTTGTTCGTGCTCGTCGAGCAGATCGTCGATCGCCATGCGTACTCTCGCCCCGCCCGTCGGGAGGGACCATTGGGATTAATCGAAGGTGGTGAAACCGCGCCTCAGTGCGAAACCGGGACTACGGAGCCTTCAGAGGATACCTGAAAGCGTGCCACGTTGGCTCGCTGGTAGGGGGTCAGATCGACGATAGCGCCATTCTGCTGAACCTGGACCGCCGAGGCATTGCCCAAGGTAACGCGGGCAACCTGGCCCGGGGTGAAGCTGCGGCTCTCACCGGACTTGATCAGCGCCTTCTCGACACTGGTACCGTCCGGGCCGCCGATATCGACCCAGCTGTCGCCATTGAACTGCATGTCCAGCGTATTGGCCGCGGCAGCAGCCGGGGCCGAACGCGGCACAGGAGCCAGCGAGGCCACGTACGGGGTTGCCGCCGGCTTGCTGGCCGGCGCAGCCGCCACTTCGACCGGCGTGGACGGCTCGATGCCTGCTGCGGACGGGGTCACCGGCACGGCGGCCGGCAGCGCATCCAGCGACGCGGTATTCGGCGCCGCGGTGGCACCGCCATCGAAGTGGCCACGGGTGGCGAACCACACCGGTACGGCCAGCACCGCGGTGATACCGACATAAAGCACGCGCCGCCCGAGGTTCTCGGCGATACGGCGCGCACGCGGGGTATGGGTATGGCTGACCAGGGTGGGCGGGACCACCGGCCCGACCTGGGCCTGCTCCAGCAGCTGGCCCACGTCCACATCCAGCAGGCGCGCATAGCTGCGCAACTGGCCGCGCACGAACACGGGCGCGCCGAGCTTCTGCCATTGTTCTTCTTCCAGCGACCTGACCACCTGGATCGGCATGCGCAGGCGCGAGCCGACATCTTCGAGGGTCAGTCCGGCCGCCTCACGGGCCTGGCGCAGGCGGGTGCCGCAGCCGGCCGCAGTCTCGAGAGCGCTCACAGTCTGGTCATCAATCACAATGCATCAACCCTGGAGTTAGGAGCCCGCTTCCTGCGGAAATTCCTGTCGAATCCGCTGAATATAGCGATCAGATGCCGCCCGATCACCCAGCCGCGCTTCGATTTGAGACGCAAGTTGTAACACGGAACGCGTTGCGGGTGCAGCTGCAATCCTACGTTCGGCGAAGGCCCGGGCCTCCATGTAGCGGCCCTGGCGGAAGCTCAGCTGGGCCATCGCCTCCAGCGCGACCGGGTTGCCGGGCAGCACCGCCAGCGCCGCGCGCAGGTCGCGCTCGGCACGTTCGAGCTGGCCGGCATCCAGCGCGCAGCCGCCGGCGTTGGCCTGGGCCTCGGCCACGGCGGGATAGCCCGGGGCATTCAACGCGCGGTCGAACCACATCAGCGACTCGGCCGGCCGACCCTGCTGGCACAGCCAGGCGCCGTAATTGTTGAGAAGATCGCCACGCTGCGGCGCCAGCTCGGCGGCCCGCCGGAACATCTCGCCGGCCTGCTGGGTACGGCCACGGCGCTCGTCGATGCCGGCCAGCAGTACCAGTGCATCAGGCGATTCGGGCGCCAGCTTCAGCGCCTCGCGCGCCTTGCGCTCGGCCCCGCCGAGGTTACCGACCTGCATGTCGCGGGCCGCCAGTGCCAGCAGGTCCTGCAGGCGCACCTGGCGCCGCACATTGTCCGGATCACGAACCGAGTAGACCGGTGCCTCACTGGGGCCCAGCTTGGCCTTCGGACGGGACTTGCAGCCGGTGGCCGTGACGGCCAGCACGCCTGCGATCAGGACCAGCCAGAGGCGGTCAGGCCGCGGCATCGCTCCCCTTCCCCGCCTGCAGCGTCTTGTTGAACTCGGCCTGGCGACGGGTACGGTCCATCACCTGGCCCTTGAGCTGGCCACAGGCCGCGTCGATGTCGTCGCCACGGGTGCGGCGGACCATCGTCAGCACGTTGCTGTCGAGCAGGATCTTCTGGAAGGCGCGGATATGCGCTTCTTCCGAACGCTCGTAGCGGGTGCCCGGGAACGGGTTGAACGGGATCAGGTTGACCTTGCCCGAATCCTTGGCCTGCACCGCGTTGTCGAACTGGCGCATCAGGCGGGCCAGCTCGCGGGCATGCTCGGGCTTGTCGTTGATGCCCTTCATCAGGGTGTATTCGAAGGTGACCGATTCGCGGCGCTTGTTGGCGCGCAGATAACGTGCGCACGAAGCCATCAGCTCGGCGATCGGATACTTCTTGTTGAGCGGCACCAGGGTCTCGCGCAGCGCATCGTTGGGCGCATGCAGCGACACCGCCAGCGACACGTCGCTTTCGGTGGACAGGCGGTCGATCTGCGGCACCAGGCCGGAGGTCGACAGGGTCACGCGCTTGTTGGCCAGGCCGTAGCCCAGGTCGTCGCGCATCACGCTCATGGCGCGCACGACGTTGTCGAAATTCATCAACGGCTCGCCCATGCCCATCATCACCACGTTGGTGAGGCGGCGCATCTGGTGCGGCACGTTGCCCAGGTGGCGCGCGGCAACCCACACCTGGCCGATGATCTCGGCGGTGGTCAGGTTGCGGTTGAAGCCCTGGGTGGCGGTGGAGCAGAACGTGCAGTTCAGGCCGCAACCGACCTGCGAGGACACGCACAGCGTGCCACGGGTCTTGTCGGGGATGTACACGGTCTCGATGGCGTTCTTGCCATCCACGCCCATCGCCAGCAGCCACTTGTGGGTGCCGTCGGCGGAGGGCTTGTCGAACACGATGTTCGGGACGAGGACCTCGGCATGCTCCTGCAGCTTGGCGCGCAGGACCTTGCCGAGGTCGGTCATCTCATCGAACTCGGTGACGTAGCGATGGTGGATCCACTTCATCACCTGATGGGCACGGAACTTCTTCTCGCCAAGAACCTCGACGAAAAACTTCTCCAGGCCCGCGCGATCGAGGTCGAGCAGGTTCTGCTTGCCAGCCGTGGGTGCCGACTTCGGCAGCGGCTGGATGGCGGGTGTCTGTACGACCTCGTTCACGGCATTACTCTCAGCGCGAAACGACTTCGGTGGCGGCGAAGAAGTAGGCGATTTCAATCGCTGCATTCTCGACCGAGTCCGAGCCGTGGGCGGCGTTGGCATCGATGGATTCGGCGAAGTCGGCGCGGATGGTGCCTGCGGCGGCTTCCTTCGGGTTGGTGGCGCCCAGCAGGTCGCGGTGGGCCAGGACGGCGTTCTCGCCTTCCAGGGCCTGGATCATCACCGGGCCGGAGATCATGAACTCGACCAGCGCGTTGAAGAACGGACGCTCGCGATGCACGGCGTAGAAGCCTTCGGCTTCACGGCGCGACAGCTGCTTGTACTTGGCGGCCACGACCTTCAGGCCAGCCTTTTCGAAGCGGGCGTAGATTTCGCCGATGACGTTCTTGGCAACGGCGTCCGGCTTGATGATCGAAAGGGTGCGCTCCAGCGCCATGGGATGTCTCCAATGGAATCGGGCCGCTGATGGCCCGAAGGGTAACAAAAAAAAAGCCGCGTCGAAACGCGGGCTTAGCCTGATAAACGTGCGCGGATTGTAAGAGATATCGTGGCAGGGTGGTAGTGCCGGCCGCAGGGGTCGGATCCCCGCAGGGGCTCTGATCCCAATTCCGGGGCCAGCACCGGGGTCGGAGCCCGGGGGGGATCCGGCCCCAGCCACCACCCCATTCACCCACCTGAGCGGATTCTGACCAGCCGAGGCATTTTTGCTGCACTGCAAAATGCCATACGCTACCGTCTGGTTCTAGTATCAAACAATCGTTTGATTAAGGTCCACCCGCCCGATGGCCAAGCCCGCCCACTTCTCGACCAAGGACCGGATCCTCGGCGCCGCCGAGGAGCTGTTCGCCCAGCACGGCTTTGCCGGCACCTCGCTGCGCCAGGTCACCAGCCAGGCCGACGTCAACATCGCAGCGGTGAACTACCACTTCGGCTCCAAGGAAAACCTGGTCAACGAGGTCTTCCGCCGCCGCATGGACGAAATGACCGGTGCCCGCCTGTCGCAGCTCGAGCGCGCCCGCGCCGAGCACCCCGGCCAGCTGCGCCCGGTGCTGGCCGCCTTCGTCGAGCCGGCCCTGGCCATGGCCCAGGACCGGCAGAGCGGTGGCGCCTTCGTGCGTGTGATCGCGCGCGCCTATGCCGAGAAGAACGACAACCTGCGCAAGTTCCTGTCCGACCATTACGGCCATGTGCTGCGCGCGTTCGGCAAGGCCATCGCCGAATGCGTGCCCGGCCTGAGCAAGGAAGAGCTGTACTGGCGGCTGGATTTCCTGGCCGGTTCGCTCACCTATGCCATGGCCGACTTCGGGCTGATCAAACGTCCCGCCGGTGTCACCGAAGCGGCGCATCGTGCCCATGCCGCCCATGAACTGATCCATTTCGCCGAGGCCGGGTTCCGCGCCGCCGCACGCAGCGGCAGCGCCCTGCCCGCCTCCATTGATTCCACCCAGTAACTGCTGACCAACAAAGGCCCTACACCATGTCCAATTCCCTGCTAGTCCGCCGCGCCGCCGTGCTGGGTGCCGGCGTCATGGGTGCCCAGATCGCCGCCCACCTCACCAACGCTGGCGTCGACACCGTGCTGTTCGACCTGCCTGCCAAGGAAGGTCCGGCCGACGGCATCGTGCTGAAGGCGATCGCCAACCTGGGCAAGCTGAGCCCGGCGCCGCTGGCCAGCAAGTCGCTGGCTGAAGCCATCACCCCGGCCAACTACGAAGGCGGCCTGGAACAGCTGAAGGACTGCGACCTGATCATCGAGGCCATCGCCGAGCGCATGGACTGGAAGCAGGACCTGTACAAGAAGATCGCCCCGTTCGTGGCTGATCACGCGGTGCTGGCCTCCAACACCTCGGGCCTGGGCATCAACAAGCTGGCCGACGTGCTGCCCGAACAGCTGCGCCACCGCTTCTGCGGCGTGCACTTCTTCAACCCGCCGCGCTACATGCACCTGGCCGAGCTGATCCCGGCCACCACCACCGACGCCGCCGTGCTGGAAGGCCTGGAAGAATTCCTGGTCACCACCCTGGGCAAGGGCGTGGTGTACGCCAAGGACACCCCGAACTTCATCGGCAACCGCATCGGTGTGTTCTCGATCCTGTCGACCATCCACCACACCCAGCAGTTCGGCCTGGGCTTCGATGAAGTGGACGGCCTGACCGGCCCGCTGGTCGGCCGCCCGAAGTCGGCGACCTACCGCACCTCCGACGTGGTCGGCCTGGACACCATGGCCCACGTCATCAAGACCATGGGCGACACCCTGCCCAATGATCCGTGGCATGAATTCTTCAAGTCTCCGAAGTGGCTGGACGCGCTGATTTCCAAGGGCGCGCTGGGCCAGAAGACCGGCGCCGGCATCTTCCGCAAGGTTGGCAAGGACATCGTCGTCCTCGATCTGGAAAAGCAGGATTACCGCGCCGCTGACCGCACCGCCGCCCCGGAAGTGGTCGAGATCCTGAAGATCAAGAACCCGGCCGAGAAGTTCGCCAAGCTGCGCGAGAGCCAGCACCCGCAGGCGCAGTTCCTGTGGGCGACCTTCCGCGACCTGTTCCACTACAGCGCCTACCACCTGGCCGACATCGCCGAGACCGCGCGCGACGTGGACCTGGCCATCCGCTGGGGTTACGGCTGGTCGCTGGGCCCGTTCGAAACCTGGCAGGCTGCCGGCTGGAAGCAGGTCGCACAGTGGATTGCCGATGACATCGTCGCCGGCAAGAGCATGAGCAACGCCCCGCTGCCGGATTGGGTGTTCGATGGCCGCGATGGCGTGCACGCCGCCGAGGGCAGCTACAGCCCGTCGCGCAACGCCAAGCTGCCGCGCTCGTCGCTGCCGGTGTACCAGCGCCAGCGCTTCCCGGATCCGCTGCTGGGCGAGAAGTTCGCGCCGGGCGAGACCGTGTTCGAGAACGACGGCCTGCGCATGTGGCACGACAGTGATGGCATTGCCGTGGTCAGCTTCAAGACCAAGATGAACACCGTCTCCGACCACGTGCTCGACGGCTTGCAGGAGTGCGTCACGCGCGCCGAGAAGGACTTCCAGGGCCTGGTGATCTGGCAGCAGAAGGAGCCCTTCTCCGCCGGTGCCGATCTGGCCGGCGCGCTCGGCCTGCTGCAGGCCGGCAAGGTCGACCAGTTCGAAGCGATGGTGCACAACTTCCAGCGCACCAGCCAGCGCATCAAGTACTCGCTGGTGCCTGTGGTGGCTGCGGTGCGTGGCCTGGCCCTGGGTGGCGGCTGCGAGTTCCAGATGCACAGCGCCAAGACCGTGGCCTTCCTGGAAAGCTACATCGGTCTGGTCGAGGCCGGCGTCGGCCTGCTGCCGGCAGGCGGCGGCCTGAAGGAACTGGCCGTGCGTGCCTCGCAGGCCGCTGGCCCGGGCGGTGACGTGTTCGCCGAACTGAAGAAGACCTTCGAGACCGTGGCGATGGCCAAGGTGTCCAACTCGGCGGTCAACGCCCAGGAACTGGGCCTGCTGCGCAGCACCGACAAGGTGGTGTTCAACAGCTACGAGGCCCTGTACATCGCCAAGGCCGAAGCACGCGCCCTGGCCGAAGCGGGCTACCGTCCGCCGCTGCCGGCACGCCGCATCCAGGTGGCCGGTGACGTCGGCATCGCCACCTTCAAGATGATGCTGGTCAACATGCTGGAAGGCCGCTTCATCAGCCCGTACGACTACGAGATCGCCGAGCGCATCGCCACCGTGCTGTGCGGCGGCAAGGTCGACCGCGGCACCCTGGTCGACGAAGAGTGGCTGCTGACCCTGGAGCGCAAGCACTTCGTTGAACTGGCCCAGCAGGAAAAGACCCAGGCCCGCATCGCGCACATGCTGAAGACCGGCAAGCCGTTGCGTAATTGATTGATGGCGGGTGCCGGCCACGGGTCGGCATCCCTCTGCCTCTGGTAGGTGCCCACCTTGGTGGGCACACCGGCAAAAAACTTCGAGAGATCACTGCAATGACCAAGCAAATCCAGGACGCCTACATCGTCGCCGCCACCCGCACCCCGGTTGGCAAGGCGCCCAAGGGCATGTTCCGCAACACCCGCCCCGACGACATGCTCGCCCACGTGCTGCGCAGCGTCGTGGCGCAGGCGCCGGGCGTGGACGTCAACCGCATCGATGACGCGATCATCGGCTGCGCGATGCCCGAAGCCGAGCAGGGCATGAACGTGGCCCGCATCGGCGTGCTGCTGGCCGGCCTGCCGAACACCATCGCCGCGCAGACCGTGAACCGCTTCTGCTCCTCCGGCCTGCAGGCCGTGGCGCAGGCGGCCGACGCGATCCGCCTTGGCAACGCCGACCTGATGCTGGCCGGCGGCACCGAATCGATGTCGATGGTGCCGATGATGGGCAACAAGATCGCGATGGCCCCGAGCGTGTTCGACAACGACCACGTGGCCATCGCCTACGGCATGGGCATCACCGCCGAGAAGGTCGCTGAAGAGTGGAAGGTCTCGCGCGAAGACCAGGACGCGTTCGCCCTGGCCTCGCACCAGAAGGCCATGGCCGCCATCCGGAACGGCGACTTCAAGGACGAGATCAGCCCGTACGAGATCGTCTCGCACCAGCCCGACCTGGCCGACGGCAAGCGCATCATCACCCGCAACAAGGTGGCCGACACCGACGAAGGCCCGCGCCCGGATTCCTCCGCTGAAGGCCTGGCCAAGCTGCGTCCGGTGTTCCGCAACGGCCAGTTCGGCGGCACCGTCACTGCCGGCAACTCCTCGCAGATGAGCGATGGCGCCGGCGCCGTGCTGCTGGCCTCGGAGCAGGCAATCAAGGATTACGGCCTGACCCCGCTGGCCCGCTTCGTCAGCTTCTCGGTGGCCGGCGTGCGCCCGGAAGTGATGGGCATCGGCCCGATCGCCGCGATTCCGAAGGCACTGAAGCAGGCCGGCCTGACCCAGGACCAGCTGGACTGGATTGAGCTCAACGAAGCCTTCGCCGCGCAGTCGCTGGCGGTGATCCGCGATTGCGGCCTGGACCCGAGCAAGGTCAACCCGTTGGGCGGCGCGATCGCCCTGGGCCATCCGCTGGGCGCAACCGGCGCGATCCGTACCGCGACCCTGCTGCACGGCCTGCGTCGTCGCCAGCAGAAGTACGGCATGGTGACGATGTGCATCGGCACCGGCATGGGTGCGGCGGGTATTTTCGAGGCGCTGTAAGGTTCAAGGCGTTGCCGGCTGCAGTGTCGGTTTGCTGTGGGGCCCGGGTGGGTGAGACTGCCCGGGACACTCCGTGAACCCCCTCCGGGGTCCGGCCCAGCCGCTAGCGGCTGTGCGTTCGGGCGCTTGCGAAGCAGTGCTTCGCAACCAAAGCGCCCTCACCCTTGGGGGCTCGATGGCGCCATCCATGGCGCCAACGGTCCCGGGCAGCCCTGCCGACCCGTCCCTTCCAGCCTCCCCGCGGCGGAAGGATGAGCAAAGGCAAGAGCAGTAGATCCACGCCATGCGTGGATGCTCTGGAAACGAAAAAAGGCAGCCATCGGCTGCCTTTTTTGTTTCTGCCCTGCTCTTGATTCCGCCCTTCCCGTCC
>JAAIGE0100540457.1_pt1 | contig 72137 bp, 71 predicted proteins | sample 6487951 | NCBI WGS metagenome assembly JAAIGE01 (sample SAMN13974128, study PRJNA590717) | phyllosphere metagenome | biome: tomato field; feature: multiple bacterial spot infested tomato fields; material: tomato leaves; isolation source: leaves from tomato fields | host: Solanum lycopersicum ...
GAACTTGGAGAGATCCGGCGGCGCCTTGTAGGGCATCAGCTGGTGCAGTTGCGCCCCCCGGGGCGAGAGCACCATGGCATCGATCTGCGTGCCGTTGTGTGCGATGCGCAGCGCTAGCGGGTTCTTGGGCGTGCCGCGCTCGACCTGCGCCGTGAACCCGGCCCCATTGCACTGCCCTTGCACGCGGATCTGGCCCAGGGTGGCGGCGCTGCTGATCTGGTAGCTCTTGCCCCCCACCGTGACGATGCTGGAGCCTGATGGGTCCTTGAAGTCCGTCACCGACACCGCGTGGTGCGCGTTCTGGCCTTCATGTCCCATCACCACCACGACGAACTGCTCGCCCACCTTCACCTCATGGCCGGCCAGCTGGCCACTGATGCCAGACGCCCGTGCGCGGTAGCGCCGGTTCATGTAGGCCGCCAGGGCCACCAGGAACAGCGGGTCGTCGTGCGGCACGTCTTCTGCCGCGAAACCCTTGCCGTAGTTCTCGGCGATGAAGCCGGTGTTGAAGTCGCCCGAGACGAACTTCGGGTGCGCCAGCAGCGCCGCCTGGAACGGGATGTTGCTGCTGATGCCGCGGATCACGAAGCCGTTGAGCGCGGCGCGCATCTTGTGGATGGCGTCGTCGCGGTCCGTGCCGTGCACGATGAGCTTGGCGATCATCGAGTCGTAGAACATCGGGATCTCGCCGCCCTCGTACACGCCCGTGTCCACGCGCACGCCCAGCTTTTTGCCCGTGTCGCCCTGGAACATGGTTTCCTCCGGTGGCTGGAAGCGCACCAGCCGGCCGGTGGATGGCAGGAAGTTGCGGAACGGGTCTTCGGCGTTGATGCGGCACTCGATGGCCCAGCCGTCGCGCTTCACATCGGCCTGCGTGAGCGGCAGCTTTTCGCCCGCAGCCACGCGGATCATCAGCTCGACCAGGTCGAGCCCGGTGATGCATTCCGTCACCGGGTGTTCCACCTGCAGGCGCGTGTTCATCTCCAGGAAGTAGAAGTCCTGGTCCTTGCCGACCACGAACTCCACCGTGCCGGCCGACTGGTACTTGACCGCCTTGGCCAGCTGCACGGCCTGCTCGCCCATGGCCTTGCGCGTGGCGTCGCTGATGAAGGGCGACGGCGCCTCTTCGATCACTTTCTGGTGGCGGCGCTGGATCGAGCACTCGCGCTCGTTCAGGTAGATGACATTGCCGTGGCTGTCACCCAGCACCTGGATCTCGATGTGGCGCGGCTCCTGCACGAATTTCTCGATGAAGATGCGGTCATCGCCGAAGCTGTTGCGCGCCTCGTTCTGGCAGCTGGCGAAGCCCTCGAAGGCCTCCTTGTCGTTGAACGCCACGCGCAGGCCCTTGCCGCCGCCGCCGGCCGACGCCTTGATCATCACCGGGTAGCCGATACCCTTGGCGATCTCCACCGCCTGCTCCGGGCCGCTGATGGCATCGTTGTAGCCGGGGATGGTGTTGACCTTCGCCTCGTTGGCCAGCTTCTTGGAGGCGATCTTGTCGCCCATGGCCGCGATGGAATGCGCCCTGGGGCCGATGAAGGCGATGCCCTCGTCCTCGCAGCGCTGGGCGAAGGCTTCGTTCTCTGACAGGAAACCGTAGCCGGGATGGATGGCCTGCGCGCCGGTTTGCTTCGCTGCGGCAATGATCTTGTCGGCCAGCAGGTACGACTCGCGCGAGGGCGCCGCGCCGATGTGCACGGCCTCGTCGGCCAGCTTGACGTGGCGCGCCTCCTTGTCCGCGTCGGAATAGACGGCCACGGTGGCGATACCCATCTTGCGGGCGGTGGCGATGACGCGGCAGGCAATCTCACCGCGGTTGGCGATCAAAATCTTGGTGAACATCTCAAGGGCTCCGTTGTCGTCGTTGTCTTGGGGGTGTTCTGGGCGTCTGCAGAGCAGGTGGCTCAGCGGTTGATGAGCAGGGAATACACGGGCGGCGTCTGGCTGCGGTCCACGAACACGAAGGCCGTGCCGTCGGAGCAGAAGTTGGCCAGCTCCGTGCCGCTGCCGTCTTCGAGGTGAAGCCAGTTGTCGATCTGCAGCAGCAGCCTTCCGGGCGGCACCTGCTGGGCACCGTTGGCCGTCCAGTACGGCACGCCGCCCGCCTTGGTGCGCCACTGGCCCGCCCAGTCGTGCGGGTGGGCGATGTCTTCGGGCAGATCGCTGTGGGCGCCGTAGTCGTAGAACGCGGCCTCCAGCTCCGGCGGCGCGCCGTCGTCATCGGCACGCCAGCCGGCGATGCCCAGCTCGGGCAGCAGCCGCGGCGGCTCCTGGCCGTCCTGCACGGGCGCTGCGGCCGGGCCATCGCCCAGCTCGGAGCGCGGCACGGTGAAGACGGCATTCGCACCGCCTTCGGGCTCCCAGAAGCTGCAGATGTCGTCGCCCTCGCACTTGAAGACGAAGAGCACCTCGTCGGCGGCCACGCCGGGCAGCACCACGGGGTCGGCCGGCAGCTGCGCCAGGTGGCTCATGGGCTGGCCGCATTCCCGGCAGACCGGCCACAGGCGCGCGGGCAGGCCCCAGGGCAGACCGCCGAATTGGGGCACGAGGCCCGGCCCGGCGCCGCGGCGGATGCGGGGATAGTGGCTCAGCATGGGGGGCTCGCTTGTTCCATGGCGTGGTTCTGCAGACCGCTCACACGTGCCGATCGATGGTGGGACTCATGTCCTCCATCCACAGCACGTTGTCGGCATACGACTGCAGGTCGGGCGAGAGGGTGGACATCGAGCCCGACACCCACACCTCCTTGTAGAGCCGAGCCCATGCTCGGCTGTTCTTCGTTCCAACGTCGCCATGCCTGATTGAAAGGCAGTCGGGCATGGCTCGACTCTACAGAAGCGTCATCGCGATTTGCTGGCGCGCAACGCCTGGATCTTCGGCGGTGGCTGGAACGAGTCGCTGCGTGCATCGGCCCAGAACGCATGGAACACCGCGTGGTCCGGCACTTTGTGCAGCAGCTCGCCCGGTTCCAGATAACGGTACAGCGACGCCAGCGAACGGATCTCAACCGGCGAAACACGACGCAGGATGTGCTCCGGACCCAGCTCCGCCGGGTCATTCAAACCTGCAGCGCAGAGCAGCTCCTTCAAGGCGTGCAGCGTGTGCTCGTGGTAGCTGTACACACGCGTTGCCTTGTCCGGCGCATCGAGGTGCTTCCAGCGTGCCGGGTCCTGGGTGGCGATGCCGGTCGGGCACTTGTCGGTGTGGCAGCTCAGCGACTGGATGCAGCCCAGCGCGAACATGAAGCCACGGCCGGCATTGCACCAGTCGGCCCCCAGCGCGACGGTCCGCGCGATGTCGAACGCACTGGTGATCTTGCCCGCCGCACCGATACGGATGCGGTCACGCAGGTCCAGGCCGACCAGCGTGTTGTGTACCAGCAGCAGCGCCTCGTGCATCGGCACGCCGACATGGTCGACGAACTCGGCCGGGGCTGCACCGGTGCCGCCCTCGGCACCATCGACCACGATGAAATCTGGCAACAGGCCAGTCTCCTGCATGGCCTTGGCGATACCGAACCACTCCCAGGGGTGACCGATCGCCAGCTTGAATCCGACCGGCTTGCCACCGGACAGCTCGCGCAGGCGGCCCACGAACTGCAGCAGCTCCACCGGCGTGGAGAACGCCGAGTGACGCGAGGGCGACACGCAGTCCACGCCCATCGGCACGCCACGGGTCACTGAAATCTCGGCGGTCACCTTCGGCGCCGGCAGCACGCCGCCGTGGCCGGGCTTGGCACCCTGCGACAGCTTGATCTCGATCATCTTGACCTGGTCATGGGTGGCATTGGCAACGAAGCGCTCCTCGCTGAAACCGCCCTTCTCGTCGCGGCACCCGAAGTAGCCCGAGCCGATCTCCCACACCAGGTCACCCCCCATTTCGCGGTGATAGGGTGAAATCGAGCCTTCGCCGGTGTCGTGGTAGAAGCCGCCGCGCCGCGCGCCTTCGTTCAGCGCACGGATCGCATTGGCCGACAGCGAGCCAAAGCTCATCGCCGAGATATTGAACACGCTGGCCGAATAGGGCTTGGCGCAGTTGGCACCGATCAGCACGCGGAAGTCATGCTTGGCGATGGCCGTCGGCGCCAGCGAATGGTTGATCCACTCGTAGTCCACAGCGTACGTACTGCGCAGGGTGCCGAACGGCACCGTGTCCATTTCGTTCTTGGCGCGCTGGTAGATCAGCGCGCGCTGCTGGCGCGAGAACGGCACGTCCTCCAGGTCGCTCTGCACGAAGTACTGGCGGATCTCCGGGCCGATCGATTCCAGGCCGTATCGGAAGTGCGCCATCACCGGATAATTGCGGCGCAGCGTGCTGCGCTTCTGCAGCAGGTCCCAGGTCCCCAGCGCCACCATCGCGGCAGTCAGGCCGACGCCCCAGTACCAGGCCGGCCATATCACGGCCAGCCACAGGCAGATCGGGAACATCAGGATGGCGAGCAGGTAGACGATATACCGGTGCATGGCTTTCCTCGGTTGCAACTGCCCCCGAGTCTACCGCGCCGACTGCCGCCGGGGTTTACAGTCGATCGTCAACCACGTTGCGCGGCCAGGCCGACTTCACGTCGTAGACCAGGCCACCGGGCGCCAGCAGGCTGCGGATCCGTGTTTCATCCATCGCCTTGAAGTGGGCGTGTGCCACGGCCAGCACCACCGCGTCGTAGCAGCCTGCCGCTGGCTCGGCAAGCCACTGCACACCTTCGTCGGCCAATGTGGCGGGGCCGACCCATGGATCGCTGACCTCGACCTGGGCACCGGCATCGCGCAGGCGTTGCGCCAGTTCCAGCGCGCGGCTGTTGCGCAGGTCCGGGCAGTCTTCCTTGAAGGTCACGCCCAGTACCAGGATGCGCGCCTGCGCCGGTGCGCGGCCGCGTTCGGCCAGCATTGCCAGCACCCGCGTCGCCACATGCTCACCCACGCGGTTGTTGACCTGCCGCGCGGTATGGATCAGGTCCGGGTGGAAACCCACGCTCTCTGACTTGTGCAGCAGGTAATACGGATCCACGCCGATGCAGTGGCCGCCAACCAGGCCCGGCCGGAACGGCAGGAAGTTCCACTTGCTGCCCGCCGCGTCGAGCACGTCCTGGGTATCGATGCCGAGCCGGTCGAAGATCAGTGCCAGCTCGTTGACCAGCGCGATGTTGACATCACGCTGGATGTTCTCGACCACCTTGGCCGCTTCGGCCACGCGCATCGACGGCGCCGGGAACGTACCGGCAGCGATGATGCGCTGGTACAGGCCGTCGATCACCGCAGCAACTTCCGGTGTCGAGCCGGAGGTGATCTTGCGGATGTCGGCCAGGCGTCGCTGGCGATCACCGGGGCTGACCCGCTCCGGGCTGTAGCCGCAGTAGAAGTCTTCGTTGAAGCGCAGGCCGGAGCCCTGCTCCAGCAGCGGCACGCATACTTCTTCGGTGGTGCCGGGATACACCGTGGATTCGTAGATCACCAGGTCGCCAGCACGCAGGTGGCTGGCGATCAGCCGCGTGGCCGAGCGCAGCGGCTCCAGGTCGGGCTGCTCGTAGGCATCGATCGGCGTCGGCACGGTCACGATATAGACGTTGCACGCGTCAAGCAGATCCGGATCGCTGCCGTACTCCAGCAGCTGCGCACTGGCCAGCTCGTCGGCTTCCATTTCCAGCGTGTGATCCACGTCGTTGCGCAGCTCGGCGATGCGCCCGGCATCAATGTCGAAACCCAGCGTCGGCCAGTGCCGGCCGAAGGCCACCGCCAGTGGCAGCCCGACATAGCCCAGGCCGATCACCGCAAAACGGGGTGCGTCGGCCGCTGCAACAGGCACATTCATCGGCACGCCCAGTGCAACAGGCAAGGCTTCACGTTCGCATCCATCGCTTCGGCCAATACGCTCATTCGCTGTACCACTCGGAGGAACCCACGCCGGAAAGGCTACAGCGTAACGGCCTCGCCCCCCGCCGCCAAGGCAGTTCAGGACCCCAGTGCGACCGCTGCCGGTTCGAGTTCGCCATCGGCACCGGTCCAGGCCTGGCGCAGGCGTTCGAAGCCACCGCTGCCCTGCAGGAAGCCTGGCCAGGCGGCATCGACGATCTGCGCCAGCAGGTCCGCTTCGATCCGTCGCGTGCCCATCGACCAGCGCGGGAATGCACGCTGCGCTACCGGCGCACGGCACAACACCTTCAGCTGCCCATGGCTGCGCGCGTTGAGGATGCGCGGGAACACCGAATCGATGCCATCTTCCGGACCTTCCAGGTATTGCAGGAAGCGCGTGCCGTCGAACATCAGCACGCCGGTGACGCCGGCTACACGATTGAATGCCGAGGCATCGGCCAGCAGGCGGTCAAGATCGGTTGTCTGCAGATCGGCGCGGGCCTCACTGGCATAGGCAATCGCGTGCAGCGACATCAGGTGGCTCCCCCCCCTGGGAACGATGGTTGGGACTATGACATGAACAGGCACAACAGTTAAGCACGTCCCCGCAGGTCACTGCTCCGGTGCAATCCAGCCGTCGTGCGGCAGGTGGGCTACAATCGGCGCCGCGCTGCAGGCCCGGATGGCGAAACTGGTAGACGCATCGGACTTAAAATCCGCCGGGGGCAACCCCATGCCGGTTCGATTCCGGCTCCGGGCACCACACGCGCACAGCGCAGCAAGCCGTCAGATCGCCCGCGAATAACGCGGCTGCTCATGCGCCGCACGCAGATACGGATCGAAGCACATCGCCAGCAGCCGCAGCAGCGGTCGTCCCGGTTCACTGGCGCGCACCACACCCTCACGGTATTCGGCCAGACCGTCGTCCTGCAGACGTTGCACCGAACGCAGGTCTTCGGCGAAGTACTGCTCGAAGTCGACACCATGGCGCTGGCCCAGCACGGCACCATCCACCTCGCCCTGGCACATCAGCTGCTGGATCAGTTCCGCGCGCAGCTGGTCGTCGGTACTCAGTGCCACGCCACGCCAGACTGGCAGTTGGCCGTGGTCCACCGCATCCTCCCAGGACGGCAGGTCACGCGGATTCTGGCTGTAGGTCGCGCCGATGTGACTGATCGCACTCACGCCCAGGCCGAGCAGATCGGTATCGGCGTGGGTGGTGTAGCCCATGAAGTTGCGATGCAGCTGGCCGGCACGCTGCGCACGCGACAGGTCCTCTTCCGGCAACGCGAAGTGATCCATGCCGATGTACTGGTAACCGGCGGCCGACAGCCTCTCCACCGCCAGCCCCAGCAGCGCCAGCTTGTCTTCCGGCGACGGCAACCGGCTTTCGTCGATCTGCTTCTGCGCGCGGAAAAGATGCGGCAGGTGCGCATATCCGTAGACCGCCAAGCGGTCCGGGCGCAGCGCCAGCACCAGTTCCAGTGTGCGCCCGAAGCCCTCCAGACTCTGCCCCGGCAGGCCATAGATCAGGTCGACGTTGACCGAGCGCATGCCGCTGTCGCGGCAGGCGCGCAGGATGTCCAGCGTCTGCTGCACGCCCTGCACGCGGTTGATCGATTCCTGCACCTGCGGATCGAAATCCTGCACGCCCAGGCTTGCGCGGTTGAACCCCAGCCGGGCCAGCATCGCTACGTCTCGGGTATCGATGAAGCGCGGATCGAGTTCGATGGAGAAATCGCGGTGTGATGAATCGCTGAAGTCGAAACGTCGGCGCAACCCTTCGATCAGTGTGGTCATTGCCTCGGCATCGAGGAAATTCGGCGTGCCGCCGCCCAGGTGCAGCTGGATGACTTCGCGACCATCCTCGAACTGCGGCGCCAGCAGGTCGGCCTCGGCCAGCACGCGCGAGACGTAGCTGTGGCCACGGCCGCGATCGCGGCTGATCACCCGGTTGCAGCCGCAGTAGAAGCAAGGGCTGGAACAGAACGGCACGTGCACGTACAGCGACAGCGCGCGGGCCAGTTGGTTGCTGTCGGCAATTGCCTGGCGCAACGCCGGCGCGTCGAAGCCATCATGGAAATGCGGCGCGGTCGGATACGAGGTGTAGCGCGGCCCCGGACGGTCGTGCCGACGCAGCAGGTCGGGGTCGAAGTTCCAGGCCAGGCCGCCAGCGGCGGGAGAGAACGTGTCCATGGCGCCAGCATCGCGCCGGGCGGCCTGCGCCGCCTTGACCCAGATCAATCCTTGGCGGGGATCCCCAGCACCGGCAGGCCGACCTGAGGCCAGCGCAGCATCTGGTAGCGCTTCCAGAAAGTGTCACCGATGCGTGCGGCCACATCGTTGGCCAGTTCCTGCATCGGCGGGTTGTTGCATTCGGCAGTGGTGATCCGGAACAGCACCAGCCAGCGGTCGAACAGATCCTTGTCCAATTCAATGGCCATGTGCTTGGACATCGGCGAGCCTTTGAAGCGGCGCGTGCCGCGAAGCATCGCCGACCAGAAGTCGACCAGCTGCGCAAGATGCTCCGGCCAATCGTGGACGTGCGCGCCGAACACCGGCCCCAGCCGTTCTTCCTCGCGCACGCGGGCATAGAAGTCGTGGACCAGGCGGGTCACTTCCTGCTCGGTACACAGCTCCGGCGAGGCGACGGGAAGGACTGGCGGAGGTATTGCGGTCATCGGGGCACCCAAAGCTTGCCGGCAGTGTGCCGCAGCCGGCCATCACCACCGTTGATCCAGATCAATGTCGGCGCAGTCCGCTGCACCTAGGCTGGCACGCTTGCAGGAAGCATGCCCTGCGGATGCTGCGCCAGCCGGCGGAGTATACGCGCCGCCCACTTTTCGAACCGGGACAGCATGAACAGACCTTCTCCCAGCCGCCGCCAGCGGCTGATCCAGCATTGGGGCGCCATCCTCTGGCCCAGCTTCATTGCCGCCGGCGTGGCCAGCGTGGTGTTCTTCGCCTTCGTCGATCCATTGCGCCTGCAGGCGATCAGCTTTCCGGACACGGCGATCAGCCGCGAGCTGGGCTATAGCGCTGGCTTCTTCATGTTCTGGGCAGTGACAGCACTGTCCAGTGCAGTCACCTGGTACCTGCAACGACCGATGCCGAGCGACGACGACGACGAGCTGCCGCTGGGATGAGCACGACCTGCACCACAACACCCAGACCGTGGCACTGGCGCGGCCCGCTCAGCGCCGCCCTGCTGGTGCTGTTCTATGCGCTGCCGTGGCTGCGCTGGGACGGCCGCCAAGCCCTGCTGCTGGACATCAACACTCGACGCTTCGACCTGTTCGGCTGGACGCTGTGGCCTGGCGACGCCGGCGTATTGATCGGACTATTGTCGGCGCTGGCGGTGGGCTTTGCGCTGCTCACCCATCTCGCCGGGCGCATCTGGTGCGGCCACGCCTGTCCGCAGACGCTGTGGCGCCGTGCCTTCGACTGGATCGCACGCGCCGTGGCCCGCGTGCTGCCAGCATCAATGGCGCGCCCCGCCACGCAGGTGGCCTGGGGACTGTTGTCGCTATGGACCGGGATCACCTTCGTCGGCCTGTTCAGCCCCATGGCCGAACTGGTGGCCGCTGCGCCCCACGCCGACTGGAGCCGTTGGGAAACCTTTTGGGTGCTGTTCTATGCGGCCGCTACCTGGGGCAATGCCGGCTTCCTGCGCGAGCAGGTCTGCCGCTCGCTGTGCCCGTTCGCACGCATGCAGCCGCTGCTGACCGATCCACACACGCCGCGCATGCTGTACGACGCGCGTCGGGGTGAACCACGTGGGCCGCGTCCATCCGGCCTGGGCGGCGTTCTCGGCCGCGGTCGTGGCCTGCTCGATCCAACAACTGCGCAGGACTACGTGTTCCGTGCTGCGCATCCGTTGCTGGCCGGGCCCATGCCCGTCTTCAGTGCCGACCGCCTGGGCGACTGCACCGACTGCGCTGCCTGTGTCAGCGCCTGTCCGATGCAACTGGACATACGCCACGGGCCGCAGGCCGATTGCCTGGCCTGCGGCGCCTGCCTGGAAGCCTGCGCACAGCAACAGCACCAGGCCGGCTTCGGTCCGGGGCTGGTGCGTTACTGCAGTCCACAGTCGATGGTCGGGCAACCGCGGCGCTGGTGGCGACCGCGGACCCTGGGCCTGATTTCAATGCTGCTGGCGCTGCTTGCCTGCGGCGCCTGGCGCCTGCTCTGAATCAACGCGGCCCGCTGGCGTTAGGCGGGACCAGCTGTGCACGTCGGACGATGCCCAGCTGCTCGATGATCAGCGCCATTTCATTGGTGACTTCGGTACGCTCGGTCCCCTGCGGGACCAGGCGGTCCAGCACCTGCTGGTAGGTATCCCAGAACGCCGGACCGCATCCGTGTTTGTGATAGCTGGCTTCCAGTTCGCGGCGTACCCGTTCAGCCAAGCCATGCATGCCGTATTCCATACGACCTCCGTTGGACTTGTTCTGCATTGTTGACGGTCTACCGACTCACTTGCGTGCTACTGAAAGACTCCCGGGCTTCACGCCCAGTTGATGCCAATTAGTCATAGATTTCACGACAGGTCAATTACATGCAGCGACATTCGTGATCGAAATTATTAATCGTTCACGAAACTGCATACGGGCCCACGGGGTCGCCGGATGGTCCGAAGCCGACACGCGACCTGTCTTGACCGCCCCGCCCGCCAGTAGACGTCACTGATCGGCAATCCCGAATTGATCGAATTTGCCTATGTTGCTAAGCATACTTAACAAAAAGTGCCTAGAGTGCTAGATGCGACAGAATGCGGCGCAGATCAGATGGATTTACCTTCCGCCGCCTCAGTTGCGGGGAACAGATTCGGATAGCGCTGGTGCAGGATGTATTGCCTCAACGCCGGAATTGGAAAGTCCCTGGGCCATTGCGACACTGCGGATCGGCTTATGCCGAAGAAGCGCGCCAGTTCGGCATCGGTCCGGAAGCCCAACCGGTTACGCACCTGTCTCTTGCTCCAGAATTCGGTCATGGCCGGCCCTTCTGTTAACCAGCCTTATTCTTGCGGCAAGGATTCTTCGCATTCCACGCGTTAAGCTGGCTTGCATAGATGAATACTCTCGGCCAACGACTCGCCACCGCCATGAAGAAAGCCGGGCATCCACGCCCGGCCGACCTGGCCCGTGCCGCGCACTCGACGACGGCAACCATCAGCAACTGGCTCAACGACCATGTCAGCCCCTCGCATGTGAAGGCCGAACAGCTGTTCCGCATCGCCGATGCGGCCAAGCTGGACGCGCGTGAACTGCTGTACGGCATCAGCGGGCTCGGCGTCGGTGAGCCCGGCAATGCCTACATCCCCAGCCAGGCCCACCTGGACGTCTGGCAGGACGCCTACGAACTGGTCAGTCACCTGGTTGCCGAGAACGGGCTGGAGATCGATCACCGCCGTCACGCGGCGCTGGACCTGCTCGCGTTCGAGCTGTTGATGGACGGCTTCAGCCGCAGCAAGGTCGCCCGCGTGCTGATGACCTCGATGACGTGAGCGCACCGCCGCTGGTAGCATGGGCGGCGATGGGGATGGGGCTCCCCCGATAACCGCCTGAGAAGGCTGATGGCTCCTGCCAGGACGAACCCGGCGTTCGTCGACGGCAGGTCGTGCCTGCCCTCGCCGTTCGCCGTCGAACCAGCGAATCCGCACGCGAGGCACGCCATGCAAGCTCTGAACAATTACTTCCTGGTCTTCATTGGCGGCGGTCTCGGCGCCTGCCTGCGCCATGCCTGCAACCTGATCGGCGCGCGGGTGGCGGTCGGCAGCCCCTGGCCGTGGTCGACCTTCCTCATCAACATCAGCGGCGCACTGCTGATGGGCGTGGTGGTCGAGGTCTTCGCGATGCGCAATGGCGCCTCGCCGCAGCTTCGCCTGCTGCTGGCCACCGGCATCCTCGGCGGCTACACCACGTTTTCCACCTACGCGCTGGAAATCGGCCTGCTGCTGCAGCGCGGCCAGCACGGACTGGCGGCGTTGTATGCCGGCGGCTCGGTGGCACTGGGCCTGGCCGGCCTGTTCGGCGGGATGAAGCTGGCCCGGCTGGTGCTGGGCTGAGGCTCAGGCTGCAGTGGCACGGGCCTGCCCGCGCCACTGCCGTGGCGACTGCCCGGTGTGCGCCTTGAAGGCGCGCGACAACGCCGCTTCGCTGCCATAGCCCACGTCGTCGGCAATCCGCTTCAGCGGCCTACCCTGGCGTAGTGCCTGCTGCGCCAGGCCCACCCGCCAGCCCTGCAGGTACTGGCCCGGAGTGGTTCCCATGGCCTCGCGGAAGCTGGCCGCGAACACACTGCGCGACATGCCGGCGACATCGGCCAGATCTTCCAGCGTCCACGCCTGTGCCGGTGATTCGTGCATGGCCACCAGCGCCAGCCGCAGTCGCGGATGACCGAGCCCGGCAAACAGGCCACCGCGCATCTCGCCACCTTCCATCAGCTGGCGCAGCACCTGGATCATCACCACCTCGAACAAGCGGTTGACCATGGCCGCACGGCCACAACGCTGCTCGAAGGCCTCTTCGAACAGCAGTTCCAGCGCCGCGTGGCCGCCATACAGATCCGCCAGCGGCAGGCAGATGAAATCCGGCAGTGCCGCGCTGATCGGATTGAGCCGGCCCCCTTCGAAATACAGGTTGGCGCAGGCCATGTCGGCGCCGAGCTGCGGGTCGGTGCTGAAGCGGTGCGGCATCGGTCGCGGATACAACAACAGGCTGGGCACCTCGACCTGCACGGCCTGCTGGCCGTGCCTGACCTGCACCGGCCCGCGCCGCACCAGGTGCAGCTGGCCGGCCTCATCTTCACTCTCCAGGGTGTTGATACCGCACAGCGCACCCGCATGGAACACCGAGGCGGTGACCGAGAAGCGCTCAAGCAGAATGGCGAGACGGTCGACCATAACGAGACTCCGGATCAAGTGGAAATGGTTCAATACGTCAGATCGTATCGGAATCGCCACTGTGATGGACGATTGAACGCTGTCCGCCCCGGACTCTCACCCATCCTGCAAATGGCGGATCGCCACGAAGCCCTCCGCCGCCGCAGGCGCCACGAAGTGGCGGGTGATCTGCTCGAACGCTTCATCGCTGGCCTGGAACGGGTGCTCACCGCGTGCGTTGCGGGCACGCAGCCGCGCCTTGCAGATGGGGTCGGGAACATCGAGAAAATGGAGCTGATGGGCAACGCCGGCCGACGCGAACAGTTCGCGGCCCCGTGCACGGGTGCCGGGTCCACGGCTGCCAGGCAATCCCCTGCGGCAGTGCAGCGCGCGCAGGATTTCGCCGGGTTCTATGCTCGGCGCGATTCCCGGATGGAATGACCGTGATGCGTCCCTTGCTTCGATGCACCCTCGCCCTCGGCCTGCTGCTGTCTTCGACACCATTGCTGGCCGCACTACCCACTGCACCGCGCACCCTGAGCGGAGAGCTGCAGAGGGCACCGTGGCGGCTGGATGTGCCAGCGAACTGGAATGGCGACCTGGTGATGCTGGCCCACGGCTATGAGCCGGTAGGCATGCCACGCACTACGCCGATGACCGCCAATGACAGCACCGCACCATTGCTGGCCGCTGGCTACGCCGTCGCACAGAGTGCCTATGCCAGCCAGGGCTGGGCAGTGTCCGATGCGATCAGCGATATGGAACGGCTGCGCCAGCACGTGCTGGCTGAACTCGGGCACGTGCGCCAGACATGGATGCTGGGATTCTCGATGGGTGGCGCCGTGACGATCGGCAGCCTCGAGCGCTTCCCGCAGCATTACGCGGGTGGGGTCTCGTTGTGCGGCGCCAATCTCAGTGGTGAACGGATCGCGGCCGACCTGCTGACCACGCTGGTCGCGTTCGACTATTTCTTCCCAAAGGCCGAAGGCCTGCCAAGGACCGGCCTTGTATCGCGCGAAACCGCCACACTGCCGCAGGGCGAGTTGTACCAGGGTATCGCCAACGCGCTGCAGCGCGCACCGTCACATGCGGCGTTGCTGGCGCGGCGGCTGCAGGTCTCCACTGAAGACCTGGCCGGCACGATCAGCCTGCACGCACTGGTCCTGCATGAGCTGGCCACCCGCAGCGGCGGAATGCCGACCGGCAATGTCGGCATTGTCTACAGCGGCTTCGGTGATGACGCCGCATTCAATGCCGGCGTGCAGCGCATCGATGCCGTGCCTTCCGCACAGGCCCATGCGCGCGGAAATCCTGCACTGACCGGTGCGTTGAAGCGACCGCTGGTGATCCAGTTCAACCACAACGACCCGACCATCGTGCCGCACATGCAGGCGGTGTATCCGCAACTGGCCGCACAGGCTGGTGCCCATCCGCTGCCGCAGGTGCTGCCGGCCGTGGGCGAAGGGCATTGTGGCTTCTCTGAAGCGCAGGTGGTCGACGCATTGAAGGCGGTGCAGCGCTGAGGCCGGCGCATGCCGCAGCGCATCAGGACCGTGCCGGTCGGGCTGCTATGGTAGCCCGGCCCATTGAAGGGCAGACAAAGGACTGACGTGATGATCAAGACGACCTTGAAGACCGTGATGCTCCTTGGCATGGCCGTGACCGGCCTGGCCTTCGCCGCCGGAACCTGCGAGTTCTGCACGCTGAAGTACGAGCAGTGCCTGCGCACTTCGCACGGACCGTTGGGCAAGACCGCGGAGCAGTGCCTGGCCGAGTACAGGATGTGCCGTGAAATGGACTGCCCGTCTCCCTGATTGGCGTCCAGCCGGCTCCTGCGGGAGCCGGCTCAGCCCACAGCGATACCAATCACTTACGTTGTAGGAACTGGTGGGTTTCCCAATCTCGACTGACCGCGTACCTGTCCGGCATGCACGAAGGCGAGTGGCTGGGCTTCGACACCTCGATGTACTTCGGCCACAAGGGCCTGGGCCTGACCCGCACGGCGCTGCATGATGCGCGCGGCCCGATCGGGGCGTCGTCAACCGCCCAGCGTTCCCATGGTGAAGGTGTAACCGGAAGTCATCAGGAACTCGCGCATGCGCATCTCCGCGCGCCGCGGTGAGGCCAGGTTTGCCGGGGCGTACAGGGCATAGACCAGGCCCGATCCTTCGATATGCTCGCGGCGGACCTCGCAGCGGGCGGTTTCCGAGGCAATCACCCATCCGTCTTTCAGCCGATCCGGCCCGATGGATTGCCCGTTCTTCAAACGGAAGGTCAACCAGCGCACATCTGCCATGATTTTGCTCATTTCCGATTCGCTCCGTGCCCGAAGCGATCCGAGGTGTCCTTGCTCGCCATTGCAGCTCCCTAAGACGTGGAACTCGACCATAACGCCTTTCCATGTCGCAGGTGGCTGAGACTGACCCCGCGGCTCAGGTCGCCAGGGTGAACAGTCGCCACAATGCCTCGCGCCCCGGCGGAGTCAGGCGTAGTTCGCGCCGGCCCTCGACGCGTCGGAGCCAGTCGTTGCTCACGAAGCTGTCCAGCATCGCCTCGCCGACCAGGCCCGCCAGATGTGGACGCCGCTCGGTGCAGTCCAGGCACCCCCGGCAGTAGCGCGCGGGCTTGGCCGTGACCGGCTGCCGAAGTACATCGGCCAGTGGCTGGCCCAGTCCTCGCAGGAAGTCAGCGCCGTGCTCACTCACCCGCCAATGTCCCTCACCCGGCAGCACATGACCCGCCCTCAGCAGATGCTCGGTGATGGCCACCGCGTGCACGCCGGCCAGGTGTCGATAGCAGGAACGTGCCTGGCGCAGCGCCGGCAGGGTGCGCGATGCTGCAGCCGTGCACGAGGGCGTACGATCGGCCACGCGCAGGATGCCTTCGAGCATGTCGGCCACCTCGCTTGAGGCCAGCCGATGGTAGCGATGGCGCCCTTGCGCGACGGCAACGAGAAGGTCGCCCTCGACCAGCCTGCGCAGGTGCGAGCTTGCCGTCTGCGGCGTCACCCCTGCCACGCGCGCCAGTTCCATCGCGGTGTAGGCACGCCCATCCATCAATTGCAGCAGCATGGCGGCGCGCGCTTGGTCACCGACCAGGGCACCAACGCTGACAAGGGAACCGGAGGTGTGGACCATGGCCGCATTGTGGCACGCCCCCGTATACCGATAGTTCGATGCAGGCCGAAGCGTCGGCGGCCACTGCCACGTCAAAGTTGCCGCCCCAACACCGTGAGACCTGTCGTGAAGAATGCTTCGATCCATCGTCGCTGCATCACCCCTTCGGTCCTGTATCCAGGCACACCGGTGCTGTTGATGACCACGCTGAACGACGACGGCAGCAGCAACATCAGCCCGCTTTCTTCGTTCTGGGCACTGGGCAATCGCGTGGTGCTGGGCCTCGGCGTGCAGGGCCAGGGCTACCGCAATCTGCAGCTGCGCAACGAGTGCGTGCTGAATTTTCCTTCGTCCGCGCAGGCCGCGCAGGTCGAGGCCATTGCAAGGGCGACCGGCTGTGACCCGGTGCCGGCCGCCAAGCAGGCGATGGGCTACGTGCACGTGCGCGACAAGTTCGCCTTGGGCAGGTTCAGTGAAGTCGCATCGACGCAGGTCGCGCCGATGGCGATTGCCGAGTGCCCATTGCAGGTAGAAGTCAGCGTAATGGCAATGCACCCGCCTGGCGGGGACGATGGCCAGGGCTTTGTGATCGTCGAAGGTCGTATCCGCTGCGTGCATGCCCACGAGGACATCACCGTGGCCGGCACCCAGCACATCGACGTGGCGCGCTGGAAGCCGTTGATCTATCTGTTCCGTCACTACCTGGGCGTGAGCGAAGTGATCGGGCGCAACTTCCGCGCGGAGACGCCGATGCGCGATCCCGCCTAGCGACCAGGACGGTTTCATCCTGTAGGTCGAACACGCGCGTGATCCATGGCCTCGCCCCCAATGCGGCAACCATGCTGCGACGATTCGAGCCGGCACTTGAGCTGGGCGTTCGCGCTGGATGCCTTGCCGCAGCCGCTGACGCAGGCCACGATTCAGGCGTTGGCCCGGTGGTAGCTGTGATCAACCTTGAACATTCACGGGCAATCCGTCCGCCAAAGAAAAAGCCCTGACCGGAGTCAGGGCTTTTCAATATGGAGGCCTCAAGCGGAATCGAACCGCTGTAAACGGATTTGCAATCCGGTGCATAGCCACTCTGCCATGAGGCCAACGTACTGCGCGTCAGGAACTGAGCCCTGACATGACAAAACCCCGTGATGGGGCTTGTCCGAACATGGAGCGGGAAACGAGACTCGAACTCGCGACCTCAACCTTGGCAAGGTTGCGCTCTACCAACTGAGCTATTCCCGCGTAAGCCGCTATGGTACCGGAAACCCGGAACACACACCAGCGATTTCACATTTCTGACTGCGCGCAAAGCCTTGTGGCCCAACGGGCCCCGCCTTGCCGTGGCGGGAGAAAAACAAGGCCCCTGACGGGGCCCTGTAGAATCTGGAGCGGGAAACGAGACTCGAACTCGCGACCTCAACCTTGGCAAGGTTGCGCTCTACCAACTGAGCTATTCCCGCAGATTCTCCGACCTGCGTCGAAGGAGCGCTATTGTGTCCAAATTCCTTCACGCCGTCAACAGTATTCACACCCTGCGGTCACAGGCGTCCGCACTGGAGTACGCTGCCCCGCCCAGCCCCGTTCGCCCATGTTCCTTCGCGGCAAGCCTCTGTTGATCGCCCTGGCGCTGCATCTGCTGGTAGCGCTGCTGTACTGGGCTCTGATTCCCCTGGGAATGAACTGGTATCGCGACCATTTCGGCTTCACCTCCCACCGCGACATCGGTCTTGGCATCGCCCAGTTCTATCTGTTCTATATGTTCCTCGGCGCCCAGCCGCTGACCGCGGTACTGCGGCCACTCTTCGCCAAGCTGCTGGTGCTGGCGATTCCCTTGGCGTTCGCGACCTGGACGCTGATGCACCACCATCCGCTGCGCCTGGTGTACTTCACCGTTGGACCTGGCCTGCTGGCACTGGCCGCGATCTTCGCCACCCTGCACTTTGCAGCGCGCGGCACAGCACTTCCCGCACCGGACGCCCCCCATGCCTGAGCGCTACATCCGCCTGTTCTGGCTACTGGTCGCCATGACCTGGCTGGCGCTGATCGCCGCACTGGTCAATGCTGGCTTCACGCCGGACTACTGGCTGCTGCGCCACTTGGAAGGCGGCACACTGCCCTACCCGACCAGCACCGTGATCGTGTTCGCGCTGCTGAGCACCGTCGAGCTGGTGGTTGCCGCACTGATCGTGCAGCCCTGGAAACTGGGGCGGCTGTGGTTGCGCCTGCTGATCGCCTTCGTGCTGCTGCTGGCCTGGTCGGTACCATGGCTGCTGTCGGCGATGCACCAACCACCGGTGCAGGGCATGCACCTGCTGTGGTTGCTGCTGCTGGACGTGGGGCTGCTGCTGGCGCTGTGCGCGGTGTCGGCAGTGAGTGCGTGGCGGGCCCTCAGGCGGCGGAGGAGACGCTCGACAAATCCGCCTCAGCACTAGGCCTACTTCCGGAACTCCACCCGCACATGCTGGCCGAAGCGCGCCTTGGCCTCGCCATCGAACTCAAGCACGCACTCCACTACCTTGGCCACGCCACGCCCGGCGTCTTCCGGCAGACGCGCCTGCGCGAACACCGGACTGATGCGCACCACGCGTGCGGGTGGCAGTGAGCCGGTGTTCTCTGCGCCATCACTGTCCGGCACAACGATGGCATGCATCCCCACCTGCACGGCATCGGCGTAGGCCGCACTGAGTTCGGCACGCACCTGCAGCGGGCGTGCCGGCAGCAGCGAGATCGCCGGCTTGCCACCCTGCACGAATGCACCGAGTCCCGGCACCTGGCCGACCACGGTGCCAGCCTCCGGTGCGCTCAGCGACATCTGCTGCAGTTTCAGTTTCGCGTGCTCCAGCTTGTGCTGGGCCATGTCAACTTGCGCACCGGCCACGTCGACATCGGCGCGCACACCGACCAGTTGCTGCTTGGCTGCATCGGCCTGCTGGTTGGACGACACGCCTTCGCTGGCGCCGGTGGACAGGCGAGTCGCATTGCGCTCCAGTTCGCGCAGCTGCGCCTGGCTGCCCTTCAGACGGTCATTGGCCAAGGCGAGATCAGCTGTGGCCATCGCTACTTCCTGCTGCAGCAGCGCGCCATCCAGCGACAGCAGCAGCTGTCCCTTCTTCACCATGGCGCCCTCCTTCACCGGCACGGCAGTGATCGAGCCGTCCACCGGCGGTGCCAGCGCGATCAAACCGCCTTCGACGTCGATGATGCCGCGCGCAACCGCGACCTTGCCGGCGGCAGCAGTGCTGGCTTTGCCGGCGGATGCTGGGGCAGGCGCCTCCTTGGAACAGGCGCCGAGCAGCAATGCTGCGGACAGGGCCAGGCTGAGGGGGAGCAGGTACGGCGTCTTGATCATGGGGCGGACTCTACAGTTTCGTTCTGGCGGCGATCGTCACGGACCATGCCGTCTTCCATGGCGATCACCCGATCGGCATGCCGGATCAGGCGCGGATCGTGGCTCACGCACAGCACGGTGGCGCCGTGCGCACGTGCGTAGCGATGCAGGATGTCGATCACGCGCTGGCCGTTCTCGGCGTCCAGCGCGCTGGTGGGTTCGTCGGCGAAGATCAGCGTCGGCGACTTGGCGAAGGCGCGGGCGACGGCCACACGCTGCTTCTCGCCGCCGGACAGCTGCGCCGGACGCATGTGGCTGCGGTGGCTGAGGCCCACTTCTTCCAGTGCCTTGCGCGCCAGCGGTTCGCTTTCGCGATTGCTCATGCCTCGATAGCCCAACGGCAGCTGCACCTGTTCCAGTGCGGTCAGCGCCGGAAACAGATTGAAACCCTGGAACACGAAGCCGACATGGTGCAGGCGGAATCGCTCCACTTCACTGCGCGTCATGTGGCCCACGTCCTGGCCGAGTGCGTGCACGCGGCCGCCATCGGGCGCAGACAACCCAGACAGCAACGACAGCAGCGTGCTCTTGCCGCAACCGGACGGACCGGACACGAGGGTCAGCTCACCGGGGTAGATGTCCAGCGAGAGGCCGCGCAGCACCGGCACCTGCACATCCCCGGACATGAAACCCTTTTCCAATGCATCGGCCTGCAGGGTCGGGGCGACGGCGCGTGTAGAAGTCATCGGCCGGCCCTCAACGCAGCAGCAACGATGGATCGGAGCGGACGACACTGCGCACCGCCATGATGCTCGACAGCATGGCCATCACCGCCACCAGTGCCACGCATCCGATGATGACCATCGGCGTCAGCTGCACCGGTACGCGCTGGGTCTGCGCGATCAGCAACACCGCGGTACTGAAGGCCGCCGCCAACAACATGCCCACGCCGCCGATCAACAGTGCCTGCTCGAACACCACCCGCGCCAGCGCATAGCGACCGGCACCGAGGGCATTGAGCGTGGCGTACTCGCGTACCGAACCGGCCACCACCGAAGCAAACGACTGGTTGGTGATCACCGCACCGACAAAGCAGACGATGACCGCCATGAACAACACCGCGATGCCGGCACCGGTATCGAACAGCCAGTATTGCTGCGAGCGGCTGGCGAACTCCGGTGCGGTCCAGAACTCGACCGGCGTTGCCCGCCCCATCGACGCGGCCAGACGATCACGCGCGCCGTTGGCCAGGTCCGGCGAGCGCAGGCCCGCAACGAAATAGGTGCTGCCCTCATGCGGATCGGTACCGGCGATGGCGCGCGCGGTATCCAGCGAAGCCAGTACGTTGACGCCACCAAGGCCACGCAGGCCCGCTTGTGCGGCAACCACGCGCACCGCCTTGCCGTTGATCCAGGCACGGTTGTTCTGCAGGTCCACGCCCAGCGTATCCAGATCGGCACTGTCGACGATCACCGCACCCGGCTCGCGCAGCTGCGCGCGCAGGTCGGCGGGCAGGATGCGCGCGAACATCATCGCATCGTCCTGCGTGGAGATACCCGACAGGTACACCGACACGTTGCCGGTACCCTGCGCGCTGGAACGCCATTCGCCATCGACCCATTCGTAGGGCTCGACGCGGGTGACATCCGGGTCCATGCGCAGGTGACTTTCGACATTCGCGCTGATTGCATGGCCGTAGTTCACGCTCTGGGTGCCGGGAAAGCCGGCCCAGATATCAGCGGAGGATGCCTTCACGTAGATCGCGGCGGTACCGAAGATGCCCAGTACCAGCGCCGCCTGCACGATCAGCAACACCCCGGCGAAACACATTGCCAGCACTACCGGCAGGAACCGGCGCCACTCATAGGCCAGGGTCTTTCGGGCCAGCGCGATCATTGCTGTTCGCCCTCACCCTCAGCCGGCAGCGGTGCACCACCAAGCGCGCGGTACAGCGAAGCAAACGCGAGCACGCGCGCGCCCTGCGCACCGATCAGATCGGCCTGCGAGGCCAGTGCGGCACGCTGAGTGTCCAGCCCATCGAACTCGCTGGACAGGCCCAGCTGCACCTGCCGCGCCTGGCGCTTGACCTGCTGGCCGGCGGCATCATTGGCCGCACGCAGCGACTGGATGCTGCTGTCCTGGCGTGCAAGGCTGCCGAGCGCGCCTTCCACCTCACTCACGCCTTCCAGTACCGCTTTGCGGTAACCGAGCAGCGCGGCATCCAGCTGCTTTTCATCGGCATTGAAGCGCGCGCGACGCTGGCCCCAGTCCCACAGCGGGATATCGATGTACGGGCCGATCGAGGGACTGGAGTCGGAGTTGGAGCGGGCGTTCTGGGTGAGGTTGTAGGCGTACAGGATGGAGCCGCCGAGGCTGACCCGCGGATACATCGCAGCGCGTGCGGAGCCCTTGCTCGCCGCCGCCTGCATCACCTCCGATTCGGCCAGCAGAATTTGCGGGCGATGACGCAGCAGATCCGCCGGCACCTGCTGCAGCGAGAACGTACCCAGCTTTGGCGGCGTGCGATAGGCCTGCCAGGTCGGATCCGGGCCGTCGCGGCCCAGCAGCAGGGCCAGCGCACGGGCAGCGTTGTGCGCATTCTCGCGGGCCTGCGCCGTAGCTGCCCGGGTCGCCGCCTGGCGTGCACGCAGACGATCAAGTTCGCCCGGCTCATCCAGGCGCAGGCGCTGGCGCACCAGGGCCAACTGTTCGCCGCGATCATCCACAGCCTGCTGCCGGGCCAGCAGGTCCTGCTGGGCGTGTGCCACGGTCAGGTCGAGATAGTTGCGCACCACGTCGGCGATCACCGCCACCTGCGCGGCGCTACGCAGCGCCTCGGCATTGCCAGCCGAGGCCTGCGCGCTCAGCTGCGCACTTTCGGCGGCGCCGAACAGGCCCAGGTCCCATATCGCTTCGATGCCGGCATGGAAATAGGTGTCGACTGCGGCGGCATCCTGCACCTGCTTGGCGCTGGCTGAGATTTCCGGCAGGAAGCGCGAATCCGAAGTGCCGGCGACGATCCGAACGGCCTGCAGGCGCAGCGTGGCCTGCTGCAGATCGAGGTTGCCGGCGATGGCCTGATCGACCAGCCCGTCCAGCGCCGGGTCGGACAGCGCTTTCCACCACTGCTTGGCGTCGACGGCCACACCCTGGCTCTGTGGCACCTGGGTCCAGGTGCTGGGCGTGCGGTCAGGCAGGTCCGGAACCGGCACCGACATGCAGCCGGCCAGGGCCAGGCTGGCCAGAAGCGCGCCGGGGCGCAGCACCGCATGCAGGGAGAATCCGCGCCCGGTCCTGGGCACTGCCACTGGAGTGATACGCCTGACCACCAGCCCGCCAACGTGTAGAAGGAGCATGAAGGCTACCGTGCGATTGTGGAGCGAACATGGAGAATTGGTCCGAAAAAGGTCACAGCACGCGTGCGGTTCAGGCAATGCTGCCCCAGCCTTTCACCACGCTTTCAGCGCGTTCTCGACACGGAACACTGGACGGCTTTCACGGCGTATTGCACATTGCGGCACTGCCTTGCTTCGGTGCTGCCTGCCCGTGAAACGCCCCCGCCGCTGGCTACTGATTGGCTCGATCACGACAGTGACTGTCGGCGTGATCGTGCTCGTCCTGACCACCCCACTGATCTCGAACGCCATGCTGCTACTGATGGAGCGCAGCAACTTCATCCCCGGTGAATCTTCGATCTTCACGTTCGAGCCATATGCCATCAACCAGGGATCGTCGAACTACTGGTTGTACGGAAAGGACCGGACCTACTACTACCACTTCACCTACGAAGACGATGTTCCCTACGTCTACATCCCGCAGGACAACCGCTGCCCTGGTTTCGACCGGCAGGATGCCCTGACCTGGTGCAGCGCCCTGCCCGGCAAGGCACGCTAGCGCGGCAGTGGTGCAACCGGTGTGACAAACGAAAAACGCCCCCTTGCGGGAGCGTTCTTCTTGAATCTGGAGCGGGAAACGAGACTCGAACTCGCGACCTCAACCTTGGCAAGGTTGCGCTCTACCAACTGAGCTATTCCCGCAGATTCCGTTCGACCTGCGTCGAAGGAGCGCTATTGTGTCGATATTGCTGCACGGCGTCAACAGGAATTTTCACGTGACGTGAGGGGCAGCGTTCAGGCGTCCCCGCCTGCTCCCTTCACGTGCGCAGGCCGCGGCGATGGAAGTAGATCTGCTCGGCGATGCGCCGCGTGGCGGCCGTGTGCAGCAAGGCATTGAGCGGCCAATCGGCCTGCAGGTGGTCCATCCCCCAGCGCAGCAGGCGCTTGCCATGGAATGCCGGCGCCACCTGCTGGGCCACCCGTTCCGCTTCCGGCCCTTGGCCACGCAGATGGCGGGCAATCGCCTCGCCGACCGCCCAGCCATGCCGCCACGATGAGTGGATGCCCCCGGCGGACAACGGCGAGACGATGCCTGCGGCGTCGCCGGTCAGGATCAGGCGAGGGCCGGTGATCGGCCCATCCGGCCGACCACACGGCACCAGCCCGGCGCGGGTGGCCGACGGACGCGCGGAAGGCGGAATGCCGACCACATCGCGCACATGCTCAAGGAAGCCATCGATATCAGGCGGCCGCACCTGATTCGGATCATGGCGCAGCGCCAGGCCGACCTGCAGCCCGGTCGGGTTCTGTGCGACCCAGCCGATGTAGCCCGGTGCAAAACGCTTGCTGACGAAGCAATGCAGTGCATCGCCCTGCGGTAGCTGCAGGCCGGCGAACTCACGTTCGACGCCATGGAGATTGTCGCGCACGTGGCCGAGGCCGGTGCGCTGGGCCACGCGCGAACGCGCACCATCGGCGCCGACCAGATAGGCGCATCGCCCTGCCCCTTCCACCTGCCAGCCATCACCGCTGCGATGGGCGTCGGTGAAGGAGTGCTGCAGGCGCAGGTCGACACCATTGGCCGTCAGTTCGCTGGCCAGCCAGCGCATCAGGCTCGGCGTATCGGTGGTGAGGAAGTAGTAGCCCGGTGCGGCCAGCAGCACGCTGCGCAGGTTCGGCGCATACAGGCGCACATTCGCGACGCGTTGCACCAGGTGTTCGGGCATGCGCCCCAGCCAGGTCTGCTCCATCGCTTCCTTCACCACGATGCCGGTGGTGTGCAGGCGCTCGCCGGGATCGGCTTTGCGTTCAAGCACGCAGACACGCAAGCCGTACTGGGCGGCGGCCAACGCACAGGCGGCACCGGCGAAACTGGCGCCGACAATGATCACATCGTGGTCGTAGGCGGAGGATTGATGAGGCATCGCGGCGTCACCCTGGGAAAGAAGGACGCAGCATCGAACCTTCGCGTGGTGCGGCGATGGGGTGGCGGTGAAGTGGGGATGAAGCGCGTTGGACGCAAACAAAAAACGCCCCCTTTCGGGAGCGTTTTCCTGAATCTGGAGCGGGAAACGAGACTCGAACTCGCGACCTCAACCTTGGCAAGGTTGCGCTCTACCAACTGAGCTATTCCCGCTTGGGAGGCGAAATTCTACCTATTCCAAGGATGGCGTCAAGCGCCTTTTTCGGAGATCTGCGATGCGCCTGACATTGCGTATCCACGCCATGCGTGGATAGGCGCATCGATGGGGTCAGTGCCCTTTCCTGCGGAAAGGGATCCGACCCCGGGGCTCAGTTGCCCAGCTTCTTCTGCCGCGCCCGCTCGCGCGCAGCGCGCTCGTCATCGCGCAGGCTCGGCCAGGCGGCATGCAGGTACTGCAGGCCCGACCACAGGGTCAGCACCGCGGCAATTGCCAGGGTCCAGTCGCCGATGTGGAACACCGGCCAGCCCATCCAGATGTCCTGCACCGGCACGTTCGGCGCCACCGAATACAGCAGGCACAGCAGTGCAACCATCTGCGCCGTGGTCTTGACCTTGCCGATCATCGCCACGCGCACCTTGGCGCGCTGGCCCAGCTCGGCCATCCACTCGCGCAGCGCCGACACCGCAATCTCGCGGCCGACGATGACTGCCGCCCAGAACGCCATCCACGGCGTCGGGTGGCCCTGCACGATCAGGAACAGCGCCACTGCCACCATCAGCTTGTCCGCGACCGGGTCGAGGAAGGCGCCGAAGGCCGACTCCAGCTGGTAACGGCGTGCGATCCAGCCATCGAGCCAGTCGGTGATCGCGGCCAGGCCGAAGATCGCCGCCGAAGCGAAGTTGGTCCAGGTGTAGGGCAGGTAGAACACCAGCACCAGCACCGGGATCATCACGATCCGCAACAAGGTCAGCCAGGTGGGCAGGGTCAACTTCATGCTTGCGTGCTTCTCTCTCTACTCGGCCGGATCAGGCGTGGCCAACCCGTGCAGGTTAGCGTAGATACGTGCCGCGAGGGCGTCATTGATGCCTTCCACCTTGGCGATTTCCGCTTCACCAGCGGCTTTCAGGCCTACAAGACCACCGAAATGCTTGAGCAGGCTGGCACGGCGGCGCGGGCCGATACCGGGAATGTCCTCCAGCTTGCTGGTCATCCGTGCCTTCTGGCGGCGGCCGCGGTGCCCGGTGATGGCGAAGCGGTGGGCCTCGTCGCGCACCTGCTGGATGAACTGCAGCGCCGGGTTGGCCGCGCCAGGACGCAGCTCGCGGCCATCGGGCATCACCAGCGCTTCGTGGCCGGCACGGCGCTCCACGCCCTTGGCCACGCCCACCAGCAGCACGCCTTCCACGCCGAGGTCGGCCAGCGCGGCCTGCGCCTGCGCAAGCTGGCCGGCACCACCATCGATCAGCAGCACGTCCGGCAGCACGCCCTGCTCTTCCACTGCACGGCGGAAGCGGCGGTCAATGGCCTGGCGCATGGCGGCGTAATCGTCGCCCGGCTCGATGCCGCTGATGTTGAAGCGGCGGTACTGCGCACGCACCGGGCCGGCGGCGTCGAACACCACGCACGACGCCACGGTGGCCTCGCCCAGCGTATGACTGATGTCGAAGCATTCGACCCGCTTGACCGGCTCTGCCAGACCCAGCATGTCGCGCAAGGCATCGCTGCGCGCGTGCTGCGCATTGCGGCTGTTGAGTTCGGTGGCCAGGGTCAGCTGCGCGTTGCGGCTGGCCAGTTCCACGTAGCCGGCGCGCTCGCCGCGCACGTTCCACTTCAGCTGCACCTTGCGCTCGGCCGAGGCCGACAGCGCGGCGACCAGCAGGTCGGCGTCGGGAATCTCGCGGTCCAGCAGGATCTCGCGCGGTGGTTCGAATTCGATGTAGTACTGCGAGACAAACGCGGCCAGCACTTCTTCCGGGCTTTCTTCGCCATTGGTGCGCGGGAAGAACGGGCGGGTGCCGAGATTACGACCATCACGGAAGGCCAGCAGCAGCACGCAGGCCTGCGAGCCCTGCATGGCCACGGCCAGCACGTCCAGGTCGGCGGCACGGCCATCCACGTACTGGCGGGTCTGCATGCTGCGCAGCGAGGAAATCAGGTCGCGCAGGCGCGCGGCCTGCTCGAACTCCAGCGCCTCGCTGGCGGCCTGCATCTGTTCGCCCAGTTCGCGGGTCAGCTCGTCGCTCTTGCCTTCCAGGAACAGCGCGGCGCGACGCACCGATTCGGCGTACTCCGGCGCCGGCACCAGCTCCACGCAGGGCGCGCTGCAGCGGCCGATCTGGTACTGCAGGCACGGCCGCGAGCGGTTGCGGAACACGCTGTCCTCGCAGCTGCGCAGCTTGAACAGCTTATGCATCAGGTTCAGCGTTTCGCGTACTGCGGTAACGCCGGGGTACGGCCCGAAGTAGCGACCGGGAATGGCACGCGGCCCACGATGCAGCGCGATGCGCGGCCAGTCCTCGCGGGTCAGCAGCACATGCGGATAGGTCTTGTCGTCGCGCAACGAGACGTTGTAACGCGGCGACAGTGATTTGATCAGCTGGTTTTCCAGCAGCAACGCCTCGGCTTCCGAGCGCGTCACGGTCACGTCCATGCGCGTGATCTGCGAGATCATCGACATGATCCGCGCGTTCTTCGGGCTGCCGTTGAAGTAGCTGCCGACACGGTTGCGCAGCGCGCGCGCCTTGCCTACGTACAACAGGGTGTCGTCGGCAGCGTACATGCGGTACACGCCGGGGGCGGTGCTGAGCTGGGCCGCGAAGGCCTTGCCGTCGAAGACCGGAGCGGATACGTCGGTCATTCGCTGATCGGGACTTCGCTGAGCACGCCGCTGTCGGGGTCGAAACGCAGCACGGCGTGGGCGTCGGTCTCGGCGATCCACACCGCGCCCGCACCGGCTGCCAGACCGGCCGGACCATGCAGGCGGCGCGGCAGCGGCTGGGTGGTCAGCTCACCACCGCCAAGGCGCAGGGTGCGCAGGTGGCCGTTGCCCGTATCCGCGATCCACAGCAGCGGCGCATCCGGGCTCAGTGCCATCGCCTGCGGAAACTGCAGGCTGGCCTGGGTGCGCGGGCCGTCCTCATTGCCGAAGCGCCAGGGCCCCTGCCCGACCAGCGTCTGCACCAGGTCGCCACGCAGCTGCAGCGCACGGATCGAGGAACCCAACGCGTCGGCCACGTACAGCACCTGCTGCACCACGGCCAGTGCGGTGGGCTGGGCAAAGGCAGCCAGGTGGCCGCTGCCATCGCGTTCGTCGATGGAACCGCTGCCGGCGCGCCACTGCAGGCTGCGCTGGCCCAGGTGGTAGCTCCAGATGCGGTTGTCACCGGCCATGGCGATGTGCAGCTGGTTGTCGGCGATGGCCAGGCCGACCGGATGATCCAGCGACACCTGCCTGGCCTGTGCGACCGGACCTTCCACCGGCGCACCGGGACGGCCGTTGCCACACAGGGTATCGACGATCCCGGTCAACAGGTTGATGCGGCGCACGGCATGGTTGCCGGTGTCGGCGACGTACAGCGAATCGCGCTCCAGCACCAGCGCCTGCGGGCGGTGGAAGGCCGCCTCGGCGAGGTTGCCATCCATGAAATCGGCGGTACCCAGCCCGAACTGGCGCAGGATGCGGCCACCGTGGCTGCATTCGAGGATGCGGTGATGGCCGCTGTCGGCGATGTACAGGCGTTCGGTGCTGACCGCCAGGCCGAGCGGGAAGCGCAGCGCGTGGCGCGGCTCCGGATGCAGTTCGCTGCCACCGCGCGGCGGCGCCGATGGCGCGCCCTCGCACAGTGCATTCAAGGCACGCTCCAGTTCACCCGGCGCGCCCTGCCCGACCAGCCGTTGTTGTTCGCGCCCCTGCGCATCCAGCAGCACCATGGTCGGCCAGGCGGTGACACCAAAGCGGCGCCAGCCATCCCAGTCGGCATCAAGCAGCACCGGCATCGTCAGCCCCTGGCGGCGCAGCAGCTTCAGTGCGGCACCGGCCTCGCGTTCGAAATCGAAGCGAGGCACCTGCAGCACCAGCGGTTGCAGCTTGCCGGGGTGGCGCGACAGCCATTGGCCGAACTCGGCCAGGCGTTGCGCGCTCCAGGCGGAAGCCGCGTTGACGAACAACAGCGCCACCGGCCGACCGCGCAGTTCGGTCAGGGTGCAGGGGGTGGCATTGAGCCAGGTGGCGAACTCGGGCAGGTCCGGGACGGGCTGGACGTTCATGGCCCGATTATGCCGGAGTCGGCGTCATGCAACAGTCGTGCCACGGCACGTTCTGCAGCATCATCGACCAGTGTCCAGACCTGTTCGAAGTGATCGTTGCCGCCGGTGTAGGGGTCCGGGATCGCGACCCGGCCCTCTCCGCCGGACCACGGCAGGTACAGCGCCAGGCGTTCGCGCTGGGCGGGTGTGGCCAGGCGACCTGCATCGCGCAGGTTGGCTTCGTCGGCGCACAGAATCCAGTCGAAGCGGTCGAAATCCACGGCCTGCAGCTGGCGCGCACGCAGGCTGCCAATGCCCACGCCGTGCCCGGCCGCGCAGGCGATTGCGCGCCGGTCGGGCGGCTCACCCACGTGCCAGTCGCCGGTGCCCGCCGAATCAACCTGCACCCGCCCCGCCAGCGGCGAGGCCTCCAGGCGTGCGCGCAGCGCACCTTCGGCCATCGGCGAACGGCAGATGTTGCCGAGGCAGACGACCAGCAGCTTCATCGTGCGGCCATTGCCTGCAGCAGCACTTCGGCGCGCTCCAGGTCGTCCGGGGTGTCGATGCCGGGCGGGAACGGTTCCGGGGAGATCGCCACGCTGATCGGATAGCCAGCTTCCAGCACGCGCAGCTGCTCCAGTGACTCGACCTGCTCCAGCCGGCCCGGCGGCATCGCGGCGAACTGCTGCAGGAAACCGGCACGGTAGCCGTAGATGCCGATGTGGCGCAGCCAGGCATGGCCCTCCGGCAACGTGTCCCGGCTGCGCGCGAAACCATCGCGGTGCCAGGCGATCGGTGCGCGGCTGAAGTACATCGCCTCGTTGCGCACGTTGCGTACCAGCTTGACCACATTGGGGTCGAACAGGGTGTGCGCGTCTTCAACAGTGGTCGCCAGGGTCGACATCGGCGCATTGCCACCGACCAGTGCCTCGGCCACCGCACGGATGCCGGCCGCGGGTGCGAACGGCTCATCGCCCTGCAGATTGACCACAACGGTGTCGTCGGCCCAGCCGGCAATGCGCGCGCATTCGGCCAGGCGGTCGGTGCCGGACGCATGCGAGGCGGCGGTCATCGCCACCTTCACTTCGGCCAGGCCGGACAGTGCGTCGGCGATGCGTTGATCGTCGGTGGCGACCCAGACCTCGCCGGCACCGGCCTGCAGCGCGCGGCGCGCCACATGCAGCACCAGCGGCTCACCGCCCAGCAGGCGCAGCGGCTTGCCCGGCAGCCGCGAGGCGGCATAGCGGGCCGGAATGGCGACGACGAATTCGGTCATGCGGGCGGTACTCGGCAGGCTCGTTACAACGGGAATGCGGCCGGCGGCGCGTGAATGCAAGCGCCGCTGCGCCACTCAGTTCGGTCGCAGCTTGTCCAGGCGGTCGGTCAGCGCCACCCAGAACGCGGCAGGCAGCTCGGCACGCAGCGGAACCGCGTAGTGCCAATCATTGCCAAACGCACGGCATTTCACCGCGTCCTTCTCGGTCATCAGCACCGGCAGCTGGCTGCCGAAGGACAGGTCCTGCGGCTGGTAGGCCTGATGATCGGCGAAGGCATGCGGCACCACGCCGATGCCACGCGCGCGCAGCATGTCGAAGAAGCGCTGCGGATGCGCGATACCGGCCACGGCGTGCACGCGCTGGCCCTTGAAGTACGCCAGCGGGCGCGCACGGCCACCGGCCAGTGGCTGCGCGCTGTCGATGTGCAGCGCCATCGGCCATTGGCCGAAGCCACAGGCCTGCGTCGCGGTCTCTTCGTCGGCCTGGCCCAGATTCACTACACGGAAGTCGCATTCGCTGGCACGGCTGACCGGTTCGCGCAGCGGCCCGGCCGGGATCATCCGGCCATTGCCGTAGCGGCGCTGGGCATCGACTACTTCAATCTCGATGTCGCGCGCCAGCCGATAGTGCTGCAGGCCGTCGTCGCAGACGATCACGTCGCAACCGGCTTCGATCAGGGCCTTGCCTGCAGCCACTCGGTCGCGGTCCACCCGCACCGGCACGCCGGTCTTCCAGGCGATCAGCACCGGCTCGTCACCGCCCTTGGCGGTCGGCGTGTCGGCCTGTACCCACAGCGGTTTGTCGGCGTCTTCGCGGCCGTAGCCACGGCTGGCCACGCCCGGCTTCCAGCCAGCAGCTCGCAGGCGCTCCACCAGCGCGATGGTCAGCGGCGTCTTGCCGGTGCCACCGGCGGTGATGTTGCCGACCACGATGACCGGCACCGGCAGCGTGTAGTGCTTGCGCCAGCCGCGCCGGTAGGCACGCCGGCGCAACGCGGTGACACCGGCGTACAGCGGCGCCAGCAGGCGCATCGCCCACGGAACCGGGCTGCCGTCGTACCAGTACGGCGGGGTCTGGGTACCCTTGCCGGCCATCAGTCCTGCCTTTCGCGGAACTGCATGCTGTGCAGATGCTGGTACAGGCCGCCCATGGTCAGAAGCTCCTTGTGGGTGCCACGCTCGACGATGCGGCCGTGGTCCATCACCAGCACCTGGTCGGCATGCTCGATGGTCGACAGGCGGTGCGCGATGACCAGCGTGGTGCGCTCGGGCATCAGGCGCTGCAGCGCGTCCTGCACCAGACGCTCGGATTCGTTGTCGAGCGCGGCGGTGGCTTCGTCGAGGATCAGGATCGGCGCATCGCGCAGGATCGCGCGGGCGATCGCCAGGCGCTGGCGCTGACCGCCGGACAACAGCGCGCCGTTCTCGCCGACCGGGGTCTGCAGCTGCTGCGGCATGCGCGCGATGAACTCCCACGCATTGGCCGCTTCGGCCGCCGCACGGATCTGTTCGTCGGTCGCGTCCATGCCATAGGCGATGTTGGCGCCGATGGTGTCGTCGAACAGCATGACCTTCTGCCCGACCATTGCCACCTGGCGGCGCAGGTCGGCCAACGGATAGTCGTCCAGCGCCACACCATCCAGCGTGATGCGCCCGCCGCTGGGCTCGTAGAAGCGCGGCACCAGCCGGATCAGGCTGGTCTTGCCACTGCCGGAACGGCCGACGATGGCGGTAACCGTGCCCGGCTTGGCGACGAAGCTGATGTCGTCCAGGGCAATGCCACTGTCTTCGCGGTAACGCAGCATGACGTGCTCGAATGCCAGTTCACCGCGTACGCGCTGCGCTGCATTGCGGCCCTCGTCGCGCTCGACCGGCATGTCGAGGATGTCGAACAGGCGCTCGGCAGCGGACACGCCACGGGAAATCGAGGACTGCACGCTGGTCAACCGGCGCAGCGACGGAATGATCGCGGTCATCGAGATCATCAGGCCCATGAACTGGCCGGCGTTCAGGCGCCCCGCCAAGGCTTCACGGGTCGACACCCAGACGATCACCGCCAGGGCCAGCGCAGCCAGGAACTGGACCACGCTGGAGGCACCGGCACGGGTGATTTCCACCTTCATGTTCAGTGCCAGCATGCGGTTGGCCAAGCGCGAGTAACGCGACATCTCATGCTGCTGGGTGCCGTGCACCTTCACTTCCTGCTGCGCGGCCAGCGACTGCTCGGCGGTCTGCGCCATCGTACCCATGCCGTCCTGGATGCCGCGGCTGATACGGCGGTAGCGCTTGCCGACGTAGGACACGATCACGCCGATCATCGGCACCACCACCAGCATCGCCACGGTGACCTTGACGCTCATCTGCAGCATCACTGCCAGCATGGCGATGATGGTCAGGGTATCGGCCACCACGGTCTTGAGCGCATCGGCGCTGGCCTGGGTGACCTGCTCGGTGTCGAAATTCAGGCGACTGACCATCACCGGCGTCGATTCGGTATCGAAATGCGAGGACGGCAGGTGCAGGTACTTGGCCAGCACCTGCTCACGCAGGTCGCGCACCACGCTGCGGCCGGTCTTGGCCAGCGCGTAGTCGCTGACCCAGGTGGCGGCGCTGCGCATCAGGAACAGGCCGAGGATGGTCAGCGGCAGGATCACCGCCATTCTGGGCTCGGGATTGACGAAGCCGCGATTGACCAGCGGCTCCATCAGCTTGGTGAAGTGGTAGCCGGCCACCGACTCCACCACCATGGCGATGACGGCGGCAACCATCAGGCCCCAGTAGGCGCGGGTATACCCCAACAGACGTTTGTAGATCGGCCACACCGGCGCGTGTTTGGAACTCATGGACGCACCTCGGGTGCTGTTGCAATGGCAATACGGCGGAAACCGAGCTGACCCAGCGCATCCTGCGCGGTCACCACGGCCTGGTAGGGAGTGCGTGCGTCGGCGCGTAACAGCACCGGCTGCGTGCGGTCGCTGCCGGCCACGGCGGCGATGGTCTGCTTGACCGACTCGACGTCGCTGCGCAGCACTTCCTGGTCATTGATGAAATAGCGGCCTTCGGCGTTGATCAACACGCTGAGCGAGCGCGGCGGTTCGTTGCTGGGCTGATCGCTGGCGGTCGGCAGCTGCACCTGCAGCGTCGAGCGCGCATCGAAGGTGGTGGTGACCACGAAGAAGATGATCAGCACCAGGATGACGTCGATCAGCGGCACCAGGTCGATATGCGGCTCATCCTGGGATCGGTCGTTGCCGATACGCATCGATCAGGCCTTTGCCGTGGCAGCATTGGCTGGACGTGCGGCCGGGGCCGGGTTCAACACCCCGGGACGGCCGTCGAGCGTATCCAGCAGCGCGCTGGCTTCCTGCTCCATCTCCACCACATAGCCGTGGATGCGGCCCTTGAAGTAGCGGTGGAACATCAGTGCCGGAATGGCCACGATCATGCCGGTGGCGGTGCACACCAGCGCCTTGCCGATGCCACCGGCCAGCTGGTTCACATCACCCACGCCGTGGTCGAGGATGCCCAGGAACATCTGGATCATGCCGATCACCGTGCCCAGCAGGCCCAGCAACGGGCCGGCCGAAGCAATGGTGCCCAGCGCGTTGAGGAAGCGTTCCATGCGGTGCACCAGGTGGCGGCCGGTGTCTTCGATGCGTTCACGGATCTGGTCACGCGGCCGGTTGCGCGCTTCCAGCGCAGCGGCCAGCAGCGCGCCCAGCGGCGAGTTGCTGCGCAGGGTCTGCAGGTGGGCCGGGTCGAGCTTGCCGCGTGCCGCCCAGTTGCGCACTTCCTGGCCGAGGCCGGGTGGCAGCACTTCAGTACGCCGCAGGGACCAGAAACGCTCCAGGATGATCGCCAAAGCCAGTACGCCCAACAGCAGCAGCGGCACCATCGGCCAGCCACCGGCCTTGACCAGTTCCCACACGTTTCAACCCTCCGGCCCAGCGGCCGCTTGTTCAATCGGCGATAGGATAGCAGCCGACCGCGCCCGCCCAGCGGCATCCCACCACCGGGATGCGTGGATACGCTGTTCACGCAGCTGCAGCCCTTGTGCGCCAAGCCATACGCGGATTGCACCGGAATCGGCCGTGGCCAGCACTTCGGCCCCCTGCGCCTGCCAGCGCCGGACCACGTCCGGGCGGGGATGGCCGAAGCGGTTCTGGTGGCCGGCCGAAACCAGCGCCAGCCGTGGTGCTACCGCGGCCACCCACGGCGCGCTGGAGCTGCCGCCGCTGCCATGGTGCGGCACCAGCACCACGTCCGCCTTCAGTGCCGTTGGGGACGCCTGCAGCAGCGCCTGCTCGGCCGGCTGACCGATATCGCCGGCCAGCAGCACCACGCCGTGGCGGCTGGCGATGCGCAGCACGCAGCTGTCCTCGTTCTCGGCGTGGCGGCTGCCGGGCGCCGGGTGCAGCACCTGGAAATCGACCCCGTCCCACTGCCAGCGCAGCCCCTGCTGGCACGGCCGGGTACCGGCGATGGCGCTGCCCGGTGGCGCCAGCAGCTGCAGCCCCGGCAGCTGGCGACGCAGGCTGGGCAGGCTGCCGGTGTGGTCGAGGTGATCGTGGCTGAGCATCACCTGCTGCGGCGGCGCCTGCCCCAGCGCGCGCAGGGCCGGGACCAGGATCCGCTCGTTGCCATCGCCGCCGGTCGGCGGCCCGACGTCGTACCAGAGTGCGTGCCGCGCGGTGCGCAGCAGCACCGCCGTGCCCTGGCCAACATCTTGCACCAGCAGTTCCAGCTCCCCTTCCGCCGGTGTCTCACGTGCCGGCCACAGCAGCGGCAGGCATAACAGCAGGCCGGCCAGGCCGCCGCCGTTCCCGCGAGGCAGCAGCCACCAGAACACCCCCAGCAACGCTGCGGGTACCGCCCAGCGCGGCGCCTCGGCCAGCCACCACATCGCCTGCGGATGCAGGGCCAGCGGCTGCAGGGCCTGCCAGCTGAGCTCGAACAGCCCAGCAGCGGCGCGCCATGCCCAGCGCCCCGCCCCGTCGTGCAGCGCATGCAACCCGGTCCCCAGCAGCGACAGCGGCACTACCAGCAGCGTCCACCAGGGGATGATCGGCAGGTTGACCAGCGGGCCCAAGCGGGCAGTGCCGCCAAACAGCGCCACGCACAACGGCAGCAGGCCGAGGCTGGCCACGCCCTGGGCGGCCAGGAATCCGCGCAGGCCAGCACCGACGCCCTCCGGCCCGCTGCGGGGCAGGCACCACAGCAGCCACAGCACGCCACCGAAGCTGAGCCAGAAACCGGCGGCCAGCACCGACAGCGGTGCCGGCAGCAGCATCACCACGGCAGCCAGTGCCAACCCCTGCCCCGCACCGACCGGACGACGCCCGGCGCGGGCCAACGCAACCACGCCGATCATCAGCGCGGCGCGCACCGTGGGCAGCGCGCCGCCGGCGACCACCGCGTAGATTACCGCCGCCAATGCGGCGCCCCACGCGGCCGCCTGCGGCCGTGGCCAGCAGCGGGCCAACCATGGGCACAGCCACCACAGCCCCCGGCACAACATCACGCCAAAGCCGGCAACCACACCGACATGGAATCCGGAGATGGCGACCAGATGGGTCAGGCCCAGAGCGCGCAGGTGTTCCCAGTCGGTATCGGACAAGCCGCGGGTATCGCCCAGTGCCAGCGCCTGTACGAAGCGAGCGGCAGGATGGGCAACCTGGGTGGCGATGGCAGCACTGCTGCGCTCGCGCCAGGCCGGCAGGCCGTGCGCGGGTCGCCGCTCACGCGCACTCGCCGGATCGCGCACCGTACCGGTGCCGGATATACCCCGCAGCAATGCATGGCGCTCGCCGTCAAAGCCTCCAGGATTGATCCGCGAACGCGGTGCCCGCACCCGCAGCGACAGCTCCCAGTGCGCGCCAGCTTGAACCGCATGGCGCCCACCATCGGTGCCGCTCGCAGGCGGTCCACGCCATGGATCGTTCCAGGTGATCTGCAGGCGCTTGCCACGCAAGGAGGGCAGCGCATCGGCCTCGTCGACCTTCAACACGAAACGGGTATAGCCGGGGCCACTGTGTGGAAGATCAACCACTCGGCCAAGGACCTGCACGCCCTGCGCCGGCCCTCCGGGTGGAAGCTGGTCCTGCAGGACCCAGTGTCCGTGCAATGCCGCCCACGACAGGCCGAACAGTGCAGCCGCCCAGGCGCGGCCGCGCCAAGGCACGATCCAGCCTGTGGCGCTGGCAATGGCCAACGGCATGCACAGCCACAGCGGCGGCAGCACCGGCAGCTGCACGCAGGCCAGCGCACCCAGCACCAGACCGGCGGCACAACCACTGCCAAACAGCGGTGGGGCGGATCGTTCGGCGACCATCACCCCAGCCTGGCGCCGGGGCAGCAGCTTGCCTATCGGGTTTTAGCCCGTATTGGCGTCAGCGGCGGACGCTACCGCGATGGAAATTGACACGGAAACTGGCGCCACCACCGGCCGCCTCGCCGACGCTGACCGATCCGCCATGGTGCTGCACGATCTCCTTGACCAGATGCAGGCCCAGGCCACTACCACTGCCGGCCGCACGCAGCCGATGGAACGGCTCGAAGATCGCCTCGCGGTCACCGACCGGAATGCCGGCGCCCTGGTCACTGACTTCCAGCAGGCCGCGCGCGTCCAGCCGTACGCAGATGGTTCCGCGCCCGCCACCATGGACGATGGCGTTGTGGACCAGGTTGGCGATCACCCGCCCCAGCGCAAGGCTGTCGCCGTGGATCCACACCGGCACTTCCGGCGCATCCACTTCAAAGCCATAGCCGGCGCCGACCACCAACGGCGCAAGATCCGCGGCCGCTTCGCGTACCAGCAGCGCCAGGTCCAGCTGCTGCAGTGCGCCGACATTGCGATCGAGCCGCTGCAGGTCGAGCAGATGCTCGGCGACGTTGCCGAGGCGGGCGACATCGGTCAACAGCTGCGACTTCAACTCGCCCTGCGGCAGCTGCGACAGCCGCGCCTGCACCACTGCGATCGGCACGCGCAGTTCGTGCGCGGCATCGGCGAGGAACTTGTCACGCGCGGCATACCCCTGCTGCACCTTGTCGATTGCGTCGTTGAAGGCTTCCACCAGCGGTGCGACCTCGGTCGACACCAGCTGCGCATCCAGACGCGCACCCGGCTGGCCGATATCCAGCTCCTTGGCCTGCTGCGCGGAGCGGCGCACCCCGCGCATCGCGCGGTGGATCACCGTCGGCATCACCAGCAGCGTGACCACGATCAACGGCAGGAAGAACCACAGGCCGATCAGGCGCAGCACCATCAGCGCGCCATCCAGCAGGCCGCCCTTCGGCGCGCCACCGACCATCACCGTGATGCGGCGACCATCTTCCTTGCGGATCATCACCCGCGCCACGTCCAGGTACGGCGGCACCAGCGAGCCGAGCTCGGTGGCACCCAGTGTCGGCAGACGCGCAAGCAGCGGTGCGTGGATCGCAGGGATCGTGCCGCGCTCCAGCCACACGCCCTTGTCATCGACGGCCGCGAACCACAGGTTACCGCCTGCCTCCGCGTCCAGCCTGCGCCAGCGCGCTTCGTCCAGGACCAAATGGCCGCCGTCGCTGTGCACCGCCTTGGCGACCGCCTCGGCCATGAACATGTCCATGCCCCAGGTGTCCTTGTCGCCCCAGGTCAGGATCAGCGCGACCACCGCGAACAGCACGGTGAAGGCCTGCGCGAGGAACAGGCGCCAGGCCAGACCCAGCGTGATGGAACGGATCGGACGCGCCATCTCAGCCCTCCGCCAGCAGATAGCCGACACCGCGGATCACATGAATTTCCACGCCCGCCCCGGCCTGCTGCAGCGCCTTGCGCAGCTTGGATATATGCGCGTCGAGCGCATTGGACTGAATCTCATCATCGAACCCGTACACTGCCGCCTCCAGCGCGCTGCGGGTGACGGTCCGCCCCTGCCGCATCGCCAATGCCTGCAGCACCAGCACCTGGCGCCGTGGCAACGCCAGCGGCTGGCCCTCCACCTGCGCCTGCAGCGACTCGAAGTCAAATTCCAGCCGGCCCAGGTGCAGGCTCGGCGTCACCATCGCCGACGGCCGCCGCGACACCGCGCGGATGCGCGCCATCAGCTCCTCGATCGCCACCGGCTTGACCAGGTAGTCATCGGCGCCGACATCCAGTCCTTCAACCTTGTCCGACAACGTGCCCTTGGCGGTCAGCATGATCACCGCCAGGTTCGGCCGCAGCGAACGCGCGGTGGCGACGAAACCTGCGCCATCGCCATCGGGCAGCTGCCGGTCGAGCAGCATCAGCTGGTGCACCGGCTCGCGCAATGCGATCGCCGCCTCGGCCAGGCTGCCGACCACGTCGGCGACCACGCCCTGCCGCTCCAGGCCCGATTGCAGGGCACGGGACAGATCGGGATCGTCTTCGACCAGGAGGATGCGCATCAGCGGCTCGGTTACGGAAACGGTGCCGATCATAGTGCCTGCCGCCAGCTTTTTCCCCCAGGCGTGCCGATTGCACCGGCGCAATGTTCTGACAATGTTGAGCCCTCACCATGCGCAGCCATCCCCCGCAAAGTGGTTGATCGATGCCGTCGCTGCCCCCGAAACTGCTGCGCCCGTTGCTGTTCTCCGCCGCCATTGGCCTGCCACTGGCAGCGTACGCCGGCGAGCAGAACCCGGGCGTGCAGGCCGGTATAAGCGCAGGGGCGACCTCTGGGGCCTACGCCCACTATGACGTCAAGCCGCTGGTCGTACCGTCCATTGCCTGGCAGGGCCAGCGCTTCTTCGCCAGCCCCGGCTCGCTGGGCATGTACCTGTACAAGGGCCAGGGCCTGCGCCTGTCGGCTGCGGTCACCCCGTACACGCTGCGCTTCAAGACCGACGACGTGAACGATCCGCAGCTGCGCCGCCTGCACAGCCGGCAGATGTCGGCCATGGCCGGCCTCAACGGCGAATACAGCGCTGACTGGGGCATCGTCGAAGCCAGCGTGATGCGCGAGGTCACCGGCCATGGCGGCGGCATTGAATCGCGCCTGCATTACAGCTATCCGATCCAGGCCGGACGCTTCACCTGGGTGCCCCGGGTGGGTGTGGTGCATTCCAGTGCACGCCTGCTCGACTACTACTACGGCATCAGCGACGAGGAAGCAGTGCGCTCGGGGCTTGCCGCCTACAACCCGGGTAGCGCGACGTCGCCGAGCCTGCAGATCGCGGTGAGCACGCCCTTGGGCACGAAGTGGCGCGCGACCGGCGTGGTCGCCAACCAATGGTTCGGTGATGCAGTGAAGGACAGCCCGATGGCGCGACGCGGTACACAGACGTCAGCCTTCGTTTCCCTGATGCGCTCGTTCTGATCGAGCGCCCGTTACGGACAAGGACACCCCACATGGCCTCCGTCTCCCCCACCACCGAAGCGCACGCGATCCTGCGTGCGCCCGACCTGGACAGCGCCGAGCGCGCCTACCTCGTCCTCATGCCCGACCTTGAGCACGTGAACGCACTGGCACGACGGGCGCTGGGCCTGTCCCGCGTGGCCGACGCGGCACGCGGCTACGCGCTGTCGATGACCCTGGTCGGGCTGCGCCTGCAGGAACTGGAAATGGGCGAAGCGACGGCCAAGGAACATCGCCAGGCGACGCTGCGCAGCCTGCGGCAGGCCTTCAGCGCCTGATCTCCAGCGTTCAGTGCCGGCGCATGCCCCCCCCGTGCCGTGCCGTGCGGTTTCCACTCAGCGGAAGGTGGTCCAGGCCAGTACCGCCGCCAGCAGGGCCACCCAGATCACCGCCTTGAACGTGCCTTCCAGCATGTTCCCGCCGAACAGCAGTTCGAAAAACGGATTGGGCCTGGAAACCGGGACGTGATCGCTCATGCGGCAGCTCCTTGCAGTGACGGCGCGATTGCGCGGTAGACCGGAGTCTACGCCTGCACGGCCCGGATTCATCGCTCCCCGGCCGTCTTTGGCGGTTCAATTCCGGCCTTCGTCGCAGGCCGGCTGCAGCACCCCACATGTCATGCCAGCCTGCGTGCACTTTCCCGCTGGAGCACCGTGCCATGCCGATGCTTGCCTTGATGCTGCTGCTCTCCAGCCTGTTCAGCGCTGGCAACGAGCCCACTGAAGAGGCCCTTCGCAGCCAGATCCTGCTTGCCGAAACCCAGCAGCCGGAAGCCGCACGACAGGATTGCGGCTCGCCCTCCCTGCTGCTGTACCGGCTGCGCCAGGACCGGGTCCTGCGGCTGGCCAACCAGCCCCTGCAACACGCCCCCGCCGATGCCCAGCCCACGCGTGGCGCGACGGTTCGCGTTGCCCAGCTCTGGGAGCGCGTGGACGGCCACTGGAAGCTGCAGCGGATGATCAGCGTCGAAGACCTGGTCGTGCAGCACTGACCATGTGCAACTGTGGCCGATGCCAAAAACGAGAAAAGCCGGCCCAGGGCCGGCTTTCATCGTAATCCACCGCTGCACCGGCAGTGCCGGGAGCCAGGTGGTGGGCGGTACAGGGTTCGAACCTGTGACCCCTACCATGTCAAGGTAGTGCTCTACCGCTGAGCTAACCGCCCATCTTGTTCTTGCCGCCCGAAAGCTGGCCTTGCTACGTAAAAACCCGGCGCCAGGGCCGGGCTTTGCAGTTCACGACAACCCTCCTGCGAGGACTTCGTGGTGGGCGGTACAGGGTTCGAACCTGTGACCCCTACCATGTCAAGGTAGTGCTCTACCGCTGAGCTAACCGCCCGTATTGCTTCTGCATTTCCGCGAATGCGTCGGTGCAGGCCGCGTATATTACGGATGCCGGCGGTTGAGCGCAATACTTTTGTGAAGATGATGCTGCACTGCCGCGTTCAGCCGAGGCTGGCCTCCTTCAGCTGCCGGATCTGGTCGCGCACGCGCGCGGCGTCCTCGAATTCCAGGTCCTTGGCGTGCTGGTACATCTTCTGCTCCAGCGCCTTGAGCCGGGCCGCCAGCTGGGCCGGGCTGAGCGAACGATAATCGGCCGCTTCCTCGGCCACGCCGGCCTTGCCCTTGCCTTTACCCTTCTTCGCCTCTTTCTCGGCTGCATCCGAACGTGCACCTTCCAGCACGTCGACGATCGGGCGCGCCACCGAGCGCGGCACGATGCTGTGCTCCTCGTTGTACTCGACCTGCTTGGCACGACGGCGGTCGGTCTCGTCGATCGCCGCCTGCATCGAGCGGGTGATCTTGTCGGCGTACAGGATCGCCTTGCCGCGAACGTTGCGCGCGGCGCGGCCGATGGTCTGGATCAGCGAGCCGGTGGAGCGCAGGAAGCCCTCCTTGTCCGCGTCCAGGATCGCCACCAGTGACACCTCGGGCATGTCCAGGCCTTCGCGCAGCAGGTTGATGCCCACCAGCACGTCGAACTTGCCCAGGCGCAGATCGCGGATGATTTCCACACGCTCGACGGTATCCACGTCCGAGTGCAGGTAGCGCACGCGGATGCCATGTTCGGTGAGATATTCGGTGAGGTTCTCGGCCATGCGCTTGGTCAAGGTGGTGACCAGCACGCGGTCGCCAGCCTTGATGCGCTCGTTGGCTTCGCTCATCAGATCATCGACCTGGGTGCCGACCGGGCGGATCTCCACCACCGGGTCGATCAGGCCGGTCGGCCGCACCACCAGCTCAGTGATTTCTTCGCCGGCCTCCCGATACTCGTACGGTCCCGGCGTCGCCGACACATAGATGCTGCGCGGGCAGCGCTCTTCCCATTCCTCGAAGCGCAGTGGACGGTTGTCCAGCGCCGACGGCAGGCGGAAACCGAACTCCACCAACGTCTCCTTGCGCGAACGATCGCCCTTGAACATGGCGCCGATCTGCGGGATGGTCACGTGCGATTCGTCGATCACCAGCAGCGCATCGGGCGGCAGGTAATCGAACAGGGTCGGTGGCGGTTCGCCGGCATTCTTGCCGGTGAGGTGCCGGGAGTAGTTCTCGATGCCGTTGCAGAAGCCGACCTCGGCCATCATCTCGATGTCGAACTGGGTGCGCTGGGCCAGGCGCTGCGCTTCGACCAGCTTGTTCTGCGCATACAGCTGCTCAAGCCGCTCCTTCAGCTCGACCTTGATGGTTTCCACTGCTGCCAGCACGCGTTCGCGCGTGGTTGCATAGTGGGTCTTCGGGTAGACCGTGAAGCGCATCAGGTTGCGCATCGTCTCACCGGTCAGCGGATCGAACAGGGTGATCTTCTCGACCTCGCCATCGAACAGTTCGATGCGCAGCGCCTCGCTGTCCGACTCGGCCGGGAACACGTCGATCACCTCGCCGCGTACGCGGAACGTACCGCGCTGCAGCTCGTACTCGTTGCGCGTGTACTGCAGCTGGGTCAGGTGATTGATCAGGTCGCGCTGGTCGATGCGCTCGCCCTTGGACAGGATCAGGCGCAGCGACAGGTAGTCTTCCGGCGCGCCCAGGCCATAGATGGCCGACACCGTCGCCACCACGATCGCGTCCGGGCGCGACAGCAGGGTCTTGGTCGCGGCCAGCCGCATCTGCTCGATGTGCTCGTTGATCGAACTGTCCTTCTCGATGAAGGTATCCGACGACGGCACGTAGGCTTCGGGCTGGTAGTAATCGTAATAGCTGACGAAATACTCCACCGCGTTGTGCGGGAAGAACGCCTTGAACTCGCCATACAGCTGCGCCGCCAGCGTCTTGTTCGGCGCCATGATCAGCGTCGGCTTCTGCACGTTCTGGATGACATTGGCGATGGTGTAGGTCTTGCCCGAGCCGGTGACGCCCAGCAGGGTCTGCTTGGCGATGCCTGCCTCGAAATTGCTGGTCAGCTTGGCGATGGCATCGGGCTGGTCGCCTGCCGGCGAATACGGCGAGACGAGTTCAAAACGGTCGCTCATGGTGTTGCCAGTTCCATGGTGGTGCCAGTTCACGGGAGTGGTGAGTATACGGGGCATGGAGTGACGGCCCGCTGAGGGGTTTCCGGGCAGGTGAGCGCGGCGTTGGGTGATGGTGAATGCCCCGGCGTACGTCGAGGCTGGAGGCATGTCCCATCGTCTTCGCCCTGCCCGGCTCCACCGCGGGCTCCATCTGATCGAGCTGCTGGTCGCCGTCATGGTGCTGTCGGTCCTGCTGGCGTTGGCCTGGGGCCCTTGGCAACGCACGCTGCGGCACTTCCAGGCGGAAGCGCTGCGCGCCGAACTGGTCGCCAGCCTGTCGATGGCGCGCAGCGCCGCCATCACCGAACGCCGCCGCGTGACGGTCTGTGGCACATCGGATGGCATGACCTGCGACCAGGCATGGAGCCAGGGCTGGCGGGTGCAGGTCGAACCGGCCAACAGCGCAACTGGCACCGCAAGGGAACTGCGCGTGCAGAGGGCACGCCAGCGTCATGTCGACCTGCGCACCAGCGATCATCGGCCCGATGTGCGGTTCCGGCCCGACGGCCGCAATGCCGGCACCAACCAGTCCATCGTGCTGTGCGTGGACGGGCAGGAGCACAGCCGCGTCATCATCAGCGTCCCCGGACGGGTCAGGAGCCAGCGCCCGCAAAGGCCCACCGCCTGCTGAAGTCCGCAGCGCCATCGTGCAAACGAAAAAAGCCGCGATTTTTCGCGGCTTTCTCGAATCTGGCGCCCGAAGTTGGACTCGAACCAACGACCCCCTGATTAACAGTCAAGTGCTCTAACCGGCTGAGCTATTCGGGCGGGGTGCGCATTTTAGCCAGCGTTTGCAGGGGAGTGCAAGCCTTTTCTGCAACGCGGCCCAAAGGCCCGCCCTTTACCAGCATCCGGGACCCTTGCTGGCATTCGGCGTCTTTCGCCCGGCCTGGTCCAGGCTCAGTGTGCCGCAGCCGTCCTTCTTCTGGATCTCGGTCGGTGCCGCCTGGAGGGTAAAGGAGGTGCCGTTCGGCGTTCCCACGTAGGAAAGCGTGTATCTGGCGGTACCGTCACGCGGCGATTGCGAGAACGGCAGCGTCAAGCCAGCGTAGGTGTTCTCCACGGTATGCCGCCGCTCCAGCATCTGCGCCAGCTCGACCAGATCGGCCTTGGCCTGGGCACGATTGGCCTTGCGCACATAGGCCTGGTACGAAGGCAACGCGATGGCAGCAAGAATGGCAACCACGGCCACGGTGATCATCAGCTCGATCAGGGTGAAGCCGGTGGCGGTTCGACGCCTGCTGTACACATGCATGGGCAACCTCGATATCGGATTCATCAACGGATCTGCCGCCACGACTGTCGTCCACAGGGTCGAGGCATGTAAAGCGGATCGGCGCCGGCCGCACGCAGCACGAACGTACACTGGCTGGCCTGCAGCATCTTGTCGACCGTGCATCCCGTGTCGCCTGGTTTGCAGGGCGTAAGCTTGGGCACAAAGATGTTGGTGTCCTTCACTGGCGGCCCTTGGCTGAGGTCACCCTTCTTGGTCAGGGCGACACCACCGCAGTTGCCGGTGCACAGCGCTTCTCCTCCGATCGTTGGACTCAGGCCGGACATCTGGCCTCCACCGGTCAGCAGGTTGAGACCGTACAGCCAGTTCACGCCACCCCCGCTGCCGCAGATGGCGGTACCCGGCACATAGGACGTGAAGAACACGATGCCGTTCTGCACACGGGGGTTGCCGACGAAGCGTTCGCCTTCGACTGCCGACCCGGCCTGCAGGTCCACATACCAGCCGCGGGCCGAACCGTAGTTCACCGCATTGCGGGTGACATCACGCAATTGATAGCCGCTTGCCGATGTACCGGTAGTGATTACTTGCTGTACCAGGTTGTCGCGCGTGCCGACCGCACTGGCGAGGTTGTCCCAGATGCCATACAGCGACTGCACTGGCGAAGTGCTGCTGACCGCATTGTCATCGGCGGCGAAGTACTGGCCGGTACCGAAGAACAGACTGATGCCACCGCCTGGGCCCGTGCTGATCTCGATGCCGCTCATGATCGGCTGCGGGCTGTTGTTGCGCGTAGCAGTGAACAGCGGAGTTCCAGACAGGGCGATGTTCCAATCGGCCGGATCGGTACTGGAAAGATCAAACTTCCAGATATTGCCCTGCATGTCACCGCCGTACACAGTGTCGGTGATGCCGTCATTGTTCTTCAACGCCACGGTGGCGATGTTGATCAGACCATTGCGTGCCGCGTACTTGGCACCTACCGGCGAAAGCCGCTTGAGCACCTTGCCGGTCTGGATATCGGCCACGAACAGCGCTGCCTTGCCGCTGGTGGAGTTGACGCCATTGCCGAAGATCGCGACGAAACGCGGCGCAGCATTGGCATCGGCGCCCTTCACCGCCACCACAGCCGGCTTGCCAAGCACGAACCCGAGATCCGACTCCGTCTTGCCCGAGACTTCCCACAACACACTCGATGCACCGAACGAGGTCGGATCGCTGACATTCAGCGCGAACACAGAGCCATTGCCTACGCTCGCCGCATTGGGCGCCTTGCTGGAGCCACCACCACCCGTAGTGCCCACCAGCACCGTGTTCCAGGCATCCCCGTAGTAAACGTCGGACGATGTCAGTGGGCCATCCACGTAGTAGCGATGCCCATACTTGGGATTGGCCAGCTCGGCGATGTGCTGCATCGCAGCTGAGGGAATGAAGGCCAGCTCTTCCGTGCCGCCGGACGCCCCATTCGAACCGTTGAAACCATGCACCATGCCGTCATTGGCGCCAACATAGATCATCGTCGGCGGCCCTGATGTCGCACGCTTCGCTTTCAGGAAGCTGTCATAAGACGTGCCCAGAGTCGCCTTCCACTTGACTGTCGACTGCCTCGCCCAGCCTGCATAGCCGAAGTCATCCGTTTTGGAGACGATCTCGGTGGTGGAATTGACGATGTCACCCAACGGCGATGTGCGCGAACGCAGGCCACTCACCGCTGCCCCCCGCAGATAGTTGACCAGATTGGTCGAGGTCATCTTGCCGAACCAGGCAGGAATCGAGTCGCTGAATCCCAACGCAGACAGCTTCGCCCGCTCATCGGTGCCCGGCAGATTGGTGGCCAGGAACTCGGTCGCATTGACCGGGGTCACCGTGCCATCGGACGCAGTCCTGGTGGGGGACGTCGCCATGTAGATGCGGCGCGTGGCACTGCCGATGCTGCTGGACGCCTTCCACAGCACGGCACCATCCGCACCCTGGCCGTCGACCTGGGTGGCAATGACATCACCGGTCCAGTCCACAGTGCCAGAGGGCACGCTGTAGTGGGACGATACGGTGAACGAGTTGGTCGAAATACGCGCGCCACTGCCGCTGCCACCGACCGGCGCATCACCTTCCGCTGCACTGTTGAAGATCGCCTCCAGCGCCTCCTTCAGCTTGGTCGGATTGCGTGCCAGGAAGTAGTTGTCCGGCACGCCTGGTTTCTTGCTGTCCCACTTCTTACCGGCCGGGACACCGTACTTGGCGGCATACCAGAGCGGGCTTTCAAGCTGGCCAGCGGCAGTGGTAGAGGCCTTGTACTTGATGACTACCGGCTTTTGCCAATCATCGCGGAAGTTGTTTGTGCTGGTCAGCACAGAGCCATTGCTGTTGCCCGGGCGCAGCGCCAGACGCTGCACTGTGCTGGAGGCATTCGAGCCTGTGATCGTGTAGCCGGTCAACATTGCGTTGCCCGCGTAGGCCGACAGGTTCTCAATGCGGACGAGTACCTCATCCTCTTCAACCTTGCCAGCCAGGGTCGTACCGATCCAGCTCTCCACTCTATTCTTTACCACGGTTGTGTAGTTGCACAGTCGTGTATTGCCGGCAGCACTGTTGCTCACTTTCGCATCAGCACGCCAGCAGATGTCGTTGAAATCCCCGGTGTCGTTGCACGCCGCACCCACGCAGTAGCTCAGCATGGCAACGACGTCGTTGTCGTGGTCATTGCCCCACAGGGAGTCTTCCCACACCAGCGAGAAGCTGCCGGACTTCGCATCTGTACGGTAAGGACGGCCATAGACCAGCTTTCCCCCGGTGTCGTTGGCCTGCTTGGTGCCAATGCCGACCGAGCCCAGGAAGCAGCTGCGCCAGCCAGCGCTCGCTGCCGTTGCGCCACCGGTGTTGTTGGCCTGGCAGAGCGGAGCCAATCCGATCTTGCTGTTGCCCACCGCGATCTCGAACTGCGGGAGATTCTCGGCCATGGCAACGGCGTAGGTGGTGGCAGTGACCTTGTACGTACCTGGCTTGTTCTGCACGTTGGGGCGCAGATCGGTCTCCGCGGCCGCCTTGGCCAGCCCCGCCATCAGGAAGCTGCCTTCCATGGAGGGAATGTCCGGGCAGATACCGCGCGCCTTGCTGAGGCTGCCGATTGTCTGCCCCTGGCAGATATCACTGTGGGTATCAAGCGAAGCACCGCGCGGTGTATCACCCACGCGACCGATCATGTAGCTCTTGCCGGCGATTCCTTCGGCCGTGCCGACTGCATCGGTCGCGGACTCCGCAGACGCGAGGCCGGTCACGGAACCGACGTTATCACTGTCGAAGGACGGCAGACCCGAAGACAGCACCAGAATGTTGCAGGTCGCACAATAGGAGTTGCCTCCATCTGCGGGCAGGCGATAGGGATCCTTCCAGCCGATATTGGTCGGCAGGCCGCTGAGATCTCCGCTGTCGCTGTAAATCTTGGAGCCCGCCGTGATGTAGCGCAGTGCTTCAGCATACATTTCCGCCAACGGGTTGCCCCAGGCGCTGCACTTCTGGCCACCGGTTCCCGGGTCGGCCAGGTTGCCATTTCCCTTCTGGTCCTGACGATTGAGGATGCCGTAGGTGTTGCAGTCATTCCAGTTGTTGGACCAGTTCCAGTTGTCCAGACGGAAGCTGGAAATCGCGTTGATCACCCCCTCGTCGTCGGCCTTGGCACTTCCCGTCAGGTTCAGGTAGCAGAACTGCCCCGTAGACAGGTCGATTTCATCACCCGTGCCGCAGAATTTCGTACCGTTGCCCGCGATCTTGCCGATGTTCCGCCGCAGGACACCACCATCCCGCGGATTGGCGTAGGTTCCCGTCACGAGTCCAAAGCGCAGTCGCCCGCTCTCACCGTAGGTCTGCAGCAGCCCAGCCGGCTTGAAGCGGTCGGTGATGCCATCGTTGTATTTGCGGCAGAAACTCTCGCGCACTGTGGAGTTGGCATCACACACCTCGACACGTACCGTGTAGTCTGGGACCGAGGTCGAGCGGGGAATGTCGGCGTAGCCATCGGCGTTGCTGGCTCGTCCGGTATCGCACTGATTGCTGGCAGTCGAAGCCCATTCGGTAAATGAACCTTCTGCCACACGCATCAAAGGCGCACCCTTGTCCGAACGCGTTACGCTGCAGAAGCTGAAAGCTGTCCCGCTTCCAGGAAGGTTGGCGAACTCGCGAAGATTCGACCCACTGTAGACCTTGACCCACGCATGCAGATCGCTGGGGATCGGTGCCCGCTCCAACACCGTCTTTTCCTTCGTATCGGTGAAGCGTTGACCGCCGTACAGAACGTAGCGCATCACATCCAGACGACTCATCGTCACCCAGTTGAGGAAGTTGCCCGACCACGCGCCGCTGCAACTGTGCTTGTTGGCGCCCTTTGCCTCTGCATTGGCCTTGAAGACACCACTGTTGTACGAGTAACAGAGGTTGTAGTCGAAATAGCCTGAGTAATCGAACTTGTCTTGGTAGGTGGTATCCAGCACCCCGTCCCCATCCAGGTCGCTGTAGTCGCTGTAGGCCTTGTTGAACAGCTGCTCGTCGCGCGACATCACCATCATCATCAATGGCGGCTGGCTCTGCTTGCTGTACAGCGGCTCCTGCGCGATGTCGTAGTCACCAAGCGCGGCCTGCAGCGGAATGATCAACGCGGCAAGGCCGGCAAGCGCAGCAACACCCACACCGGCCCGCAGCCAGGTGGAGGAACGAAGTCGAAGGAAACGGCGCTCGCTGTTCATGGGATGAAGATCGTGTCGATGACCGCACTGGCGGACGCATTGGAGGGATCGTCACTGGCAAGCGCCGTGACCTGGTAGATGTTCCCGGTTTCTTCGTTCTGTCGGCCGCCGGTGCGCCGGCTGGACGCTGCAAAGCACTTGTCGATGCGACGCGTGTAGGTGGACTTGGTTTCACTGAGACCATCGGCCCACGTCTGCGGATCGTAGGAGGGACTGCACTCCTCCTGGTTGGCCTTGAAGATGCCCCCGTCAGCCAGTGCCTTCTCGATGGATTTCTCGGTCTGCCGGGCGTCGGCCTCAGCGTTCTGGAAGGCAACGTTGCTGCGCAGATAGTTGGCGGCCATCCGTTCCTGCATGCTCGTGACCTGCATGCCGGCGATACCCAGCAGGGCCATCAGTACCAGCATGATCAGCACGACATACAGCACCGCGCCGCGCTGGGAACGCGGGGAATGCAGAGAGCGGCGGCGAGCGGGATGGGTACGCATGGTGGCCTCAGTTGCCATACAGGCGATTGCGCAGAGCGATCGTGCTCTGGTAGGCGGCGCGCATGCGGCCGTCAGAGGGCGCGGTATAGGTCACGCCGAGCGCGCTCAGCGGCGCACTCGAACTGGCCTGGACAGATGCGGCCGGATCTGGACTGGATACCACCAGCCCCAACTGCACCGTGCCCACGCGCTGCCAGCCGCGCGAGGCCGGCACGATGGAGGCCTGAACATCGGTCGCGGTACCCTGGCGATCGATGTAGCCGGTCGGCGAGACCGTGCTCAGACCGTGATCCTGGCCATACAGGAGCTGCATGTTCTCCACGCCTTCGACCAGCGCCTCTGCCGGTCCTGCCACCAGGGCAGCACCGGGCTTGGCGGTGAATCGAAGGCGATACAGCGAGGATTGCTTGGTCGTAGCGTCGTAGCCCACGTACAGGATCGACGTCTCGGCGCGATACAGCACCGCCTGGCCGGGCTCGTAGTTGCGGGCGATGGCCACGTCGTTGTTGGGTGCAGTGCCCACCGTCACGGTGCCGGCCTTTGCGTCGATCGCACGAGCCTGGAAGACCGTGGCGGAAATGCAGTCGGCCACACCGAACAACCCCGGGTCGGTAACGCCGCTATCAAGCACGGCAAGACGTTTGGGATCAAAACTGAAAACCGGCTGGGCAACCGTTCCGGCTACCGCCGTGACCGGCACACCGGTCGGCACCAGATAGCGCAGAGCGACGATATCGCTGCCGTCGACCCGGTTCTTGATGGCCGCGGCGAACTCACTCGGCAACGCCGGGGAGTACTTGTTGCCCCCCGTTGACGGCGTTGCCGCCAACGTCAGTGCGTCGCCCGGCTTGGTATCCGTTGCTTCATAGCCCTGGATCGACCGCGCGAAGTCCAGCGCGGGGTGGCCTCCCGCAGCGAAGGTGGTTGCCAAGGTGCCCTGCGGATCATGCGCCTGATCGTTCACGCAGCCGAAGTGTCCCGCCATGCGCAGTTCGCGTTGCAGGGAATCCATCGCGAAACGGCTGTTCTCCTGGACCCGCGCCAGCCCTTCAGACAGCTGGTAGGCCGTGCGTGAAGCGGCAAACACCTGGACCACGCCCAGCATGATGATCAGGCCGATGGTCAGGGCGATCATCAACTCGATCAACGACAGGCCACTCATCGCTTGGCGGGAGCGCATTCTGGTCATCACAGCAGGCTCTCGGCAGCAAAGGTGGTGTCAGCCTTCGAATCGGGATTCCAACGCTCATCGCCCCAACTGACCGACACCCGTACCCGGCCGTCGTTGACGGTTACCGTTCCGGATGCCGAGTCACCCAGTGCGCGGCCCAGGCGGCAGCGCCAGTCGCGGGTGAAATCATCCTTGCCGATATCCTTGCCGATGGACGGCGCGCAGTCCCCCTTGCCGGTGGTAGCAGCATAGGTACCGGCATAGCTGAGCGCGTTGATCCGGTTGGCCCGGATCTGATCAAGCAGCTCGTACCCCAGGTTGGTGGCCTGGGTGCGGTAGTTCGCGCTCTGCACGAACCGTACATTCATCGTCTGCAGCAGCGCGAAGCCCAGCAGGCCGATACCCATCACCAGGATCGCGATCATGACCTCGATCAGGGTGAAACCGCCCTGCGCCGTACGGTGCGGCTGGAAGCCGATCCTTCTCATGAGCAACTCTCCTTCAACAGCCGGACCTGTCCCGTAGGCGATATGCGTAGCGTCCGCTGCAGGGGCTGGTCGCCACACTTCTCAGGGCGAAGTGTCACTTCCACTTCCGCGTTGGCGCGATTGCGGCCACGTCCATCGAAGCCGATGGTCAACGTTTCGGTTGCGGACTTCATGGTCGGGCGACCTTCGCTGTAGCGCAGCACGTTCTCACCGGAATCAAGCGACCCGTTCCCGTTGCGATCCTCCCAGACCATCCAGCCGTCGGCCCAGCTGCTGCCATCACATTCCTTGCCCGCTGTGGATGCGCATACAGCCCCACCATGCGTGTTCTTTATTGCCTCGGAACGGGCAAGTGCCAGCGACGCGATCAGTTCGTTGGTCGTCGTGGCCACACGATTTGAGCGGATCGTGCTCTGGAAGCTGGGATACGCAATGGTGCTCAGGATCGCCAGTACGGCAACCGTGACCATCAACTCAACCAGCGTGAAGCCGTTTTGCCGGCGCAAAGACATTGGACGCTCCCCAGCGTGTTGGTGGCCACGATGGGCCATCGCCCCGCCACCGGCAAGCGGCGGCAGGATGAACGGTCAATCCGGGGCGACGGGCGTCAAAGGCTTGACGACCCGCCCTCCCCTGCCGGTGCCGGCGCGATCCCCATCGCGCCGGCGCAGGCTCAGGCCAGCACCTGGTAGCAGGGCTGGTACTCGCCGGAGATCTTCATCCGGCGCTGCTCGACGAAGGCACGCAGCAGCCCATCCAGGGCCTGCATCATGTCCGTATCGCCGTGGATCTGGAACGGCCCGAACTGCTCGATGCGGCGCATGCCGTCTTCCTTCACGTTGCCGGCAACGATGCCCGAGAACGCCCGGCGCAGGTCGGCCGCCAGCGCGTGCGGGGCACGTCCGTGGTGCAGGTCCAGCGCGGCCATTGCCTCGTGGGTCGGCACGAACGGCTGCTGGTACTCCCACGGAATCTCGATCGACCAGTTGAAGAAGAACGAGTCCTTCTGTGCCAGGCGGTGCTCACGCACGCGCTTGATGCCGTTGGCCATCTTCTTTGCCACCGCCACCGGGTCGCCGATGACGATCTCGTAGCGCTCGGCGGCTGCATCGCCCAGGGTCAGGCGGATGAAGCGATCGATCTGCTCGAAGTACGGCGCTGCCACCGTCGGGCCGGTCAGGATCAGCGGGAACGGCAGGTCCTTGTTTTCCTCGCGCAGCAGGATGCCGAGCAGGTACAGGATTTCCTCGGCGGTGCCGACGCCACCGGCGAACACGATGATGCCGTGGCCAATGCGGACGAAGGCCTCCAGGCGCTTCTCGATGTCCGGCATGATCACCAGATGGTTGACGATCGGGTTCGGCGACTCGGCGGCGATGATGCCCGGCTCGGTCAGGCCGATGTAACGCGTCACGGTGCGGCGCTGCTTGGCATGGGCGATGGTGGCGCCCTTCATCGGGCCCTTCATCGCGCCCGGACCACAGCCGGTGCAGATGTCCAGACCGCGCAGGCCCAGCTCGTAGCCCACCTGCTTGGTGTACAGGTATTCGTCGCGTGAGATCGAGTGGCCGCCCCAGCACACCACCAGGTTCGGGTCGCCCGGGTTGAGGATGCGCGCGTTGCGCAGCAGTCCGAACACCGCGTTGGTGATGCCCTCGGACGACTCCAGCTCGGCCGCGTAGGCCGGGCCCATCTCGATGGCCATGTAGGCCAGGTCACGCACCACTGCGAACAGCAGTTCGGCGACGCCGCGGATAATCTCGCCATCGACAAAGGCCATCGCCGGTGCATTGACCAGGTCGATGCGCACGCCGCGATCCTGCTGCGCCACCTGGATGTCGAAATCGGGATACAGATCGCGCGCCGCGCGCGGATCGTCAGAGGCGCTGCCGCTGGTCAGCACGGCCAGCGCGCAGCGGCGCAGCAGCTCGTGCATACCGCCGGCAGACGCATCGCGCAGGCGGGCCACTTCGGCCCGCGACAGCACATCCAGCCCACCGCGCGGGTAGATCCGCGCATCCTGCACCGGCAGTGCACGGGCTGATTTTTCGTTCGTGGTCATGTCCAATTTTTCGCTTCCTTCAAGGTTTCCGACTGTACTGCCGCCCCCTTAAAAAGCAAAACGGCCGGGAAGCCCGACCGTTGGATGTGTGCTTCCCGCGTTCGCCTTTCCGGGACCGCATCGGCGGCGTTGGCACCGCGCACATTTCTGGATGCTACGCCGATGCCAAGTGACCTGCAAGGACTTTCGCATGAACGGAAAACGGCCGGGTTTCCCCGGCCGCTCGGCAGATACGAAGTTCACCCCGTACTGCATCAATGCATGCAGCCCGGAGCTACCTCCTGCAATCAAATATCGGCACAGGATTAGGATCGATGGGCACTGAAGATGATGGATCAGTTATCTTCCAAGATTCATATGCAAGCCGCCCGTGAAGCTCCGGGATATCACGGTACGCAACAAAGTACTCACCCCTATCCGCGTTTTCATAGTAATCGACACGATACTCCAAAGGCAGTGAGAGGAAGCTCGCCAGCACTGCCGCATATCGCTCCTGCACCGGGGTATCGCAACTCATGTGCGCACCGGAAACTAGAAGGAAAGCATCCCCGTTCTGCCCAGAGGTGGAAGTATCCCCTCCACCGGGATAGGTAGGATTCGGCGGGCAATAGCTGGGATTACACCACGGATCCAAAGCACTGACTTTCGATGCTGCAGTCATACCCATACCAAATACGACAGATGCGATGATCACACTCAACTTCATGGCAACTCATCCTTGTCTTGATTCCAACATTGAACTTCAGAACACTTCACCTACGGACGCCGACTTCTACACATTGCAACTTCATGCCTCGGCCAGAATCCTTCCAAGCAGAACTCCGCGCCCCCACTCCTCCAACCCATCCGGATTCACGCGCAGTCGCTCGAAGAGTTCGAGCGCAGCACAATTGAACTCCTCCAGGGCACCTGGCGCACCATCAGCGGCCAGTTCGATCGCGTGAACAAATGCACTTTGCATGACCTTTATATAGATCGCCAGGAAAGCAAAGAAATCACAGTGATAGTGAATTGAAAAGACGAACGCAATCGCTCGCATCAATCGACCATTTCCATCCTCGAACGGATGAATGATGTTGACTGTCAACAGCAGCGCATACAGCCGAACGATTGGCGCCATTTTTTCGGTGGCACCAATAATTCGAGACAGATGTGATTGAACATCGATATGTGCTGCAACGAAGCTCTGAGGCGCGTCCCTAGGACCGACCCATATTCGCCCGACCCGAAATCCGGCACGCTCCACGGCACCACTGGAAAATCTAGCGTGAATGAAGAGAAGTGAACGAGCATGCATACTCAGGATGTTGCACTTTCCTGCAGACTTGAGGTATTCAGCACCTCGGCGGCAGCGCAGGAAATGATCATCTGCAGAACGACAGCTCGGACAAAACCGCATTCGACATGAAAGCACACGAGCGAACAGCTCTCTCAGGCGTCGACTCGAGCAATGATCAGGAGCATTCGCCGGCAGCGCAAATTTACAGTCCTGCAACCCTGCAATGGACGACTCCGGCAATCCGTACCTGACCTTCATTTCCGCCTTCCATGGGGAGCCACACCAGTCACTTATATCGAACAGAAAATTACTTGTCCACCTCAAAAAAGAAACGGCCGGGTTTCCCCGGCCGTTTCCACTTACTGCTTCAGGCTCTGACGGATCAGAACTTGTACTTCACGGTCAGCTGCATCGACCAGCGCGACACGGCGGTGTTGCCCTTGTCGTTGTTGTTTTCCTGGATCGACGAGTTGTCGGTACGGCCGGTGAAGTTGTACAGGTACTTGCCGGTAGCCGGGTCGATACCCGAGTAGTTGGCAACGCGACGGGTGGCGTAGAAGCCGTAATCGTCGATCAAACCCCACTTCTTGTTGAGCAGATTGCCGACATTCATGATGTCCAGTGCGATCTCGCCCTTGTGGGTCTTCGCGAAGCCAGGGAACTCCTGGCTGATGCGGACATCGAAGCTGTTGACCCACTTGGCGCGGTGCGCGTTAGCCGGGACCACGCTGCCACGGTAGGCATCGAGCTCCGGATTCTGCGCCAGCCATTCGAAGAACTTCTTCTCCATGTCGGCACCGCCAGTGAAGATCACGTCACCCGGACCCTTCGGCACGTAGAACAGATCGTTGGTACCTGCGCCGTCGCCGTTCACGTCGTTATAGAACACGTAGCTGTACGGACGACCCGAACGGCCTTCATAGAACAGACCGACGCGGGTGGCATTGTCACCGAAGAAGTTGTGCTTCCACTCCAGGGTGCCGGTGATGCGGTCCTTGATCGCATAGCGCGAGTTGTACGCAACGTTGTCGTTGGCATTCAGGCTCAGCGTGTTGTTCCAGTTCGAGGTGTTCTGCGAGCTGGACAGCGGGCTCACTTCCTTCGCCTGGGTGTAGGTATAACCCAGCGACCAGCCCCAGTTCTCGGTCAGCGGCTTGGCCAACGAGAACGTAGCCTGGGAACCACGACCCTTGTCGGTGTTGCGCAGCAGGATCACGTCACCGATATCACCCGGACGGTTGACACGATCACTCGGACAGGTCTGATCGGTGGCGGTACAAGCACGGCCATTCTTCTGGCCAGCCTGCATGCCGTTCGAGCCAGCATTGGCACCGTTCATGCCGTAGTCGTTCCAGTACAGCGCACGACCGTCCTGACCAACCGAGCGGTTGGCGTTCGGGGTCATGACGTCCAGACGATCGAAGTACAGACCATCCTTGACCTTGGTGACCAGCAGCTCGGCCGACGCCACGATGCCGTACCACGGCAGTTCGTGATCAAAGGCCAGGTTGGCCTTCCACACCGACGGCAAGCGGGTACCGGGAGCGATCAGGTCGACGTTCTGACGTGCCGAAGCCAGCGACGGGTCCGGGATGAACGGATTGTCAGCATCGAAGCTGAAACCACCCGGATTGCGGGTAAGGTTGTACTCGGCGTAGTTCAGGCCGGTGTTCTGGTAAGCACCTGCCAGCCACACGTTCGGGGCAGCACCGCCGAACAGGCCCACGCCACCGCGCAGCTGGGTCGGGCGGTCGCTATCGAAGGTGTAGTTGAAGCCGACGCGCGGCTGGAACAGCTTCTTGTCGACCAGCTTGGTGTTGTTGAAGCCGTACAGCTGCTCGATGCGCGGGTTGTACAGGCGCTGGGTGCTGAAGTCCGGCATGTCAACGCGGACACCGAACATCAGGCTCAGGTTGTAGTTGATCGCCCAGGTATCCTGGATGAACAGACCCGTGTTCTTCAGGTGGAACTTCGCCGGAATGTCATCCAAGCTGCCACCAGCACGCGGCACGCGCACCTGGTACGCGGACGGGGTGCCAGCTTCAAACGCAGCCAGGTTGGCGAACTCATACGCGCCGTACAGGTTGCGGCCGTAGAAGTTCATCAGGTCGTTGTCGGTGTAGTCAAAGCCGAACTTGACGGTGTGGTCACCGACGTACCAGGTACCGGCACCGAATGCGCTCAGTTCCTTCGACTCGACCAGGTTGGTGTGAGTGTTCTGCTCGGTACCGAGGTACAGCGAGTTGTTGTTGTCGAAGCGGACGCGGATCTGCGGCAGGTGCGAAGCGGCAACACGGTTGGACGAGTAGTCCTTGTGCGAGACCTTGAATTCGGTGGAGAAGTTCTCGGACCAGTCACTGAACAGTTCACCCATCCAGGTTTCATACTCGGTCGGCTGGGTGTACCAGAAGTCGCTCAGCGAAATTTCGCTGTTGCTGACCTTCGGGAAACGCACCACGTCCTGCTTCATCTTGTTGTAACGCAGGGCCGCACGGTGGTTCTCGTTGATGTTCCAGTCCAGCTTGACCGCGTACTCTTCGATCTCGGTCTTGTTGTTCAGCGCGCCTACGCCGCCGACCTGATAGCCAAGATCGGACATGCGCTTCTGAACGCGGGCGATATCAGCATCGCTGATGCCGCCAGCCTTGTTGTAGGGGCTTTCGCCAAGGCTGACGCCGCCACCGCTACGCTCGTACTTTTCGTAGTTGGTGAAGAAGAACAGCTTGTCCTTGACGATCGGGCCGCCGAAGGTCATGCCGTAGGTCTTCTCGTCCTTGAAGCCGTTGAAGTCCTGCTTGTCACCTTCCAGGCGCGAACGGACCATGTCCTTGTCGCGGTACGAACCGTACACGGTGCCGTGGAATTCATTGGTACCCGACTTGGTCACGGCGTTGATCACCGCACCGGTACCACCAGCGATGGTGGTGTCGTAGTTGGCCAGGTCGATGTTGATTTCCTGGATGGCGTCCATCGACACCGGCTGACGCTCGGTCGGCAGGTTGTTGGAGCCCAGGCCGAACGGATCGGAGGCGCTGATGCCGTCGATGCGGATGGCGTTGTAACGGGTGTTCTGGCCACCGGCCGAGATCGCGCCGTCAGCCTTGCTGACCTGCGAGATGCGCGGGTCCAGGCGGATGTAGTCCTGGATGTTGCGGTTGGCCGACGGCAGCGCGTCCATCGTCTCGCGGGTGACGTTGGTGCCGCTGCCCATCTTGGTGGCGCTGAACAGGTCCAGGCCGCCGGCGGTGGCGACAACGTTCACGGCGTCCAGGTTGGTGGCGGCCAGGTCGCCGCCGAGGCTGGCGTTGACCGTGTTGACCTGATTCAGGTTCAGGAAGACACCTTCTTCGGTCTTGGTGCCTTCACCGGACTTGGTGATGGTGATGGTGTACGGGCCACCCACGCGCAGGCCGCGCGCGTTGTAACGACCCGACGCATCGGTGGTAGCACGCGAAACAGTGCCCGACTCGGTGTGGGTGATGGTGACTTCAGCGCCGGCGACAGGCTGGCCTGCAGCGGACATGACCTGGCCGCCGACACCGGCGGAGGTGCTCTGGGCGAAGGCAGGAGCGGCAGCAAGTGCAGCCACGAGACCAAGGGTGAGCTTGGACATCCGGAGTGGGTGAGTCATTTTTCGGTAGCCTCGATGCGAGTTGGCGATGGCGGAAAAAAAGCGCATCCAAGCAGCCTTGCGGGCGGCTGTTCGGACATTTATCTGGGGTTCCCTACCGTGAACGGCAGCTGCCGAAACGGTTAACACTAGATTAACACGCTACGCCTTGGATGTGACGGTTGTGCGACAAACGGCACCGGATCGCAACGCAATCGTGACGGGTTCTTCACTCCGCCTTTCCCCGGGACTTACTCGACCGGGCTCATTCCACTGGCGTCAAGGACCTGCCCGCGCCATGCGCTGCCCGCGCTGGACAGCAAGGTCACGGCCGCCGCCGCGGCCGCTTCCGGGCCCTGGGCGGCCGGGTCTTGGTCGACCGAATACGCACGGGCGCGCAGCGCCGTACGCAGCGGGCCGGGATACAGGCCGCTGACCCGCACCGGGCTGCGGACGAGTTCGTCGTGCAGGCTGGCGATCAGGCCGCGCAAGCCATGCTGGGCCACGCCGTAACCGCCCCAGTAGGCCTGCCCAACCCGTTCCGGCGCATCGACAGCAAACACCAGCGCTGCATCTTCACGCTGCCGCAGCAGCGGCAGGCAGGCCTGGGCCAGCCAGGCCGGGGCGGTCAGGGTGACATGGACGGCACGGGCGAAGCTGGCCGGATCGGCCAGCTCGAACGGAGTCAGGCCCGGGAAGTGGGCGGCGCAGACCAGCAGGCCGTCCAGGCGGCCCAACTCACGCTGCAGGGCCTGGGCCAGCTCGGCATAGTCATCGGGGCCGGCACCCTCAAGGTCCAGCGGGTAGAGCAGAGGCTCCGGACCGACGGCCTGGACCTGCGCATAGACGCGATCCAGCCGGCGCGGCTTGCGCCCCATCAGGACGACAGTGGCCCCGGCGGCAGCCGCTGCGACCGCTGCGGCACTGCCCAGCCCGCCACCGGCACCGGCAACCAGCACCACGCGGTCCTGCAACGGGCGGCCATCGAGCGCCCCGTCAGTCGGTGACGTCGATGGCCAGGCACTCATCCCTGGGTCGCCTCTTCGACGATGCGCTTCAGCTCGCCGGCTTCGAACAGTTCCATGACGATGTCGCAGCCGCCGATCAACTCGCCGTTGATGAACAGCTGCGGGAAGGTCGGCAGATTGGAGAAGCGCGGCAGATTGGCGCGGATCTCCGGCTCTTCCAGCACGTTGACGGTGCGCAGGGTGACGGCGCCGGCAGCCATCAACGCCTGTACGGCGCGGCTGGAGAAGCCACACATCGGGTATTGCGGGGTGCCCTTCATGAACAAGACGAGCGGGTAACGATCGACCTCGGCCTGGATTTGCTGCATTACCGCCACAACCACACTCCTTGCTTCGCCGGACAAACCGACCGCGATGGTCGGCTAGACTGCCCAAGGTAGCCGCCATTGTAAGCCGATGGAACCGGCCGCCGCCGCCCCCTGCCACGAACCTGTCCATGCCCGTCGAATTGCCTGCCCTGCCCTACCTCTCCGGCTCCCTGCTGCCGCACCTGTCCGCGCAGACCGTGGAACTGCACCACGGCCGCCACCATCGCGCCTATGTCGATGCGGTCAATGCCGGCATTCTCGGCACCGAGTGGGAGGAAGCGTCACTGGAAGAGATCGTCCGCCACACCCAAGGCAGACTGTTCGACGCTGCGGCCCAGGCGTGGAACCACGGCTTCTACTGGCAATGCCTGCGCCCACGCGGCGGTGGCGAGCCACAGGGCCGGCTGGGCGAGCTGGTCAAGCGCCAGTTTGGCGACACGCAGCGCCTGCGCGAGGAGTTCAACCGTACCGCGCTGGGGCTGTTCGGCTCAGGCTGGGTGTGGCTGGTGCAGCATCCCGGCGGCCAGCTGGGCATCCAGGCCACCCGCAATGCCGGCACGCCGCTGACCGGCGAGAGTGCGCCACTGCTGTGCTGCGATGTGTGGGAACACGCCTACTACACCGACTACCAGAATGATCGCGCGCGTTATCTGGACGCGTTCTGGCAGATGGTCAACTGGGAATTCGCCGAAAGCCAGCTGCGCTGAGGACATCCGCCGGGCATGGCCCGGCGACACGTGGACCTCACGCGCGCTCGTGCGCGGCCACGGCATCCATCACCCGCGCCGAGTAGACCAGCGCTGCACCGGCATTGAGCGACACCGCCACGCCCAGCGCTTCGGCGATTTCCTCGCGGCTGGCGCCGTGCTTCAACGCAGCATCCACGTGCACGGTGATGCAGCCATCACAGCGGGTGGTGACCGCCACCGCCAGCGCGATCAGCTCGCGGGTCTTGGCATCGAGTTGGTTGGTCTGCGCGCCGGCATTGGCCAGCGTCGCGTAGCCCTTGACCGTATCCGGTGAAAGCTTGCCGATCTCGCCGATGCGGCCCTTCAGTTCCTTGCGGTAGGCATTCCAGTCGAGCATGGGGATGACTCCTGTGAAAGGAGCTCCACGCTACCACCGGGAATGTTGCGCCGATGCCTGCACCGGCGCGCCACAGCGTTGCATTGCCGGCCAGCGGCCGGCACTACCCTCCTCAGCGATTGCGCAGCGCGTGTACCGCTGGTGCCACCTGGGCCTGGCGGTCCAGCTCCAGGCCGACCTGCTCCAGCGCATCGGCCAGCGCATCGGCATCATCGTCGCGCAAGGTGGCGTGGCCAACCTTGCGGCCATCGCGCGCTTCCTTCCCGTAGTCGTGCCAGTGGCCGCTGGCCTGGGCCAGCACCGGCAACGGGTCGGGCATCGCGCCCAGCCAGTTCAGCATGCAGGCATGGCCGAGCATGCGGGTGCTGCCCAGCGGCAGGCCGAGCACCGCACGCAGGTGGTTCTCGAACTGCGAAGTTTCACTGCCTTCGATGGTCCAGTGGCCGGAGTTGTGCACGCGCGGTGCCATCTCGTTGGCCAGCAGTTCGCCATCGCGGCAGAACAGCTCCAGCGCGAACACACCGACATACTGCAGGTGCTCCGCGATGCGGCGCGCATAGCCGATCGCGGCCTCATGCTCGGCGGCCGACAGCACGGCCGGGGCCACGCTGGCCGACAGCACCCCGTCGACGTGCCAGTTACCGGTGACCGGCCAGGCCTGGAAGCTGCCATCGCGGCCACGCACGGCAACCACACTGACCTCGCGCTGGAAGGCCACGAAGCCCTCCAGGATCAGGCCAGTGCGTTCGACCTGGGCGCCCAGCGCATCCCATGCCGCGTCGATGTCGGCTTCGCTGCGCAGGCGGAACTGGCCCTTGCCGTCATAGCCGAGGCGGCGCGTCTTGAGAATGCACGGCAGGCCGAACTCGGCGGCCTTCGCGGCCAGCTCGTCACGGCTGCGGATATCGGCAAAGGCCGGCAGCGGGATGCCCAGCTGCTGGAACAGGGTCTTCTCGCTCAGCCGGTCCTGGGCCACGGCCAGTGCGGCCGGCGGCGGGTAGACTGGCACGCGATCAGCCAGGAACTGCGCGCTGTCGGCAGGCACGTTCTCGAAATCGAAGGTGACCACATCGACCCTGGCGGCGAAGTCCGCCAGAGCCTGACGGTCGTCAAACGCGCCGACGGTGAGCGGCGCCAGCGGGCCACTGCAGGCGTCGGCCGCCGGGTCATACAGTTCGAAGCGCAGTCCCAGCGGCGCACCAGCCAGAACCATCATGCGGGCGAGCTGGCCGCCGCCCAGGATGCCGACGGTCAAGCTCATTGGCGCGGATCATCGTGGGCCATCACGTCTTCGGTCTGGCGTGCGCGGAACGCGTCAAGCGCCTGGCCGATCGCCGGCTGGTCGCTGGCCAGCATCGCGGCGGCGAACAGGGCGGCGTTCGAGGCACCTGCATTGCCGATGGCGAAGGTGGCGACCGGGATGCCGGCCGGCATCTGCACGATCGACAGCAGCGAATCCATGCCGTTGAGGGCCTTGGACTGCACGGGCACGCCCAGCACCGGCACCGCGGTCTTGGCCGCGATCATGCCCGGCAGGTGCGCGGCCCCGCCGGCACCGGCGATGATCGCGCGCAGTCCACGCGGGCCCGCCTGCTCGGCGTAACTGAACAACACATCCGGCGTCCGATGTGCGGACACCACCTTCACTTCGAACGGAACACCCAGGGCTTCAAGCTTCTGGGCGGCGTGCTGCATGGTTTCCCAGTCGGAGCGGGAACCCATGACGATGCCGACAAGCGGCGCGATCGGGTTGGGGGTCATTGGCCGTCACCTGCCTTAAAGACGTATTCTAGCCATCTTCCACGCAAGACGAAGAACCATGGATCGCAAGCTGCTCGACCTGCTGGTGTCGCCGGACACCCGCCAGCCCCTGTCCCTGCTGGATGGCAAGGGCCTGGAAGCCCTCAACAAGGCCATTTCCACCGGCGCGGTGAACAAGGCCGATGGCAACCCGCTGGCGCAGCCGCTGCGCGAGGCGCTGGTCACCCGCGACCGCAAGCAGGTGTTCCGCGTCGACGATGGCATCCCGGTACTGCTGGCCGAGGAAGCCATCCCCACCGCGCAGATCGCCGACTTCCCGGCCGCATGAGCACGCTGCCGACGCCGGATGCGGCCGTGGTCGCCGCCGATGTCGCGCGTGCGCTGGCCGAGGACCTCGGCAGCGGCGACGTCACCGCCGCCCTGTTGCCTGACCAGGCCGACAGCGCCTATCTGCTGTGCAAGCAGGATGCGGTGATCGCCGGCCGCCCCTGGTTCGACGCCACCCATCGTGCACTCGACCCCGACGTGCGCATTGAATGGCGCGTTGCCGACGGCGATGCAGTCACCGCCGGCACTGTACTGGCCCTGCTGCATGGCCGCAGCCGCAGCCTGGTCAGCGCCGAGCGCACCTCGCTGAATTTCCTGCAGACGCTGTCCGCCACCGCCACCACCACCGCCCGCTACGTGGCGGCCGTGGAAGGCACCGGCACGCGCATCCTCGATACCCGCAAGACGCTGCCCGGCCTGCGCCTGGCGCAGAAGTACGCAGTGCGCTGCGGCGGTGGCGAGAATCACCGCTTCGGCCTGTACGACACGGTGATGCTGAAGGAAAACCACATCCGTGCCGCCGGTTCGCTGGCTGCCGCCGTGGCGGCTGCGCGCCGGCAATGGCCGCAGCTGCCGCTGGTGGTCGAGGTCGAGGATCTGGAGCAGTTGCGGCAGGCACTGGAGTCCGGCTGCGAGCGCATCCTGCTGGATGACTTCAGTCCCGATCTGCGCCGCGAGGCGGTGCGCATCACGGCGGGGCGCATTCCGCTTGAGGTCTCCGGCAGCGTCGGCCTGGGTGGCCTGCGTTCGATCGCCGAAGACGGCGTGGACTGCATATCGATCGGCGGCCTGACCAAGCACGTGCAGGCCATCGACCTGTCGTTGAAGCTGGGCCCGCCGCCGGGCTGAGGCCGGGGCTGGGGTCAGATCCCTTTTCCTCGGGAAAAGGAATCTGACTCCGATCTCACACCCGGCGTTCACGACGGCACTGCGACGCTGCGGCCATCCCCCACAGGAGCCGCGCATGCGCCGGATGCTCTTGCCTGCCTGCCTGCTACTGGCAGCCGCCCCCTTGTCCGCGGCTGCCGCCGAAGCCTGCGATGTACCCCCACGCTTTGGCCTGAGCCCCTTGGCGGTGGCCATCCGCAATACCGCCTGCAACGAGCACCGGTTGTGGTACCGGCCCTTCATCGATCGCGATGGCCGCGCCGCCAGTCTCAGCGTCACCGAAGCCGAAAGCGATCACCTGGCCGACAACGGGCTGATCGCCTGGCAGCGCGTGGCCGGCTACTGGCGCAACAGCGGCACGCTCAACGCGATGGGCAGCATCGTGGGCGCCAGCAGCTGTCTGGCACCTCTGGGCACGCGCTACACCGACAGCGACTGCCGCGCCTTCCTGATCGACAACCCGTGGTCGGCCGCGTTCATTTCCTGGGTAATGGTGCAGTCCGGCGTTCCCGGCTTCAACACGTCGCCACGCCACATCGACTACATCCGTGCCGCCTACCAGGGTGGCCCGTCGGGCGTGCCCTACCGGCTGGTCGACCCCGCCACGGCCAAACCCGCGCCAGGCGACCTGCTGTGCTTCCTGCGCGACCGCAGCAGCACGCTCAGCTACGGCGGGCTGGTGCAGGCGCTGGGCAACGGTTCGGTCGGCCACTGGAAGTCGCACTGCGAGGTCGTGGTCGCGGCCAATCTCGGCGGCGACCAGACCCTATACCTGATCGGTGGCAACGTCATGAACACCGTGGCTATGCGCCTGCTGCCGCTGGACCGCACCGGACTGATCAAGCTGCCGCCCGCGCGCGAACGCAACAGCACCGGCATCGACCCCAGCTGCACGCCGGGCAGCGAGGACGAATGCAGCTTCAACCGCCAGGACTGGGCGGCGCTGCTGCAGTTGACCGCAACTGCGCCGTTGGTGATGCCCACACCAACAGCGACGCCGATGCAGCCCTCACCCGCGCCACAGCCGGTCGTCATACCGCCGCAACCGGTCTCTGGTGGCCCGCGGCCAACGCATTGAATCCGGCGCTTGATCCAGCGCGCGTTCGCCGCCATCTTTGCAGGATCGACACCTGACGGCTGACGCCATGCCCACCCTGCTGCTGTTGCTGATTGCCGGCGGAATCATCTACTTCTTCTGGAACGCCGCGCGTTCGGCTGCCGAGCGCGCGGTCGAACTGGGCCGCAACGCCTGCCGTGCCGCCGATGTGCAATGGCTGGACCAGGCGGTGCACGCTACCGGCCTGCGCCTGTCGCGCGGCGAGGACGGCCGGCTCGGTTTCGAGCGCACCTTCAAGTTCGAGTATTCCTACGATGGCATCGACCGCCATGTGGGGCGCATGGTGCTGCGCGGCGATCAGCTGATTTCGTTCACTGGCCCGGGCGCGGCGCGGATCAGCCAGATCCGCGCGGACGTGGATGATGCCGAGGACATCTAGGCGGTAGCGCCGGGCCATGCCCGGCGAGCACAGCGGCACCGGTGTGCCGACCAACGGTCGGCACCCACCCCATCTCGCCCCCACAACCTGACGGCACCCGGCGCTACGCCATCAAACGAAAAACGCCGCCCTTGAGGGGCGGCGTCGGAGAGGTTACTTGACCACGCGCAGGTTCGGGCGCCCCTTCGGCGGCGGACTGGCCGGCGGCGTATCGTCCGGTGGCGTGTCTTCGTCGTGCAGCAGTTCATCGCTGGTCGGCGCGGTTTCGGCGCCGGGAATGTCATCCGGCAACGCCATGCCCTGCCCGGTCTCGCGGGCGTAGACGGCCAGCACGGCGCTGATCGGCACCTGCACCGGATAGCTGGTGCCAGAGAAGCGCGCCGAGAAGCTCACCATCTCGTTGTCGATCATCAACCGCACGACGGCGCGCTCGGCGATGTTGAGCACCACCCGGCCATCCTTGACCGCCGAAGGCGGGACCTGCACGCCGGGGACGCCGGCGTCGACCAGGATGTGCGGGGTCAGCTGGTTGTCGTTGATCCATTCCACCAGCGCCCGCAGCAGGTACGGGCGGTGGCTGGTCATGTGGAAGAAGTCTTCGGTCATGCGTGAAGTGTACGCGCCCGGCGCCCTGCCTGGGCAGATCGCCTGCACGCCGGTCGGCGTGCAGACGGGTAATCGCGCACCGGATCAGACCGGCAGATCGCGCAGTTTCTTTTCCTGTTCGGTCAGGCTGCGGATGAAACCAGGGTGACGGAAGATGCGGTTGCCGTAGTCCTCGATCGCCTTGCCGTCCTTCGGCAGCGGCACATCCAGCGACTGCAGGCGCCAGATGATCGGGGCCATCGCGCAGTCGGCCAGGCTCATTTCCGGATTGAGGAAGAATTTGCTGGCCTTGAACAGTGGCAGCGAAGCCGTCAGCAATTCTTTCAGGCGCTTGCGCCCCGCTTCGGCCTGCGTCTTGTTGCCCAGCTGGATGGCCTGCACCTGCGGCACCCAATCGTGCTCGATTCGCAGCATGGCCAATCGGATGCGGGCACGCGACAGCGGGTCGACCGGCATCAGCGGCGGATGCGGATAGCGCTCATCGAGGTATTCGCTGACCACCGATGCCGCGTACAGCACCAGCTCGCGCTCGACCAGGGTAGGCACCGAATGGTACGGATTGAGGTCGATCAGGTCTTCGGGCGGGTTCTGTGGATCGACCGGAACGAAGTCGAAGCTCACACCCTTGGCCGCCAGGACCAGGCGTACACGGTGGCACAGTACATCGTCGTTCGAGGAAAACAGCGTCAGTGTATTGCGCATGCGTACGCTCGCCGCCATCAAAGGCTCTCCCACGACAGGAGACCGCCTGCCGCATCGGCGCCGCCGGCACCGTGCCGGCGATCGACTCCTCCCCGAGTGTGCAACCGACCATCACAAAAGCCAATAGGCCCGTGCGATGGCCGGCGGCAGAATCAGTGAACGTCCTTCCAGTATTCCTTCTTCAGCAGGTACAGCAGGAAGGTCAACAGGGCCAGGAACAGGATCACCCACACGCCCAGTTGCTGGCGCTTGAGTGCGGCCGGTTCACCGGCATATTCGAGGAAGTTGGTGATGTCACGAACTGCCTGGTCGTACTGGCCGGCATCGACCGAGCCCGGACTGTCGATGCGCAGGGCGGTCACCGGCGGGTCCATGCCCGGCGCTTCCGGCTTTCCATGCACGGCGTGCTGCAGGCCCTGCATCTCCCACAGCGGGTTGGGCATGGAGGCGTTGGCGAACAGCGCGTTGTTCCAGCCCAGTGGCCGGCTGCTGTCCAGATAGAACGACTTGAGGTAGGTGTAGACCCAGTCGCTGCCACGCACGCGCGAGATCAGGCTGAGGTCCGGCGGCATCTTGCCGAACCACTTTTCAGCGTTCTCCTTGGGCATTGCCACCGGGATCGGGTCACCGATCGCCGAGCCGGTGAAGTTGAGGTTGTTCATCACCTCTTCCTCGGTCAAGCCCAGGTCCTGCGCCATCCGCGAATAGCGCAGGTACTTCAGTGCATGGCAGCCGGAGCAGTAGTTCATGTACAGCTGCGCGCCGCGCTGCAGCGATGCGCGGTCACCGAGGTCGTTGCCGGCCTGCAGCAGTTTGGTGCCGCCTTCGGCGGCGGAGGCCAGGAAACTTCCCAGCATCAGGGTGGCCGCCAGGGCCAGCCGGACCATCCAGCGCTCAGTCATGGGTGGTCACCCTCTCCGGTACCGGCTTGGTCCTGTCCAACCGGGTCCATAGCGGCATGGTGATGAAGAACGCGAAGTACAGGAAGGTCAGCACTCGCCCGATGTAGGTCTCGTGCGCGTCGGTGCCCGGGCCGGAGCCGATCACGCCGAGCCAGACGAAGCACACCGCGAACACGCCCAGCAGCACCTTCGAGAGCACGCCGCGATAGCGGTAGGACTTCACCCGCGCGCGGTCCAGCCAGGGCACCAGGAACAGGATGGCGATGGCCGAGAACATCACCAGCACACCACCCAGCTTGTTGGGCACCACCCGCAACATCGCGTAGTACGGGGTGTAGTACCAGACCGGCTTGATGTGCTCCGGGGTCACCAGACGGTTGGCCTCGGTGAAGTTGTCGTGCTCCAGGAACAGGCCACCGAACGCAGGTGCGAAGAAGATGATGAAGGCAGCGATGATCAGCAGGAAGCCGGCGCCGACGCCGTCCTTGAGCGTGTAGTACGGGTGGAACGGGATGCCGTCGGCCGGTGCATTCGGCGACCAGCGGTTGCCCTTCGGCCCCTTCTTGATCTCCACCCCGTCCGGGTTGTTCGACCCCACTTCATGCAGCGCGCCCAGGTGCAGCACCACCAGCAACAGCAGCACCAGCGGTAGTGCGATGACGTGCAGTGCGAAGAAGCGGTTGAGCGTGGCGTCACTGGGCAGGTAGTCGCCCATGATCCATTCGGTCAGGCCGTTGCCGATCACCGGTATGGCGCCGAACAGCGAGATGATCACCTTGGCGCCCCAGAACGACATCTGGCCCCACGGCAGCACGTAGCCCATGAAGGCTTCGGCCATCAGCACCAGGTAGATCAGCATGCCGAGGATCCACACCAGCTCGCGCGGCTTCTGGTAACTGCCGTACAGCAGGCCGCGGAACATGTGCAGGTAGACCACGATGAAGAACAGCGAGGCCCCGGTGGAGTGCATGTAGCGGATCAGCCAGCCCCACTCCACGTCCCGCATGATGTATTCGATGGAACCGAACGCCTCGGCGGCGTTGGTCTTGTAGTGCATCGTCAGGAAGATGCCGGTGACGATCTGGTTGACCAGCACCAGCAGCGCCAGCGAACCGAAGTAGTACCAGATGTTGAAGTTCTTCGGCGCGTAGTACTCGCTGACGTGCTTGCGGTAGACCGGCATCAGGCCCGGTGCGCGGGCGTTGACCCAGTCGGCCACGCCGCTGGCGGTACGGCTGAGGATATTGGCCATCAGGCAGCCCCCTGCGGATCGACACCGATGATGATGGTGTTGTCGTCCTGGTAATGGTGCGCGGGCACCTTCAGGTTGATCGGCGCCGGCACGTCCTTGAAGACGCGGCCGGACATGTCGAAGCGCGACTTGTGGCAGGGGCAGAAGTAGCCGCCCTTCCACTGCGGGTCGTAGGGTTCAGGCCGGATCTCGGCGACCATCTCCGGCGAGCAGCCCAGGTGCGTGCACAGGCCGACCAGCACGGAAATGTCCGGCTTGATCGAACGCAGCTCGGGATTCTGCTTCAGCACGTAGTCCGGCTGCTGGTCCTTCTCGCCGGACTCGGGGTCCTTGAGACGGCCATCCAGCCCATGCAGCGCATCGAGGATGGCCTTGGACCGCTTGACGATCCAGATCGGCTGGCCACGCCACTCCACGATCAGGCGTTGGCCTTCCTGCAGCGCGCTGATGTCGGCCACCACAGGTGCACCGGCAAGCTTGGCCCGCGCACTGGGATTCCAGGATTTGATGAAAGGGACTGCGGTGAATCCGACGCCGACGGCGCCCACCACGGCTGTGGTGGCAGAAAGAAAACGCCGACGTCCGGTGTTGACTGGATCGTGTACCCCATCGTTTGCCATCCGGCACTCCGATATTGATTAGGTAGCTTTAAGGCTGCCAACGGTTCCGGTGGGGGCCAGAGCCGCATTGAATCATGGCCGAGTGTAGCGGAACCGTCGCGCGCCACACAACGCATTGCAACAACATTGATTGCGGGGTTGCCGGCCAGCGGCCGGCACTACCTTTCAAATGAGTGCCGACCAACGGTTGGCACCCCACCAGTTAGCGGCACCTACTGGTGACTCAGGGCGGTGCGGTAACGCTCGGCCAGCTGGCCGACCCGGCGCACGTAATACTGGGTTTCGCTGTATGGCGGCACGCCACCGTGGCGGTCGACCGCGCCTTCGCCGGCGTTGTAGCCGGCGGCAGCCAGGGTCAGATCGCCGTTGAAGCGCTTCAGCAACCACGCAAGATACTGCACGCCGCCGCGGATGTTCTGTCCGGCATCGTAGGAATCACCAACCCCGAAGCGGGCGGCGGTGGGGGGCATCAGCTGCATCAGGCCCTGGGCGCCGGCGCGGCTGAGCGCGGTCGGGTTGTAGGCCGACTCGGCATGGATGATCGCGCGCACCACCGCCTCGTCGACGCCGAACTCGCGTGCGGCCGAGGTGATCTCGCTCTGGAATGCCGTGGTGTTCAAGCGCACCGTGCCGAAGTCCACGCGCGGATTGACCCCGCAGGCGTAGCAGCGCTCCATGAAGCTGTAGCGGATGGTGCGTACCGGGCCGAGATTGGCCACCTGGGTCGGCCGGGCGCTGGTGTAGTGGCGCACGCCGTCCTTCATGAAGGAATAGACCTGGCCGCTGACCATGCGGCCGCCACGCGGGGTGGCCTGGGGCGCCGGAACAGCTGCAGGTGTTGGCGTTGGTGCTGGCCCGACCACGGCCGGCGCCGCCACACCGGCCGCCACAGCGACCGGATTGCGCTCGATGCTGGCCACGGTGGCCGGAGACGGTTTCGGCGCGGAAACCACCGGGCGCGGTGCCGGGCGGCTATCGCGGCTGTAGCTGATGGTGCTGCAGCGGGCCCCGGCCACACGCTTGCTGACATAACTGGTGACGCCATCGGCGCCCTGGCACTTGTACAGGCTGCCGGCGCTGGCCGGCGCAGCGGTCAGCGCAGCGATGATGATCGCCGTTGTCCCCAGTATCCCCTTCATGGCGGCGAGTGTCCCAGCTTCGCCTGAGCTTGCCAAGCGATGCGGCTCAGGCTGTGACCGGCGCCACAGCCAGCACCTGGCCCAGCCCGGCCAAGCGCTGCGCCAGCTCGTCGCGCAGGCCTGGTGGCGTGGTCCACAGCGCCACCGGCACGCGGTCCAGGCTGAGGATCTGCGCCAGCATCATGCCGCGGCTCTCGGCGCCCATGCGCAGCAGGCAATGGTGGGCGCCATCGGCCTCCAGCACCCCGCACCACGGCGGAATGCGCCCTTCCAGCTCGGCGCGGCTGCCGGCCAGGCGCAGGATCGCCTGCAGCGCGAACGGGGCCTGGCTGACTGCCTGCCGCACCATCACATCCGGCGGTGCCGGGGTACGTCGGTGCATGCCCGGCTCGGAGCATTCGCGTACCGCGCCCATCCGGTCCACGCGCAGGGTGCGCCAGTCCTGGCGCCCCAGATCCCAGGCCAGCAGGTACCAGCGCCGACCGTAATTGACCAGATGCTGGGCCTCGACCTCGCGCTGGGTCACCGCGTCCTGCGCGCTGCGGTACTCGAAGGCCAGCCGCGCCGCCTGCCGGCAATGCAGGGCCAGCCGTCCCAGCAGCCGTGCATCGGTGGACGGAAGATCTGACAAGGTGGCCGTCGCTGCATGCACCTCGCCCGCCTGCTGGCGACGGCGGGCCGGCACCAGCGGGTCGAGCTTGGACAGCAGCCCACGCGCGGTGTCGTCGATTCCGGCGACGGTGGCCGATGCCGCACGCAGCGCGATGGCCAGGGTGGTCGCCTCCTCCTCATCCAGCAGCATCGGCAACACTGGCGCGCCGGACCCCAGCTGGTAGCCGCCGCCGACGCCGGCCGAGGCCTGCACCGGGTAACCCAGCTCGCGCAGGCGCTCGATGTCGCGGCGGATGCTGCGCCGGTCCACGCCCATGCGCTCGGCCAGTTCGGCGCCGGACCACTGGCGACGGGCCTGCAGCAGGGCGATCAGGCGCAGCAGTCGATGGGCGGTGTGGCGCATGAAGGATCGAGGACAGAAGTCGTCCGCAATAGTGCCTCAGGATGGCCTCCAGTTCACCACCCACCGCAAGGAGCAATGCCATGACGTCACGCCAGATCACCCTGTACCACGCCGCCCGTTCACGCTCGAGCGGCGCCGTGGCCCTGCTGGAAGCGCTGGGTGCCGACTACCGCATGCAGGTGCTGGACCTGAAGGCCGGCGCCAACCTGGCCCCGGCCTACCTGGCCATCAACCCGATGGGCAAGGTGCCGGCCATCGTCCACAACGGCGCCCTGGTGACCGAACAGGTGGCGATCTACCTGTACCTGGCCGACCTGTACCCGGAAGCCGGGCTGGCCCCGCCGATCGGCGACGCCCTGCGCGGCCCCTACCTGCGCTGGATGGCCTTCTATGGCGCCTGCTTCGAGCCGGCGATGATCGACAAGGCGATGCATCGCGAGCCGCCGCCGCGACTGATGTCGCCCTACAACGACGCGGAGACCGTGCTGCAGGTGATCGAAGCCCAGCTGGCGCAAGGCCCGTATCTGCTCGGCGAGACGATGAGCGCCGCCGACGTGCTGTGGGGCAATGCACTGGCCTGGACCACCGCCTTCGGCCTGGTGCAGCCGGCGCCGGCCACGGCTGACTACATCGCGCGAATGAGCGCGATGACCGCCTTTGACCGCTCGCGTCAGATCGATGCGGAGCTGGCAGCGGCTTAAGCAGCGCCCCCTTGCAGAGCCGAGCCCACGCTCGGCTTGGGTTTCAGCAGAGCCAGGCCATGCCTGGCTGCCACGTAGGTGATGGAGGAGCAGCCGAGCGTGGGCTCGGCTCTACACAGGCGCGGCGGGGGGCGCAGGATGCGGGTAGAATTGCCCGCTTTCCCGCCACCCGAATGGATTAAGCGCCATGACCGGGACGCCAGACGTCTTTCCGCCCGCCGCGCCGGGCGGTACCCCGCTCGTTGCCCTGCCCGCTGGTCCGCGCAAGCCTGACCAGGTCAAGGGCAAGCTGTACATCAAGACCCACGGTTGCCAGATGAACGAGTACGACTCGGCCAAGATGGCCGACGTGCTTGCCGCCAGCGATGGCCTGGAACTGACCGACAGCCCGGACGACGCCGACGTCATCCTGGTCAACACCTGC